>ENA-OQJN01000462-OQJN01000462.1-human-gut-metagenome-genome-assembly--contig:-NODE-462-length-16820-cov-2.498113_pt1 | contig 16820 bp, 17 predicted proteins | sample MGYA00242610_ERZ504777 | MGnify/ENA primary metagenome ERZ504777 (study PRJEB26092, sample SAMD00036350) | human gut metagenome | host: Homo sapiens | study: EMG produced TPA metagenomics assembly of... | reverse complement strand
ATAGTATTGTTACTATTGCTAGGGGATGAGACGCAGCACGCTGCGTCTTTACAACTGGGTGAGATTTCATTGTTTGCTGAATCGGGAACAATAAAGTTCGTATCTTGCCGTTATATTAAGAATTCACCGAATGATTCTGATTTATGAGCAGCATATATGATTCTCGTCAAAGATGGAAATTAGGCTTTATTTTTGCCGCTGTATTGATCGCTATGGCTTCTGTGGTAGTATCGGATCTCTTGATTAAAGATCTGGCCCGAGAAGAGCGTCAGAAGATCGAGGTTTGGAGTGAGGCAACCCGGGTCATGACCAGTGAGAATCCAAGCCTTAATATGAATCTTATCCTAAAAATCATCCAAGGGAATACTTCTATTCCTGTTATATTATGCAGTGAGACGGATAGCGTGGTTTCTTATAATAATATAGAGATTCCGGAAAAGAATGTAGCGCAGTTCATGACGAATAAGGTTAAGGAACTGAGAACCAAAAATCCTCCGATCGTAATTGACATGGAGGATGGTACTTACCAATATTTATATTACGATGATTCGATTATCTTAAAGCGACTGCTTGTTTATCCCTATGCGCAATTATCAGTTGTATTTGTTTTTATATTAATCGCTTTTTTAGCCTTGGCTAGTACAAAGAAGGCAGAACAGAATAAAGTGTGGGTGGGGTTATCGAAAGAGACGGCTCACCAATTAGGAACGCCTATATCCTCGCTAATCGCTTGGGTTGAATATTTGCGAACGAAAGATATAGATCCTTCTCTATTGACAGAGATGGATAAGGATGTGAAACGCTTACAAACGATAGCGGAGCGTTTCTCTAAAATCGGTTCAGATCCAGATCCGGTTCCGACAAATATCGTGGAATCCATCCGTGCGGCTTTGGGATACATGGAGACCCGTATTTCCTCGAAGGTGAAAATCAATACGTATTTACCGGAGCGGCCGATATTGGTCTTAATGAATGATTCCCTGTTCGCTTGGGTAATCGAGAACCTGACGAAAAATGCGGTGGACGCCATGGAGGGGCAGGGTGAGATTTCGCTAAAAGTAGAGGAAAGAGAGAAGGTCGTGCTGATCGATTTGGCTGATACCGGAAAAGGTATCCCGAAATCAAAATTCAAGACGGTTTTCAATCCGGGGTATACGACCAAGAAACGTGGCTGGGGATTAGGCTTGTCCTTGGTAAAGCGCATTATCGAGTCCTTCCAAGGAGGAAAGATTTTCGTGAAGAGTTCGGAGCTAGGGAAAGGGACGACTTTTCGTATAAAATTGAAGAAATATAAGGGTTAAATCGTATTATAGGAAAAAATAAGCATAAAGGTATTGTTTTTGTATTTAGTTTTTTCGTACCTTTGCAAGGTTTTTACACTAAAAGGCTTTGGGGAAATTTAAATTATATAATGTAGATTTGAAAAATCTCTCTCCGGGAGTACACGAATTCGAGTATCTTTTGGAGAACAAGTTTTTTGTGGACATTGACGGAACCGAGGTCCAGAAGGGCAAAGTGAAGGTTCATCTTACCGTAAAACGGTCGTCAATGATGTTTGAGATGAACTTTCAGATAGAAGGGGTTGTTGTTGTTCCATGCGATAGATGCTTGGACGATATGGAAATTCCTATTGATACCCACAATCGTCTGGTGGTAAAATTCGGCAAGGAATATGCCGAGGAAAGTGATGAGGTTGTCGTGATACCGGAAGAGGAGGGCGCTATTAATTTGGCGTGGTTCCTGTATGAGTTTATCGCTTTGGCGGTTCCCATGAAGCATGTACATGCGCCGGGTAAATGTAATAAGGCAATGTCGTCTAAATTGAAGAAACATACCGCCAGAAGTTCGGATGAGACCGAAGACGATTTTGAGGATGACATGGGAGGTGATGATTTGGCGTTGGAAGATGACGGAAACGCTAGTCCTGCCGATCCTCGTTGGGATGCTCTGAAAGGTTTGCTAGAGAATGATAACAATTAAATAAATAAAACAATGGCACATCCTAAAAGAAGACAAGGTAAGACAAGAACAGCCAAGAGAAGAACTCATGACAAGGCTGTAGCTCCAACAATGGCAATTTGCCCGAACTGTGGCGCATGGCACATCTATCACACAGTATGTGGTGAGTGCGGTTATTACAGAGGTAAATTAGCGATTGAAAAAGAAGCTGCTGTGTAAGTTTGTCAACTTATATGGTTTGATGAACAAAAGAAATAGCCCTAAAAGTTTTTTAGGGCTTTTTTTAATTGGGATAAGTAGTCCTTTATTTTTAAAGTTATGGATAAGATAAATGCGGTTATCACAGGAGTGGGTGGATACGTTCCTGAAGATGTATTGACGAATGAGGATATTTCCAAGATGGTCGATACGACGGATGAGTGGATCATGACTCGTGTGGGTATTAAGGAGCGCAGGATATTGAAAGGGGAGGGCGTAGGACTCTCTTACATGGGTATACGGGCCGTGAAGCAATTGCTCGAGAAAACGAACCTGAATCCGGAAGAAGTAGAGGTTGTCTTGACCGCTACGACTACCCCGGATCATCATTTCCCGACAACTTCTTCTATCATCGCTTATCATACAGGTTGTAAGAATGCGATGACTTTTGATATGCAAGGTGCGTGCGCAGGCTTCTTGTATGCTTTGGAGACGGGCGCTAATTATATTCGCTCGGGGCGTTATAAGAAGGTGGTTGTCGTATCGGGTGATAAGATGACATCTATTACAGATTATCAAGATCGTTCTACTTGTCCTTTGTTCGGGGATGCTTGCGGAGCGGTCTTGCTGGAGCCAACTACCGAGGAGTTCGGTGTCTTGGATACTATTTTACGGACAGACGGCGTAGGCTATCCGCATCTGATCATGAAATCGGGCGGCTCGGCTTATCCTCCTTCTCACGAGACGGTGGACAACCGTGAGCATTTCGTTAATCAAGATGGACGTGTGGTGTTCAAGTACGCGGTTTCTTATATGGCGGACGTGGCCGCTGAGATCGCGGAGAAGAATGGCTTGACGCATGATGATATCGCGTGGATCGTTCCTCACCAAGCGAACCTGCGGATTATCGACGCTACGGCGAAACGCTTGGGCGTAGATATGGATAAGGTGATGATCAATATCCAGAAATATGGCAACACAAGCGCCGGTACGATTCCTATTTGTCTATGGGAATGGGAGAATCAATTGAAAAAAGGAGATAACCTGATCCTTGCCGCTTTTGGAGCGGGCTTTACGTGGGGAGCGGTTTATCTGAAATGGGGGTATGATGGAAAAAAGCATAAATCGGGTTTTGTCAATATCGTTGGAAACCCAAACGTAGGTAAGTCTACGTTGATGAATCGTTTGGTCGGGGAGCGGATCTCTATTATCACCTCGAAGGCGCAAACGACAAGGCATCGTATTATGGGTATCGTGAATACCGACGATATGCAAATCGTGTATTCTGACACGCCGGGAGTCTTGCGGCCGAATTATAAGTTGCAGGAATCCATGCTTAATTTCTCTCAATCCGCCTTAGGCGACGCCGACGTGCTGTTGTACGTGACGGATGTCGTCGAGACGATTGATAAAAATAACGAGTTCCTAGCACGGGTACAGAGCATAGAGTGTCCGGTTCTCTTGTTGATCAATAAGATCGACCAGACCAATCAGCCGGAGCTGGAGAAGCTCGTGGCCCAGTGGAAGGAATTGCTTCCGAAGGCCGAGATCATCCCGATCTCCGCGCTTTCGAATTTCAATATAGATTACGTGAAGCGTCGGGTGGAGGAGTTGATGCCTGATTCCCCGCCTTATTTCGAGAAAGACGCCTTGACCGATAAACCGGCCCGTTTCTTCGTGACAGAGATCATTCGTGAGAAAATCTTGTTATATTATCAGAAGGAAATACCTTATGCGGTAGAAGTGGTCGTCGAGTTGTTCAAGGAAGATGATGAGCTGATCCATATCAAGGCGCTGATCATCGTGGAGCGTGATACCCAGAAGGGGATTATCATCGGGCATCAAGGGCAAGCATTGAAGAAAGTAGGTGCTATGGCCCGGAAGGATATCGAACGTTTCTTCGGAAAGAAGGTGTTTTTGGAAATGTTTGTCAAAGTGGAAAAAGACTGGCGTAACCGTGACAACATATTGAAGAACTTCGGTTATCAGCTGGACTAATAATAGCATACGAAAGGAGAATTTATGGGAAATATAGTAGCGATAGTGGGGAGACCCAATGTAGGTAAGTCAACCCTTTTCAACCGGTTGACGGGTACCCGTCAGGCGATCGTGAACGAGGAGGCTGGTACTACCCGCGACCGTCAGTACGGCAAGGTGGAGTGGACCGGCAAGGAGTTTTCGCTGATTGACACAGGCGGATGGGTGGTTAACTCGGAGGATGTTTTCGAGGAGGAGATCAACAAGCAGGTAAAAGTGGCTATCGAGGAGGCGGACGTGATCTTGTTCGTCGTCGATGTATTGAATGGCATCACGGATCTGGACATGGAGGTGGCGCAGATCTTGCGTCGTTGCAAGCGGCCGGTGATCGTGGTGGCGAACAAGGCGGATAATTATGATCTGCATCCGGCCTCGGCGGAGTTTTACTCGTTTGGCTTGGGAGAGCCTTTCTGCATCTCGGCCATCAATGGTTCTTATACCGGGGATTTGCTGGATAAGATCGTGGCGACGTTGCCCGAGGAGAAGGTGGAGATACTGGAGGAGGAGTTGCCCCGTATCGCGATTATAGGACGCCCGAACGCGGGAAAATCTTCTCTTATCAATGCTTTTATTGGCGAGGATCGTCATATCGTTACCGATATCGCAGGCACGACCCGTGATTCCATCTACACGAAATATAATAAATTCGGCTTGAACTTCTATTTGGTGGATACGGCGGGTATCCGTAAGAAGGGGAAGGTGAATGAGGACTTGGAGTATTACTCGGTGATCCGTTCGATCCGCACCATCGAGAACTCGGATGTCTGCGTGCTGATGTTGGACGCTACGAGGGGTATCGAGAGCCAGGATATGAATATCTTCTCGCTGGTGCAGAAGAATAAGAAGGGATTGGTGGTTTGTGTGAATAAGTGGGACTTGATCGAAGATAAGAGCCAGAAGGTGATCGACTCGTATACGACCGCTATCCGCGAGCGTCTGGCTCCGTTTACCGACTTCCCGATCTTGTTTATCTCCGCTCTGACGAAACAACGTATCCTGAAGGTGCTGGAGACCGCCAAGGAGGTTTACGAGAATCGCTCCAAGCGTGTCCCTACGGCCAAGCTGAACGAGGTGATGCTTCCGATCATCGAGAATTATCCTCCCCCAGCATGGAAGGGTAAGTATATCAAGATCAAATATATCACCCAGCTCCCGGCGGGCAGCGTGCCTTCTTTCGTGTTCTTCTGTAACTTGCCGCAATGGATCAAGGACCCGTACAAACGTTTCCTTGAGAACAAGATCCGCGAGAACTGGGATTTTACCGGTACGCCGATTAATATATTTATCCGGGAAAAGTAAATACTAGATACAAAAAAGCCGCTTCCTGTAACGGGGAGGCGGCTTTTTCTATTTAGAATAGGTCGGAATGCGTTCCGATATCGGTGAAAAGCAAGATTAGCTCCGTGTCATCTTGGCTCCATATCAGCAGCCAGTCTCCTTGGATATGGCATTCCCACAATCCTGCGTATTTCCCGGATAGCTTATGCGGGTGGTATTGGGAGGGAAGGGAACCGGTATTTTTGAGGATTTCTACAGTCTCTAATAAGAGGTTTATATCCAAGTGCCGCTTCTTGCACCGCTTGATGTCACGTTCGAATTTGGAAGTGGTATGTACGGTATAAGTCATAGCTCTAGCATTTTTTGCTTGAATGCCTCAAAGTTCTCGTATTTGTGTATCCTTCCTGCCTTCACGTCCTCCAAGGCCTCGTCCAATCCGGATTTCTTCTGTGCCTTCACCTTGCCTTCCAGCGAAGTGATGAATTTCTTCAAGATGTCGGCGTATTTCTCGGGGATGGTTACCTCGAATGTCTTTAATGATGTCGTTGTCTCCATATCGCTCTGTTTTAGGAATTTCCTTCGCAAATATACGGAATAAAAAGAGAAGGGGAATTGTTTTCCTTCTCTTTTTATTTCCCGCTTCCGCGTCGGGGGGAGGGACGTGACGGTTAGATCTCGTCCGGGCTCTCGGAGTCTCCGCCGGGCGTAGGCTCGGGTGTAGGCTCGGGAGCGGGCGCCGGTTTCTTGGAGGCGGCCATGCGCTGGTTGTAGGCGGCGGTGGTCTCGGCGATCAGCTGGTTGAGGGCGGCGATGAAGGCGGTCGCTTTCTCGGACGGCTTCGCTACGCCATAGGACTGAGCCAGCAGGGTGAGATCGTCATAATACACGTCGATCCGCTTGCGCAGGTTGGCGCCGCTTTCCTTTTTGGAGATGGTCCGGTTTTGGACGCGTTGCTGCGACAGGCGGTCGTAGGCGTTATTCTCTTTCTCCAGCTCGGCGAGGTAAGCGTCGAGGCCGAGCGTGGTGACGTACGGCTTGTTCTCGTCCTTGCGCAAATCCAGCAAGAGGCCCTTTATCTTGGCGGTCTCCTGCGCCATGGGGAGGCGGGCGATGCCGTTATAGGGTTTGATGATCTTGTATAGATACTTGCCCGCGTCACGCTCGGCTTCCAACGGGAGGGTACCGGCCCGTGAGATGCGGGTGATGATATAGATGGCGAGGTTGTCGCGGTTGGTATCGTGCAAGGTCATTTGCTCGGTCTCCTGCGAGATGCGGCTCTCGTCCACCACGTCGGCCATGGCGAGGAGGTCTGCCTCGTAGGTCTCGAGGAATTCTTTGGTGAGGCCCAGCTCGGGGATGCCGTCGCTGCCGGTCAGCAGGGAGATCTCGTCGGGGGACTCGGAATCGCCGCCACCGCTGTTTCCGTTGGCTAGGTCGAGGACGTGGTTCATGAAGGAGAGGTACTCGGCGTTGTTGAAAAGAGAGAGCGGAAGTGTCTTGATTTTTGTGTAAGTACTCATGGTAAATTTGATTTAGAGTTTAAAAACTTCTCTAAGTTAGGGATATTTGCTGAATAAGGGCTTCTTAGGCCTAAAAAATGGGGATTGAATGGCGCGAATAATCATCTTAGGCCTAAGAAATGGCTTTTCAAGGGTGAAAATAGGCTTTTTAGGCTTAAGAAATGGTTTCGCGGCCTTGAAAGTCCCTTCCTAGGCCAAGGAAATCACTTTTTCACGGTTGAAAAACTATCTTTTAGCCCTAAGAAGTCATTTTTCACCCTTCGAGGGCATTTCTTAGGGCTAAGAGACATTAAGAATCTGATTGTTTTGCGAATGTTTTAAAAAAACACGATCTTCGCGATGTATTGGAAAATAACGTAGAAGCGTTTCGATATTATCTTGTACTGGAATCTGGACAATTTCATTACCCAAGATAATAGGAAAATGGCTCCTGCGCTTTATCTGTTATATACCTACCCATTCATGGATAGATTATATACCTGCATAAGGCGTGGGATCATTGTCTTATTATTGGGTAAGGGCAGTCCAGAGCCTCAGTACAGTGATAGACAATGGTCTCCACGCTTCTTTTATTTGTTAACCGCCTACCGGAGGAGGCACGGGAGGAAGAATGTGATAAAGATATGAGAAAATTGGTTTATTTGTTAGGTTTATTATTTTTATGGCCTGTGGAGAAGATGCTAAAGAGGGAATTATTCCTGAACCTGATGTTCCTTATGATTATAGTGAGTTCGGCGGCTATCATGTGAAGGATACTGTCGGTTACGATATGGCGACGCTTGAGTTTTACTCATCTAATGATACGGCTTGGATTTATGCGATTAAAGGTCAAAAGGTGTGGTTTGGTATGTTCAATGACAATACGAAAGAACAAATTACGGAATGGAAGGCCTCCTCAAGTGAGGAATCAGACTACACCAGTTCATTTCTTGGTAATCCATTTAAGGTAGGAGATAAATATGTATGTTTCATGAAGATTGCTCCTGAGTTATATAAACCTTTTTTGTTGAAAGAGGAAAGCGCTATCTCTCTTAAAGAACGAGAAGCCAGTTGGGGAAGTGAGAACTTTTTTTCAGTTAGAGAGTTTGGAGAGAATATATTGGTTTATCATCCTCATTTTTATGGTAACCTATTATATTCATCAGAAGGAGTTGAGGTCATAAATTCTGTGGCTTTTCAGGATGATCCTGAATCTGATAATGAGTATTTATCAGGTTTTAAGAATGATAAAGTGTGGTTTGGTATATACGAAAATGGTGAATTGCGAGAAGAATATACGGGCGAGAATGTTTATGATAGAAATATAAAGATCAATAAAGGATATGGCGAATACGAGGAATATTTTGTGAAGGCCTTGTCTTTCGGTTATTCGAGCGGTTTGTTGAAAACAGAATGGGGGTATGTATTTTATCCTACGATCAAAGATTCTGAAAGTGGTGGTTATATTCATGATATGTTTTTTTTGTAATGGAGGGAAAAATGTTTCCGGTCTTTGTTGGAACATATTATTTAGATATAAGGAATTGGTATGATGGAAGTGTTCTAATGGGTAACAAAGTAGTCTTCTCTCCGGAAGGTAAGAGGCTGATAGAATTTGAAGATAATGATCTAGGAGATGATAGGATGTTGAGTGTATTTTGTAAAGAACCTAGTTCTTATACTCATATAATAAGGTTGATGCATGCAAGGATGTGGGCTGATTATACGGTGGTTACTATCGACAAATATGATTTGGAATCAAAGAATTCTCTTTGGAGCGTGAATGTGGATGCGCTGGGAGAATGTGCTGTGAATAGTAAATTTGTTGCTAAGGTATTGGGAAAAGATAAAAATATTTGGACGATGGAAGTGTCTGTGATATCATTTGAAGGACAAGAAAAGATCTCGAATTTTAAGTTGAATACGGATACGGGTGAGATTATCTATTTATAATCATTATCTGTGATAAGATCCTTTTAACGGATTAGTGAAAATATCTATATGACCATAAAACCTTCTCCGTCAAATCTTATTGTATGAAATGGAGAAGGTTTTATAGTTCCATATATTTATTTTTCCTAATATCCCTATCATGCCCCCCTTCCAGCACCGGGATATGGTTTATGATAAGCGTCCAAAGAAAATCGGGATCGATCTTTAGTATCCTATTTTGGCCTACCCTCAAAGTAACTCTCAGTCTCTTCGATAGAAAGTAGCACATCATAAAGATGTTTCTCGATATATTCATCCATAGATCAGCAATTTTGTATTATCAATATTCTTTCTTAGGATCGGGTTCCGGATCGACTTGTCCTCTAGCAAGTCGATCTCCCGGTGGAAGATGGCAGATAAGGCGTTGCGCAGATCGAAGAAATTATTCACGTAATTCACCTGTTCCACCTCTTTGTCGAAATCCACCACAAGATCAATATCGCTCTTCTCCGTGAAGCGGTTCGTGAGGACGAAACCTGAAGCGAACCGCCGGCCTTGTCTTAAGCCTCCACCCCATTCCTATACAAGTAATCCGGAGCGAAATCTGCCCCATTGTACCATTCGAGTGTCCAGTGGGTGAGCCCGAACTGGACGAAATTCCGGAGGTCTTTCTATGGCTCGAAAAGTTTCCCTTTCAGTAAAGGGAGGAAGTTCACTAATTTCACCTTACCGTTGCTAAATTCCAATCGCATGGTATAGCCCTTTACATATTCCACGCCAGTGACGCGTATTAAATCTATATCTTCAGTCATAACTTTTTCTCTTTTAAATGGGTCTTAGGGAATTTTCATCACGAATATATGGAATAAAAAAGATAAGGGTACGAGTTCGCCTCTCTTTTTTGTCTTTCTTTCATCCACATTTCCTTGAAACCCTTGGAATCCCCATTTATAATCGTACCTTTATGTCTCTTTACCTTAAAAATTAAAAATAATCATGTTTACGCCATCAATGACAAACGAGGAAATAGAGGCAGTGGCCTATAAGGACTTTCTGGAGATCCGGGGAAGAGTGGAAATCGCGAAGGATAAATTCGTACAAAGGGTGAGATGCACGCCCCCGGGATTTTGGGCCTTGCATTCCTTGCAGGAGACACATACCCTTCAAACCCGCTCCAAGAATACATGGACTGTATATTTCTATTATTTGTACACGACACCGGCCGGTGCCGTGAAAGTCTCATCTATGATCTACACCTCCCTGCCGGGAGATGAAGGCACGGATTACCTGTTTATGAATAATCTCGACCGCTTCCGGCTGGAGAGGGTGAGCTTGCGTTTCTCGCGACAATACGAGGAACGCTATATCGACCCGAACCAGATCCAACTGAACGGCCTTCTGCCCGCCGTCTATTTCATGAGGACGGCCGGCGACCGGATGATCGCTCCCTACACTCCCGATACGTGGACCGAGGAGGAGAAGAAGGACAAATATCTCTTCGTGTCGGAGCAAGGGATCATGGAGGCGAAGCTGGAGGGGCGTGTGGAGACTTATCTTACTTTCAGGAAGCCGGAACAATCGGGTGATTAAATAAGTAGAGGGCGAGGTTGATACCCCGCCCACCCGATAACTAGGTAGATACCTCCGGGCTTATCTTTTCAGAAGATCGATCCTCTCGCTGGGCAACAGTACCGCATGAACCTTCTCCGTTACCCGCCCCTTCACGTTGAAGGAATCCCTCAGGCGGATGTCGGCGGCGGAGGAACCGATCTGCGCCTCATATTTACCGGACTCTACGACCCAATGACTGGCGCTCTCGTCGAAGGAGGCCAGATCCGTATCTTTCACCTTGAAGATGATCTCACGGCTCTCGCCCGGCTGGAGGAGTTGGGTCTTGGCGAAACCTCTCAACTCTTTCGCCGGCTTATCCATGCTCTTGCCGGGGGCGGAGATATATAGCTGGACCACTTCCTTCCCGGCTACCGGGCCATTGTTCGTGATCGTGCAACTGATGCTGTAGTCCGTATCGCCCATGAACACTTTCAAGCTCGAATAATTGAAAGTAGTATACGACTGTCCGTAGCCAAACGGATAGGAGACGGGCACGCCGAACGTATCGAAGTAACGGTAGCCCACGTAGATACCCTCCTCGTAGTTGGTATAGTCAATATTCTTACGATCCGTATGCTCTGGGCCTCCTCCCATGAAGCCGGCTAACATTTCTTTCAGGTCGATACCCGAAGCGTCCGGGAAATTCTTCGTGGAGGCTACGTCGGCGATGCTCACGGGGAAAGTCATCGGGAGCTTACCGGAAGGATTCACCTTTCCGGACAGGATATCGGCTACCGTGTTACCCCCTTCCTGCCCGGCTTGCCAAGCCAATAGGATGGCGTCCGGTTCCGATTTCCAGCTGGCGGTCTCGATCACGCCTCCGATATTCAAGATTACGACCACCTTCTTCCCTTCCTTATGGAAAGCGTCGGAAACCGATTGGATCAACGCTCGCTCATTCTCCGTCAGGTTGAAATCTCCCTCGATCTTCCGGTCTTGGAACTCTCCCGAGCTACGGCCTATCGTAACGAAGGCGATATCCGCCTCTTTCGCCTTAGCGGCCAGCCCTGCGGCATCCGGTACGAACTCCGGGATACGAGGGTGGTTGAAGAAAGCGGCGGCGGGGCTCGTGTCTTTCGGCTGTTTCGCCTTTTCCTCGGTACTGTATTTCTCGTATAAGGCTTTCACTTCGGCGTCCATGGTATAACCGGCGTTTTCCAGACCTTCCACGAGGGATACGGTATAAGCCTCGTTCACGTCGACCGCTGCCGGTGCCTCCGGCGATAAAATCGTACGAGGTGGTACCGTAAGCCGCTATCTTCTTGATACCCGGGGCCAGCGGCAAAGCATTATTCGTATTCTTTAATAAAACCATACCTTCGGAAGCGGACGCACGGGTTACCTCGGCGTGAGCTTTTAGGTCCGGTTTGTCGGAATAGGCGTATTGGGCAAAGCGGGGGGCTTGAAGGATCAGTCGTAATACACGGGTTACGTCCGTATCCACGTCGTCGATAGAGAGAGAACCGTCCTCAAGCGCTTTTAGGAGGGCCTCTTTCTGGTCCGGCCGTCCGGGCATCAGCAGATCGTTTCCGGCGTGGATCTGGGCGGGGGCGTTCTTGCCACCAAACCAGTCGGTCATGACAAGGCCGCTAAAACCCCATTCGTCACGGAGGATGGTCGTTAGCAAATCACGGCTTTCGGAGGCATACTCACCATTTATCTTATTGTAGGAAGACATGACCGTCCACGGGCTTGCCTCTTTTACGACCATCTCGAAACCTCTTAGGTAAATCTCCCGCAAGGCACGAGGGGTGAGGCGGGCATCCGTTCCCGTCCGGTTGGTCTCTTGATTATTGACGGCGAAATGCTTGATGGAGGTTCCCACGCCATTGCTTTGGATACCGTTTACCATCGCTGTCGCTATCCGGCCCGTCAAGTAGGGATCTTCGGAATAATACTCGAAGTTACGTCCGCAGAGAGGGCTTCGGTGGATATTCAGCGCAGGGGCCAAGAGTATGTCGCAACCGTATTCTTTCACCTCGTCGCCCATGGCGTTGCCTACGTTTTTGACCAATGCGGTGTTCCATGTGGAGGCTAGCAAGGTAGCGACCGGGAATGCCGTGCAATAATAGGTCGCCTCGTTCCCCTCGCGAGTCGGGGAGATACGTAATCCGGCGGGACCGTCGGCCACTACGATAGCGGGGATTCCCAGACGTTCGATCGGGAAGGTCGTTCCGGCGGCTCCCGGCACTATATTTTGCGTGCTGCCGACTACGGCTGATTGGCCGCCGAACCCGGGCATTCCGGTTCCGACTAACAGGGATACTTTCTCTTCGGCAGTCATGGCGGCTACGATTTTCTCGATAGGATCTTTACCCAATTGCGGCAAGGTTTGGGAGTGCCCTACTTGCATGGCCATCGTAAGGCATGTGCCCATTAATAGTTTGTTCATATAGAATGGTTTTTGTGTTTTTCAGTGCCCCAAAAATAGGCGAAGGAATCGAGGCGGACAAAGAAAAAGAAAGGTATCGGAGGTAAGGAGTTCGTTTTTTGATGAATATCAAACATTGTAGGGGCTTGATGATATATTTAGGGGACGCAGACTGCGTGCTCTGCGTAGTCTGCGTCCTGTACTATTTATAATGTATTCAGAAGTTTATGAATCTCATTAACCATCTGCGTAGCGGATTCTTGTGTCTCGGATAAACCTTCCGGAGTGATCTTGGCAACCGTCTTGTTCAACTTCTCGAGTTTGCCTTTAGCTCCTTTCGTTGTCAGCTCTTCCCGGAGGATGCGGATCTTCTCGCAATCTTGTATACCCTCGACCAAACGCTCGAAGCGAATGCTACTGCGTGGACCGGGATAAATACTGTATGTATCGCCTGCCGCCCAAGTGCGGAAACGCGAATCACGCAGAGGATCGGCGGTCCAGCTATTGACAGCCCAACGTAGATAGCCGTCGTAACCACCGGCTACGGCGTGCAAGACCGTCCATGCCGCTTCCGCCGGATCGGAGAAGGTGAAGGTATTCGGGAACGCTTCCGCGCAACAGGTATAAACGGTACTGATCTGTCCCGCTTTATCACGGGCAGCCTTTACGTCTTCTGGGAATTTATGCCCATAGGGAATACTTAAATAGTATAAGTCCGATTGAATTTCCGGATGATAATTTCCGGCCAGCGTGATCTTGAACTCCGGATCGGCTTGCTTGATAACCTTGATCGCCTCACGCATCGCCTCCATCGGACGCTCGTCCATAGAGATGGCGGTTTTCTCGAACCAGCCTTTCTCGCGAAGGTGGCGGGAGAAATCTTTTAGGAAAGTACCCCAATAGTCTGCGTAAGCGGCGTCACCCGGTTTCGTGTTGAGAAATTGTACACGATTTGTCGCCTCGTCGTAATAATCGAAAGATAAAGCCCAAGGGATCATGGTGTAGCAACTGATCATATCATCGATACCGATCTCGTTCATCATGAATTCCACCCATTTGTCGAAGACGGCGTAATCATATGCCCAAGTGCCGTCTATCTTCTTGATCCGGGTGATCATGCTGTCGAAATGATCCTCGGTCTGTCCGGCCCAAGGTTTATGCATGATACTGGTGGTGATAGCGCGCTGTCCGGCGTTCGCCAACATCTTCATGATCGGGCGCATAGCGTCGAAATGCTCTTTACTCCAAAGAGGAACTTGGTAGTAACGGGCCACGGAATACGGGTTCTGCCATAAGTCCAGATGGAAAGCCCAGTCCTTCGGGGCGGAAGTGTGCGGTTCAATACGTCCACTTCTATTTGTAATTCCATGGGGGAGGTCATTTTTTCCCGTGACGGTCAATGTCCCTTTATATTTACCGGCTTTTCGCGGATTGAGGTACCCAGATATTCATCCAGATCGGCTGGGTCGGTGCGTGCCTTGATATCACGGATCTTTACGATATCCAATACATCGGCTACGACGGAGGAATCCCATTCCGCCTTATTCTCTCGGTGGCCGCAACCGCCTTTACGGTCTTTATTCAACTCATCGGTCATGACGTAACGGACAAAGTTCGTCGTGATAGCGGAGGATGGGATGATGGAAGAACCGCTCTTTAAGTCGCTCACGGTGATAGAGGCATCCTCGAGTCCCACCTTGGTCCATAACACGGCTTGTGCGTTTACCCGTTCCCCTTTCCATGCTTTCGTCTGCCAGCGATTGCTTTTCTTGACATCGGGAATACTGAGTTTCGGATATCGTATATCGGTCGTGCCCCAGCTTAATTGGGTTGGGGCCGATAACTTGTCCCAGATCTCGTCGCTGTCATGCGGTTTCGTGTCGGTCAATTCCGTATAGTCGCCTAGCGGGTATTTCTCGGATTGCTGGGCTACGGTAAAAGAACTTAGTGCCAGAAAGGCACAAAGGATGAAAGTGTTTTTCATACGATTGCTTATTTTAGAATATTAACTAGGGCAAAGATAGGAATTAGTTGACAGTTGTCAACTGTCAACTAGCCTTTTATAGTGGCATACGAGCAGATTCCCCTCATCATCGTATAAGTGCATCCCGTTGCCTTCGCAATAACGGAACATCTTACAATCCGCGCATTCCCCTTTTTTAGCCCACTGGCGGTTACGATACGGTTTAAACTCATTATTCCAGATATCAATGAAATCGTCTTTATAGATGTTCCCTTGGTGGAAGTTCGCCCGTATACTGGGACAACCGGAGATAGCGCCATCAGCGAGGACAGAGGCCGTATTGATACCGGCGTTGCATTGGAAAATCGAGTCTCTCACCTCTGCCTCATAATTCCCGAGGAAGCCCTCACAGCCGTAGCTAACGTGTATCTTACCCTCTTTCCGGCAGAAGCGGATGAAGTTCATGAGCCATGTGAACTGCTCGTTCGTCAGTTGCAAATCGGTCTCAGTCGCGGCACGTCCAACTGGGAAGATCGTAAAGATACGCCACCGTTTTACGCCCATCTCGATCAAAAAATCCTTGAAGAGCATCAAATCTTTGAAGTTGTGTTGGTTTACGCAAGTCACCACATCCCAGATGATCTCCTTTTCCTCGGCCAACATACAGATGGCATTCAGTGCCTTCTCGAAACTTTTAGGATTACGGCGAAGCCAGTTATGCGCTTCCTCGAAACCATCTAGGCTGATAGTCGCCGAGTGCAATCCGGAAGCCAAGAGCGAGTCGAGCCGTTCCCGGGTCATCAGATAACCATTGGAGACGATCCCCCAAGGATATCCCCTGCGATACAGTTCCAACCCGCATTTCTCGATATCCTTACGAACCAGCGCCTCGCCTCCGGTAAAGATGACGAGCACTTTGTTCGGCTCGACGTAAGGCGTGATATCGTCTATGACTTTCAGGAAGTCTTCGACAGGCATATCCGGGACAGAGGCCGAGACATGGCAATCGCTCCCGCAATGACGGCAGGATACATTACAACGAAGCGTACACTCCCAAAAAGAGTGTACGCAATTCATGTAATTTAGCCCTGTTCTTCTTGATACTTCGAAAAAGCTCTAGGGCGATACGTTTTTTTGATGTTTGGGCGTTTGTCCATATGTGTTATTTTTGTGGGCTGGAATGTACAAGCTGAAAGTTAACCTCTTTCGATCCTCTCCCAATCAGCATCCCTTCCCCGTCTATTAATTCAATTTCGCCGAAATTTACAACAATAGAATCAGTTTTCCAAGGATATTGAGGATCAGAAAAGGATGGTGATAGGCGTGCGTAAAGGGTATGTTCAGTTGCCGGAGCTTGATCATAGGTAAACTGATAGCGCCCGGTCTCATCTGTGACGGCAGGAAAACTGGTGATATCTTCATCTATATTAGGCGTATAGGCCGGAGAGGTATAGATTGTTACGCCCGGAACAGGCCAACCATCTTGATCGGTTACTCTCCCGTAGAAGGTATATAAGGTATAAGGTTCCGTGTGTGTATCGATGTATTCTTTTAGTTGGATTTGGATTTCCTTGGAAGCGCTTCCAAGAGACCAGCCTTCTCCTCCGGAAAAATCATTGCTGTCGAAGGTGACCGTTATCGTATCGGAAGCATATATCGCCTTATTCTTATCCCAATCGATATCCTCTATAATTAATCGATATTCCATGAAAGGGAAATCGGTTTTGCTAAAAATGAAATCTCCGTTTGTATCTGTCTGGAGGGTATCGGTATGTAACCATCCCTGCGGATGAGACTCTCCGCTCGGGTTGATGCGGACTTGTAGGTCGGGGATTTGGCTCTCCTTTCATGTCTGTTACTTTCCCTTTATTTGGAAATTGGCATGGGGACTACCATATTCGCAAGGTATCTCTCCATTTCTCACCGCAAGAGAATCCTATGATTGGCCAATAATCCGGTTAATAGACAGTTG
>ENA-OQJN01000461-OQJN01000461.1-human-gut-metagenome-genome-assembly--contig:-NODE-461-length-16862-cov-2.990021_pt1 | contig 16862 bp, 12 predicted proteins | sample MGYA00242610_ERZ504777 | MGnify/ENA primary metagenome ERZ504777 (study PRJEB26092, sample SAMD00036350) | human gut metagenome | host: Homo sapiens | study: EMG produced TPA metagenomics assembly of... | reverse complement strand
CAGTAATGTATTATCGGACGGAGATGCCCATAGAGTCGTCATATTATCTATATGTAGGGTGTCGCTACCGTTATGGATATTTAGAGGGATGAATTTGTTATCGGTCGGGTCTAAAAGGACGACATTGCCGTTTAGCGTGGTGGCCCAGATCTGATCTTGGGGGGTGATATAGAAAGAGGTGATCGGATCACTATCCTTATACAGGTAGTTTTGGTGTAGCTCGGATTGCTCATTATATTTAATAAGGGAAAAGCCGGATAACAGCATCCACAGATTCCCTTGGTGATCAAATTCCAGATAGGTACAGCCGATTCCTTTCGTGAACTTTATCAAGGAAAAAGTATCGGTTTGGTAATCGTATTTTTGTACTCCCATATTAGTACCCACCCAGAGTTCACCGGAAGGGCTTATCGCCAAGTCGGTAATCCAGCTACTTATTAAAGTTCCTCTCTGCTTGGTTTGATTTTTTATGATATGGAATTTGTTCCCGTCAAATCGATTGAGCCCGTCCCGTGTTCCAAACCACATAAAGCCATAATGATCTTGGACACAACATGTCACGTTATTATTGCTTAATCCATCTTCTACCTCATAGGATTTAAAGTAGTATGACCGGGCGTTGAGCTCTATTGCGGTTACTACAAATAATAGGACGTATAAATAATTCATCAAGTTTTTTTTCATAGATCTCCCTTGTATTTCATGCGCAATATAAAGCCTTTTCCTAGACTTTCCATAGCAGTATCGTATCATTGTTTTTCATTTTGTTTCAATGTCCAGACTTCGGTTTTTGGCTTTAAAAGCCGTTCCTTGCAAGACTGTTTGTTGAGACGATAGGTAATAATTTTGAGAGAAAAGTGCAATACTGTTTGACTCAAGGGGCTTTAATTTTGGCAAAAACAGTGTGAATCTTTAAAAGATAGAATATGAATCAAAAAGTAAAAGTAGGTATAATAGGCTTTGGTCGCATGGGTGGATTTTATTTGGAGGAGATGCGGAAGAGCGATCAATGGGAGGTACTTTACATCTGCGATACGGACCCAGAGGCACGAGATTTGGCAAGGAGAAAGTCGCCGACATCCCGAATCGTAGCGGATGAGCAAGTTGTATTCGAGGACCCGGAAGTACAAGTGGTCGGTTTATTTACATTGGCGGATTCCCGGTTGAGGCAAATTAAGAAGGCAATGGCATTTGGCAAGCATGTCATCTCAGAGAAACCGGTCGCAGATACGATCGAGCATGAATGGGAGGTCGTGAAATGCGTGGAAAACTCAAGTTTGTTCTCGACCGTTAATTTGTATTTGCGTAATTCTTGGTACCATAATACGATTAAAGAATTTATCCGGAGAGGAGAGATCGGAGATTTGGCGATCATTCGCATTTGCCATATGACTCCGGGGTTGGCTCCGGGTGAAGGTCATGAATATGAAGGTCCGTCTTTTCATGATTGCGGAATGCATTATGTGGACATTTCCCGGTGGTATGCCGGATGCGAGTATAAGACATGGCATGCGCAGGCGATCCGGATGTGGGATTATCCCGAACCTTGGTGGTTGCAATGTCACGGGACATTTGAGAACGGGGTGGTATTTGATATAACACAAGGGCATGTGTATGGACAATTATCGAAAGACCAAACGCATAACTCTTACATAGATGTAATAGGAACGAAAGGAATCGCCCGGATGAGTCATGATTTTAAGACTGCGGTCGTGGAGTTGAGAGGTGTTAAATGAAAACACACCGGATCGAGAAGCCCTATGGAGGGAAAAATATAAGTACGCTATGTGATTTGTTTGCGGATTCCGTACGGACCGGTGTTTTTAATTCCCGCCTACCACTGATGCGTGATTCCGCTATCGCTTCCGAGTATGCGTGGAAATTTTTGGATAACGCTAGACGAAATGAGATGCCTTCTATCGGGAATCTACAAACCTTGGAGGAAATCCGGGAGAGAAGACGGAATATGACGGAAGGGTATGGCTTGCTTCGCCATGTAAAATTGTCTCATTCTTGATACGATTTTCTCAATGACCGGGGGAAACAGGCTGGAACTTGTATTATGCGACAATCGGAAACGATTTTGATAAAATAGAAAAAGAGGAATTTTCGTATGCGTGATACATTTGCGGCAGCTTGTTCATAGAGCGAAAATAGAAACATTAATTTAATACTATGTAGCATGAAAAAAATGATTGTTCTTATCAGTCTTTTATGTGGAGCGTTTTTTATGAGCGCCCAACAAAGTAATCAACAACAAAGACCACCGGAAAGATGGAAACCTGAGAGTACTGAATGGTATTATCCGGGTTCCTCCTAAGGTAAAGCCGGGTGTAGGAACTGGTGCTCCTTCCGATGCGATCATCCTGTTTGATGGAAAAGATCTTTCTATGTGGGAATCTGCGGGAAAAGATGGAGGTCCCGCTAAATGGACCGTAAAGGATGGGGCGATGATTGTGGCTTCCGGGACCGGATCGATCCGGACAAAAGATTATTTTGGAGATTGCCAGTTACATATCGAGTTCAAGACCCCTACACCGGGAAAGGATAATACATTACAGATGAAAGGTAATAGTGGCATTATGTTACAAAGCCGTTATGAGGTGCAGGTTTTGGATTGTGAGGATAATCCTACGTATGTGAATGGCTGGGTCGGCAGTATTTATAAGCAAAGCGCACCGTTGGTAAATGCTTTCACGAAGACAAATGAGTGGCAGGTTTATGATATTTATTGGAAAGCTCCCCGTTTCGGGACAAACGATGAATTGGAATCTCCCGCTATGATTACCGTGGTATTGAACGGTATCGTAGTACAGAATAATTATGTACTGAAAGGAACGACCCCATATACCGGTTTACCTAAATATGTAGCGCATGGCCGTCTGCCATTAAGCTTACAGGATCATGGAGTGGAAGTGGCTTTCCGTAATATATGGATTCGTAATTTATAAATTGTATAACCTTAAAATAATGATTTATGACTACACGTAGGAATTTTTTAAAGAACTCGACGATGTTGGCCGCTGGCTTAGGTATCTCACCTCTTTTGGCATCGGCAGCTCCTACCGTCTCTCATAAGGAAGAGACTATAAATGGGCGGGTGAATATCGCTGTAATAGGTGTCGGTATGGGATGCCGTGATTTGCAAGGGGCTTTGACTGATAATCCGTGGGTACATTGTGTGGGCATGTGCGACGTGAACAAAGTGAGACTTGATGAGCAGATCGCACGTTTCAAAAAAGACTTTCCGAACCAAACGACTTCGATCAAGGCATATAGTGACTTCCGGGAAGTCTTGGCAAATAAGGATATCGACGGGGTCATTATCGCAACACCGGATCATTGGCATCCTTACATCTTCGCTGAGGCTTTAAAAGCGGGCAAGGCGATTTATGTGGAAAAGCCGGTTGGTAATTCGATTCCGGAGTGCCATTCGATGATGGATTTCCAAAAGAAATATAAAGGGGTGGTAACAACTGGCTTATGGCAGACTAGTCAACGATATTTCTTGGCGGCTAATGAGATATTGAAATCCGGTGTGTTGGGGGATGTTTATAAAGTTCAGCTATGGCTTTGCCAATCGACGGACCCACGTCCGGCCGTAGCGGATTCTCCGGTTCCTTCTACATTAGATTACAATATGTGGTTGGGCCCGGCTCCCGAGCGTCCATTTAATAATTACCGTTTTCGTGGATGGCGTGGCTTTTGGGATTATGGAGGCGGTCAGCAAACCGACTGGGGAGTGCATTGGATAGACTCTGCGTTCGATGGATTGAAAGCGTTAGGATTGTGTGACCGTGAATATCCGGAGGCGGTATTCTCTACGGCTTATAAAGATCCTACCTCTTTTAATGAGACTCCCAGTTGCCAGACAACGATCTTTCAGTATAAGAATTTCCATATAGAATGGGCCCAACAAGTCGCTCATCTCTATAATCGGGATCAAGGGGTAGCTTGGGTCGGAAGTAAAGCTACCTTAGTATGTAATCGTGAAGGTTATGAATTGATTCCAGAGAAGAATCGGGAGGGTGAGTTACTAACCGACCGTGCCCAGCTTGTCGGGAAGTTCGAGGATGGTGGTATTGAGGCCCATGCGACGAATTGGTGTAAGTGTATATTAAATAAATCTATTGAGACGAACAGCCCGATCGAGAAAGGGGCTTTTGCGACGATCCTAGCCCATATGGCTAATATCTCATATTTGACGGGAACTCGTGTTGTGTATGATCCGCAAGCTCGTAAGTTTGTGAATAATCCGAAAGCGGACGCGTATTTGAAGCGGAGCTATAGAAGCCCGTGGCAATTCCCGAAAGTTTAATGCGATTGAATGCTTAAAAACAACGACCGGTGGATTTTAATACTCTATTATATATAACCATTACCATACGAATTGAATTACAGCACATTGAGATCTCCGGTCGTTTTTTGTAAAAACAATGTCAACTTTAAATGAATGAGTTATGGAAAATCAAAAAAGGAAGTATGGCTTCGAAAGGCCCTGTTTTTGATCGTTAGTTTGGCGTTATTCTTTCCCATGATGGCGCAAACGATTACAGTAAAAGGAGTTGTAAAGGAATCTATGACAGGCGAACCGATCATTGGCGCCAATGTAGCGGTGAAAGGAACGACTAACGGTACGATTTCTGATATAAGCGGTATGTATCAGATCTCGAATGTATCATCAAATGCCGTATTGATCGTTTCTTATATTGGATATAAGACCGCGGAGATTCCGGTAAATGGCAAGAACACGATAAATGTGAGCTTGGAGGAAGAAAGTATCGGACTTCAAGAAGTGGTAGCCGTGGGATATGGCTCTCAGAAAAAGAAAGAATTGACCGGCTCTGTTGCAGGCTTGAAGGAGGGAGACTTGATTAAGGGCGTACAGTCTGACCCAATGGGTATGTTGCAAGGTAAAGTGGCAGGTTTGAATATATCCAAACCAAATGCCGGCGACCCGAATGGAGAGTATAAGTTCCAATTACGTGGAACTTCATCCTTAACCGGTAATACTTCTCCGTTGATCGTCATTGATGGTATTCCTCAAGGGGATTTATCCGCTATTCCACAAGATGATATTGAAAGTATCGATGTATTGAAGGATGGTTCAGCGGCGGCGATATATGGAACCCGTGGAACGAATGGCGTTATCTTGGTTACGACAAAACGAGGTTCTGCCGGGAAGATGAGCGTTACCTACAATGGATATATGTCTATCTCTTCCATAGCCAATCAATTGGAAGTCATGGATCGTGACCAGTTTTTGGCAAATGGGGGAAACGACCGGGGATATGATACGAATTGGATGGATGAGATTACCCGAACTCCGTTCTCCCATTCGCATAACTTGGCATTGACAGGAGGTACGACCGATTTTAATTACCGGGCTTCTGTATCTTATCGAAATAATCAAGGTATCGCTCTTAAGTCAGGGTTCAATGAGATGATCGCTCGTTTTTCCGCTAATCAGAATTTTATTCGATAAAAAGATTCAAATAGCATACGACGCTACTTATCGTCGTTTTGACCGGGAAGGTGAGAATTCCAGCTATGATGATTATTCCGCTTTTAAGCATGCGTATTATTATAATCCTACGGCACCCGTATACGACGAGACGGGAACGATAGATGCCGGCGGGTATTATGCGCTGGATATTCAAGGATATTCAAATCCGGTGGCTTATATTATGCAGCGTGACCGTCGTACAAAAGGCGGACTTTTCCAAGGGTCTGCTCGTGTAACTTGGAACATTTTGGAAGGACTTCGTGCGCAAGCTTTTGGCTCATTGAAATACTCTGATATAAATAAGGGTACTTATACCTCACGAGAGGTATTTAACACTTCTAGTTTCGGGTCAGCGTCTCGGAGTTTTAATACTCGTTTTAATAAAACACTGGAGACGACGATCGACTATGTAAAATCTTTTGGAGAACACCATTTGGTGGTATTAGGTGGGTATACCTATGAGCATAACTATTGGGAATCATTTGGTATGAATAACTCGAATTTTGATTCGGATGTATATTCTTACTATAATTTGGGTGCGGGTAGTAACTTGATTAATAATCCTAGCCAAAGCATGATGGATGGTTCGGTTTCCCAAGATAATTTGGTTTCGTTCTTCGGCCGTGTAAATTATAACTGGGGAAATCGTTACTTGTTATCAGCGTCTGTACGACGTGAGGGTTCTACTCGTTTAGGTGCGGATTATAAATGGGGAACTTTCCCTGCGGTAAGTGTCGGTTGGTCTATCGGTAATGAGGCTTTTATGGAAAGCGCTAGCTGGATTAACGATTTGAAATTGCGCTTGGGATATGGCGTGACAGGAAATATGCCTTCAGATAATTATTTGTCTTTGTCAATGATGGGAGTGGTAGGCCGTTTTTATGATCATACTTCTAAACAATGGATCAATGCTTATGGGCCGACACAGAACCAGAATCCGGATTTGAAATGGGAGCGGAAAGGCGAATGGAATCTAGGTGTTGATTTTGCAGCGTTGAATAACCGCTTGAACGTGACCGTTGATTTGTATACCCGTAAGGTTTCAGATTTGTTGTATAAATATAAGGTTCCGACTCCTCCTTATCAATATTCTTCTATGTTGGCGAATGTTGGCGACGCTACAAGTAAAGGTCTGGAATTCTCTGTTTCCGGAACCCCGGTGCAGAATAAGAACTTCTCATGGACTAGTTCTATTAACTTCTCATTTAACACGAATAAATTGGACAAATTAAGTAATGAGACTTTCCAGACTGACTGGATTGAGACCGGTTATTTGTCGGATGGTGATTTAGGAGGTATGAACTCGACTCCATTGATTCGTTTGGTCCCGGGTGGCAAGGTCGGTGATTTTTATTTGCCGGTATTCGAGGGATTTACGGAAGATGGTAAATGGAAATTCAAGGATGTCGATGGTAGTGGTGACTTTACATATAATGAGGATCGTGAGATCGTAGGTAATGCGCAACCTGATTTTATTGCAGGATGGACTAACGAGTTTAAATATCGTGACTTCGATTTATCGTTTACATTCCGTGCTGTCGTAGGCAATGATGTATATAATGTAAGCCGTATGGCATTGGAGAATCGGAATGTGGCTGGAAAGGAGAAGAATATGTTGGCTTCGGTAATGGATATCCCTTTGCAAGATGCGGCTCAAGCCTCTAGTTATTATTTGGAGGATGGTTCTTTTGTGAAGTTGGACAATATCACATTGGGTTATAATGTGCCGGTGAAGAAATTAGGTTTCATGCAAAACTTACGTTTGTACTTGACTGGTCAGAACTTGTTTACGATCACAGGCTATAAGGGTATCGACCCGGAGGTTGATATGGTAGGATTAGATAATATGGGTATTGAGAGGACTCGTTATTATCCGGCTAGTCGTTCTTTTATTCTTGGTTTGAATGTTACGTTTTAATGGATACTCTAAATATCGAAGGTTATGAAAAAATATAGTTTAATATATATAGTGTCAATGATTTGTTTCTTGGTTATCGCTCCTTCTTGTACGGATATGGATGAAGATACGACGGGACAAATGGTCTCAAATGACTTTTATGCGGATCCTTCTTTGATTCCGCAAGCGGTAGGTGCTGCCTATGCGGAATTGCAGGCTTATCAGAATCACTGGGGAGTATGGGGGTTGCAGACTGTTTCCTCGGATGAATGTGTTGTTCCGACTCGTGCGCCGGGTAATGACTGGTATGACGGAGGGGTATGGCAGGATTTCCATCGTCATCAATGGCAATACAATCTGGATGCATTGAATAATGTGTGGATTTCCGTATTTTCTGGAATAACGACATGTAACCGTGTGGTTTACGACTTGGATACATATAAAGAGGAGATGGATGTCGATATCTATAATAAATATCGTGCGGAGACTGTTATCTTGAGATGTTTCTATTATTCTATCTTACTGGATTTATTCGGGAACGTTCCTTATATCGACACGTATGAGAGTGAAATCACGGCTTCTCCTCAGACAAGCCGTCCTGAGCTTTATCAGAAAGTCGTAGATTGTATCTTAGATAATATGGAATATTTGGATGACGCTCCGTCTGCCGAGAATTATGGAAGATGTACGAAATCGATGGCTTATACGATGTTGGCAAAACTATATTTGAACGCTAAGGTGTTCAAAGGGGCCTCTTCTTATGATAAGGACGATATGAATAAAGTGATAGAGTATTGCGATAAAGTGATTAACTCCGGATATTATGAGGTCGTATCTGATTTCTCCGCTCCATTTAAAGTGGCGAATGAGTCTTGTAAAGAAAATATTTTCGTGGTACCGATGCAAAATGGTATCAATTCAAATGGAGACTACGAGTTTCATTTCCATAAATTCTCCGGACATCCCAAGTCTCGCCAGATGTGGGGTATAAATGTGGGCGGTTGGAATGGAGGTTGCGCTACTCCGGACTTCCTTGCTTTATATAAAGATGACGATACCCGGAAAAAGGCGACTTTTATTTACGGTTTGATTTATGATAAGGTCACGGGCGAGCCTGTTGAGGATGGTGATAATCCGGGAAAACAATTGGAATTGACTATTGAGGTATCTTCTATTAATGCCGCTTATCGTTGGGAAGGCGCTCGTATTCAGAAGTATGAATATGAGTTGGGTATGACTGGTAATATGAACAATGATTTTGTTTTATATCGTTTAGCTGATATCTATTATATGAAGGCTGAAGCTATTTTGAGAGGTGGTAATGCCGCTACTTTATCAGCTTTGTGTGCGGAACCTGCATTCCAGTTAATACGTGAAAGGGCAAATCAGCCTGTGTATACTCCGGAAACATTAACGTTGGATGAGTTGATCAATGAACGTGGCCGTGAATTTGCTTGGGAAGGTTGGCGTCGTCAAGACTTGGTTCGTTGGGATAAGTTCGCTAAAGGTAGCTGGACATTTAAGGAAGCCTTGAATAATAATTCGCGTGATTTATTCCCGATACCATACGATCAGATTACGAAAACCAATCTTGGAAACAGAATCCGGGATATTAATAGTTGTGTTTTTATGCATATGGATAGACGACAATTCGTGAAAAACCTAGGACTGGGCACAGCCTCTTTAAGCATGGGAAGCTTGGTAACGGCTTCCTCATGTGCCCCGTCCGGGGATTCCTCCCTTAAACAAAACGTCAAGGAAGGAGAGGATGGACAGTTTTTATTTATCGGTGACGATATCGCCATCGCCCAGACAGAGTATGGGAAGGTGCAGGGATATCTGCTGAATCATGTATATACGTTCTTGGGAGTTCCTTATGGGGCTGATACGTCGGGAAAAAATCGCTTTATGCCTCCCCAAAAACCAGAGCCGTGGACAGATGTGAGACCTGCGGTTTTTTATGGGAATACGGCGCCGCAACGTATGGAGAACCGGTGGCCCAATAATTACGGAACTTTTGCCGATCATTGGAACTACTGGGATGTGAGTGAGGATTGCTTATATTTAAATGTATGGACACCGGGCATTGCGGATGGTAAGAAACGTCCCGTATTGGTGTGGCTGCATGGCGGCGGTTTTACAAATGGTAGTGGGATCGAGCAGGATGGATATCATGGAGAGAATATAAGCCGGGAAGGAGATATCGTATTCTGTTCCATTAATCATCGGTTGGGGCCGATTGGCTTCTCTGACTTATCTGGTGTTGGTGGAGAAGCGTATAAGGATTCCGGAAACGTGGGGATGTTAGATATTATTGCCGCCTTGCGATGGGTTCATGATAATATCGCCAATTTCGGTGGAGATCCCGGGAACGTAACGGTTATGGGACAATCCGGAGGAGGTTCTAAGGTCTGTACAGTAGCCGCTATGCCGGCGGCAAAAGGTTTGATCCATAGAGCCGTGGCTTTAAGTGGATCTACGGTAGGAGCTTCCGATCAGGTGATGACCCGGAAGGTGGGAGAATATATTTTGAGAGAAGCGGGGCTGACCGCTTCCCAACTGGATAAATTGCAAAGAATACCTTGGCGGGAATATTTGGATATAGCGGATAGGGCTTGTAAAAAGTGCTGGGAAGATCAAGGGATTAGCATGAGACGGACTTTTGGCCCTGTTGCTGATGACCGGAATATTCCGGCCGGTGTATTCTACTCCGGTGAGAGCCATTTGGAGTCTCCTGTCGTCCCGATGATATTCTGTACGACTTTCCATGAATGGAACCCGAACAGGGTGGATGCGGCCTTGGAAAAAATCACTCAAGACGGTGTGATCGAGAAACTGAGAAGTCAATATGGTGATAAAGCGGAATCGATCGTGAAGGCTTTCGCCAAGAATTTCCCGGATAAGACTCCGATGGAGCTTTGGGCGATGATTTTGTCTTCCCGTCAACGAGTGGTTGAGGCGGCTAACGCAAAATTAAAGCAAGGCCAGCCTGTGTATGTAGCTTGGTTTGGCTGGTGTCCGCCCTTGTTTAATAACCGTATGCGTGCGTTCCATTGCTCGGATATCTGTTTCTGGTTTAAAAATACGGATCGGATGTTTACCCATACGGGTGGAGGTAAGGTACCTCGTGCGTTGTCAGATAAGATGTCTGGCGCTTTGTTGAATTTCATGCGGACAGGAGATCCGAACGGAGGAGAGTTACCCGCTTGGCCGAAATACACGGAAGAAAATGGAGAGGTGATGATCTTGAATAATACGTGTGAGGCTCGGAATGATCCGGACCGGGAGGCCCGTAAATCTTTGGAGGTTTAATTTAAAACGAGAGTGTTATGCTTGAGAAAAAGATTTCAAGACGTAATATGCTTCGGACTACCGGTTTGGCGGTTTTGGGCAGTACGTTCGCAGGCTTGGCTTCTTGCGCTCCGAAGAAAAAGAGGAGCCATCACCCGAAGCATCCTCTTCGAAACGTCCTTTCCGTGTCTGTCTCAATGTCTCTACGATAGCGGGTTATAAACTTCCTGTTCAAAAACAGATTGATTTATGTGCCGAGGCTGGTTTTGAGGGAATTGAGTTATGGACCCGTGATGTGGATGCGTTCGTAAAGCAAGGGGGAACTTATGAGACACTCAGGCGTCAGCTGGAAGGCTCCGGACTTTTATTGGAGAATATGATCGGTTTTGCCTCGTGGTTTGCCGATGATCCTTCGAAACGGAAGGAAGGGCTAAACCAAATGCGGCATGATATGGAGATGGTAGCGGGATTGGGCGGTAAATTTATCGCCGCTCCTGCTCAAGGAGTTACTCAATTGGATCGTACACGGTTGCCGGAGTATTCCGAACGCTATCGGGCGATACTGGATTTAGGGGATGAGATGGGTGTCACTCCGATATTGGAACTATGGGGGGCCGGGGTTCTGAATCAATTATCGGATACCATGGCGATAGCGATCGCCTCCGGGCATTCGCGGGCTTCCGTCTTATTGGATTTCTACCATTTGTACAGAGGAGGAAATAGTTTTGATAGTTTACGCTTGATAAATGGGAAGATCCTTCCGGTTTTTCATATCAACGATTATCCGGAGTTGCCTCCTCGTACGGAGTTGAGAGATTCGGATCGGGTGTTTCCGGGAGATGGTATTTGCCCGTTTAATAAAGTACTTCCTTTGCTATACGACTCCGGTTTCCGGGGTGGGTTATCCGTAGAGCTTTTTAATAAGGGATATTGGGAAACCATGGATGTAAAGGAGGTCTTAAGGAAGAGTTTTGAGAAAACCACACAGGTAATCAATAGTTCGATGGGATAAAAGTTTGTTGGGATTTAGGAAAGGGACTGCCTCGAGGTGTTTTACCTTCGAGGCGGTCCCTTCTGTTTTTATAGTATCTTCTCTTAAAAATCAATTATTTTATAATCCGCTGTGATATAAAAAGTAGTATATTTGCGTACATCCAAAATAAACAGTTGTTTTGCGGAGGGTTATAGGGGTTGTTATCATCGGAAAAGCCGGTAATAAAAGATATACATTATAATGAACTTACTTCAGAGATATGTGAGTCATGGTATAGCTATAGGTTTGTTAGTATTTATAATGCTAGCGTTTAATTTGTCTGTGTTAGCGCAGACAAGTGAAAACGTGTACTTAGGGTTGCCTTTCCGCAGGTAGATGGCATGAGTTGGACGGCCGAAGATGGTACTCATCATGGTATGCTCGTAGACTATCTCAATGAGATCGCCAAATATACCGGTTGGGAATACGAGTACATAGATACGAAGGGACCGGCTATGTTGAATGAATTTGTTGAGGGTAAGTACGAGTTGATGGGTGGAAACTATTATATACCCGCTTTAGAGAAATATTATGCTTATCCGAACTATAATATGGGATATAGCCGTTCTTTATTACTTGCCCGATCTGATGATCGCTCTATCCATAGTTATGATTTGGAGAGTATGAATGGTAAAACCATCGGTGTGTATGAGAATGCAAGGGAGAACATTCGCCGTCTCAAAGAGTTTATGGCTATCAACGGATTGTATTGTAATATCCGATATTACAAACAGGAAGATATGGTGGGGAAAATCGGGTTATATCCCTATCTGGCTAAAGGTGAGATCGATTTGTTACTAAATAATGTTGCCCATATTAGCGATTCTGTCCGTGTAGTCGTGGCATATGACTCTCAGCCTTATTATATCGTGACCAATCCGGGTAATAAAGAAGTCTTGGATGGTTTGAATATGGCTTTGGAACGGATATTGGATGCCAATCCTAATTTTGCGGCGGAACGTTATGCCGTTAATTTCCCAGACCGGCTCGTAAACATCCAACTGAGCGACCGGGATCTGGAGTATGTCAATGAGAGGAAAACGATCACGGTAGCCGTACCTGAGAATTGGTATCCTTTGTATTGTAAAGAAACGCCGCTGAAGAACCATACGGGTATCATGGCGGATGTACTGGATGAGATTAAAAGTTTCACAGGGCTACGATTCTCGTATGTATATGCGAAAAATTATGCTGATGCGATCCGTTTGATACAGCAAGGGGATGCCGATATCTTAGGTTTTTTCTTGGGAGATGAGAACGATGCGGCCCAGCTAGGGCTTGCGCTTTCAGCCTCTTATGTGAGTGCGAACAATATCATAGTACGCAATAAAGCCTGTAGTTATCCCGCTCCGGGTTTGGTTGGTGCTTTGGTGGAAAGTCAGCGATTTCCAAGTGGCATATCTGCGGAGAAGATTCGGTCCTATCCGGGCATTAAGGAGGCATTAGCCGCTGTCAATAGCGGAGAGGCTGATTTTATCTATGGATTGTCCTCTAAAATGGAACAGGATATTTCGCGTTATCATTTCACCAATCTTGCTCCTGTGACATTGGTCAATGATCAGAGTGCGATAAGTTTTGCGTTACCTACCCCGGTTGACCCGGATTTATTAACCGTACTCAACAAGGCGATCAATAATCTTTCTGAGTCCGAGAGGACTGTTATACGCAATCGGAATCTGGAATCTATCGGCGTGAATGAATTCTCTCTTACGGACTTTATATATGCGAATCCCTTACAATTTATGTTTATCGTGATGTTTGTCCTGTCGGTGCTATTTACGGCATTACTGCTGGCTATAGGGGCCCGGATGAAAGCGACCGTGATACAGGGCAACCTGAAACGGGCTGAGGCGGCTAACTTGGCGAAGAGCGAGTTTCTTTCCCGGATGAGTCATGAGATCCGTACGCCGATGAACGGAATTGTAGGTATGAGTACTATCGCTATGCAAAACATAGATAATACCGATAAGATAAAGGATTGTCTTGAGAAAGTAATCATGTCTTCCAAGCATCTTCTCGCTCTCATTAACGACGTGCTGGATATGTCGAAGATAGAAAGCGGAAAAGTGGAACTTCGACATGAGAGCTTTAATTTCCGGGCATTCTTGCAGGACTTTGAAAATCTGTATGGCGAGCAGGCCAAGAGTAAAGGGATCAGCTATGAGACGATATTGGCTAGTGATCTGGAAGTACAGATTATAGGAGACTCCTTGCGCTTGAATCAAGTTCTCTCCAACCTGTTATCGAATGCGCTGAAATTTACGCCGGCCAAGGGAATGATTAAACTTCGGGTATCTAAAACAGGTGAGGATCAAGAGAATGTTTACCTTCGTTTCGAGGTAATCGATACGGGATGTGGTATAGCCGAGGAGAACTATGATAAAATCTTCGAATCGTTCGAACAGGAAAATGTGGATGTTACTTATAAATATGGAGGTACAGGATTAGGGCTTTCTATCGTTAAGCGTTTCACAGGGTTGATGGGTGGTGGCATACATGTGACGAGCGTGCAGGGGAGTGGCAGTACATTCACCGTTGATCTGCCTTTCGGCAAAATAAAGGAATCGGGTAAACCCACTCGTTTTTCCGATATTAATGGGAGGAATGACCTTGCGAAGGATTGTTATGCTGTTGATTATGACTTCAAAGGTAAACGGATCTTATTGGTTGAGGACAATGAGCTTAACCGGGAGATAGCGGAGGAATTGATCGGAGTTACCGGTGCGTCGGTGGAGAGCGCTGAGGACGGGGTACAGGCCGTAGAGATGTTTAAGGAATCTGCCGAAGGATATTATGATTTGATATTGATGGATGTGCAGATGCCTCATATGGATGGCTATGAGGCTACCCGATGTATCCGGGCATTAGGGCGTTCTGATGCTCAAAAGGTTCCTATCTTCGCTATGACAGCCAACGCCTTCGCTGAGGATGTGCAGAAAAGTAGGGAAGCCGGTATGAATGCTCATATATCTAAGCCGTTGGATATACGTGCCGTGTATAAACAAATGAACCGATACCTTCAAGGATAAATAAAGGATCGATGAATAAATAAAAAGGGACCGCCTCGGGAAATTAGGTTTTCGAGGCGGTCCCTTCTGCTTTTATTAGATATTCTTTATTTTTCCGTAATTACCGAGAATTCACCGATACCCGCTTGCTTTTTATTATCTACGATACGGGTTGCGACCAAACGGATTTGGTTACCTTTCGTTATTGGGAAATGTACGACTTGCTCGATCGGGTTAGCCTTGATATTGGAGAATTCGCCTTCGGCCACCTTCTTTCCATTAATATATAATTGATAGTTGGAGATATGACCGCTTGCGTCACGTCCTTGGTTCGGGGTGTAGCGGAATCCGGATATAGGCATTTCTTTCGCTAATTGTACGACTAACTCTTGTTTCCCTTGTGGCAAATAGTAGGTCGTGTAGCCGTTTCCGTCTAGGATCAGGCTGGTTTTCTCATCTTTCGGTGATACGATCGTGTAATCACAAGCTGGAATATCGAACGTTTGCGCGGAAACCGGACTGACTGTATCGAAAGTCGGATCATAGGCAATCGCCTTGACAGTTCCTTTTTGAGCGAAAGCGAATGGCGCCTGATAAAGCGGTGAGTCCTTGGTCGGATCTGAGCCGTCGGTGGTATAATGAACCTCGGAGCCTTTATCCCCGGCCTGTATGGTTACCTCGTCATTGATATTACGGGCAATCGTTGGCTCGGTCACCAAGGCGGGGGCAAGGTATGCCTCCACGTTATTGATACAAAGCGGTCCGCGGGCATCCGTGAAGTTGATGCGTATCTTCTCCGCTTTCTCGGTCTGGAAACGGACAATTCGTTTATAGCCGACAGTTGTCGTAGAATCCACGGTCTGTGCCGGAATCCATTTACCCTCTTGCTCGAGTTCGATATTGAACGAGCGTACTCGTTGTCCTAATGGGATATATTCTTGTATGACCAAGCGGTTTACATCGGTAGGATGGGTTAACGTGAAAGTCAATGAACCACTGGTTACGCCATCGTCCGTAGCCCAATAGGTATCCCAATCCCCATCTACTGCCTTATTGGGACTAAAATTACGTCCTCTTTTATTGCTCGCTTGTACGTAACATCCTTTCAAAAGATTCTCCTTAAAGTCATTTTGGATGGTTTGATACCATTGTACGGCACGGGCGGAGTCTACCGGACTTATTTTCCGTTCAACGCTACGGGGAAGTTCAATAGGAAATTGGCGTTATGCCCGACGCTTCGGTAATAAAGATCGACTAATTTTGCCAGCGACTTGACTTGGTGATCTTCCCGGGAGTGATAGAACCATCCCGGACGGATAGATACATCGCATTCTCCACCTAGCCACATCGGTCCGTTCTCATCTCCCCATACACTCTGTTGGAAAGTAGGCATGGAGGGTTCCGGGGCGAAGATGCTCCATTGGGTATCACCGGCCCAACCTTCCTCGTTACCGATCCAGCGGATATCGGGTACTGTCCCTCCGAAAACCATGATGTCCGGGTGGTGCGCCTTGATCGTGTCGCGTGCCCGCTCATATTGATAATAGGTCTTGGCGTCTATAGCACGGGTTTCATTTGTGCCGCCATACCAGCCATTGCCACCGTTTGCCCCATCAAACCAGTATTCGAACAACGGGCCATAGTTGGAGACTAATTCATGTAATTGGGCATGGAATTTCTCTACATATCCCGGTTGTCCGTAGTTCTCACTGTTTCTGTCCCAAGGGGAGAGATAGACACCGAATTTCAGCCCGTGTTTCTTACAAGCGTCGGATAGTTCTTTTACCATATCCCCTTTGCCATCTTTCCAAGGAGAATTCTTTACGCTATATTCGGTTGTGGCGGTAGGCCATAGACAGAAACCGTCGTGATGCTTGGTGGTTAAGATTACGCCTTTCAATCCGGCGGCTTTGATTGTTTGCGCCCATTGATCGCAATCCAGATCCGTTGGATTGAATGTGGAGGCGGGAGTGTTTCCGTAACCCCATTCCAGATCATTGAACGTATTTAATCCGAAATGGACAAAGGCATATGTTTCCATCTTATGCCATTCAACTTGTGCCGGCGTGGGAACGGGCAGGATAGGGGCGGGCGCTGTCGCTTCTTTACAGGAGAAGAAGGAAAACA
>ENA-OQJN01000460-OQJN01000460.1-human-gut-metagenome-genome-assembly--contig:-NODE-460-length-16870-cov-4.327659_pt1 | contig 16870 bp, 23 predicted proteins | sample MGYA00242610_ERZ504777 | MGnify/ENA primary metagenome ERZ504777 (study PRJEB26092, sample SAMD00036350) | human gut metagenome | host: Homo sapiens | study: EMG produced TPA metagenomics assembly of... | reverse complement strand
GAGCAAAGGCCAGAAACGGCTTGCGGATTATGTGACGGAAAACTATGATAAGGCTGTATTTCTGACAGCAGCTCGTCTCGGAGAAGTGGTAGGAGTCAGTGAATCCACAGTTGTACGTTTTGCCACACAGCTTGGATACAAAGGATATCCCGGTTTCCAGAAAGCACTGGAAGAACTGGTGCGCAACAAATTGAATTCCATTCAGAGGATGGAGGTTACCTATGGGCGGATCAGTCAGTCGGAGATTCTGGAAACGGTGCTTCAGTCAGATATTGAAAAGATAAAACTGACATTGGCCGGGATTGATCAGAAAGCATTTGAACTTGCGATTGATACGATTCTCAGTGCTAAACGTATTTATGTAGTGGGAATACGCAGCTGCGCACCGCTGGCCTCCTTTTTATGCTTTTATCTGAATCTGGTATGTGAAAATGTTACTGCTGTCAACACCAACAGTTCCAGTGAGATTTTTGAACAGCTGATCCGGATCAACGAAGAGGATGTGATCATTGGGATCAGTTTCCCGAGATATTCTATGCGCACGCTCAAAGCGCTGGAGTTTGCGAGCAACCGGAAAGCAAAGGTGATCACACTGACAGACAGTGTGCACTCACCTATGAATCTGTATTCTTCCTGTAATCTGATCGCCAGAAGTGACATGGCTTCGATCGTGGATTCGCTGGTGGCCCCTTTGAGTGTGATCAATGCGCTGGTGGTGGCTCTCTGTATGAAAAAGCAGAAAGAAGTAGTCAATACACTGGAAACACTGGAGCAGATCTGGGGCGAATATCAGGTATACAGTAAAGATGAATTGAATCAGGTGGATGATACGCTGACAGAGTCTTCTTCTGGAAAAAGCGAGGAGAATAAAGATGAGTAAAGTGCTGATAATCGGCGGCGGCGCGGCTGGAATGATGGCTGCAGTCGCTGCCGGAGAAAACGGTCATGAAGTGTGGCTGTATGAGAAAAATGACCGTCTGGGAAGAAAATTATTCATCACCGGGAAGGGACGCTGCAATATTACGAATGCAGGGGACATGGAAACCCTGTTTGCTTCCGTGATGAGCAATCCAAAGTTTTTATACAGCAGTTTTTACACCTTTACAAATGATCAGGTGATTGATTTTTTGAAGAGCTTGGTGTCAGAACAAAAATAGAACGGGGCAATCGTGTGTTTCCGTTATCTGACCATTCTTCCGATGTGATCGCGGGACTGAAGCGAAAACTGGAGACTCTGGGTGTCCATATCTGTCTGGAAACAGAGGTGGAAAGATAGAGGAAAGAGACGGGAAGTTCCAGGCAATCGTCTTAAAAGGCGGACAGCGAAAGACAGGAGATGCCTGTATTGTCGCGACAGGAGGAATCTCTTACCCGGCGACAGGATCTACCGGTGACGGATACCGGTTCGCAAAAGAAAACGGACATCAGATTACAAAACTATATCCGGCTCTGGTTCCGATGGAAGTCAGGGAATGGTATGCAAAGGAACTGCAGGGGCTCTCTCTTCGCAATGTAAGCGCAGCGGTCTATGATGGAAAGAAGAAGCTGTATGAAGATTTCGGTGAGATGCTTTTTACCCATTACGGAGTCAGCGGACCACTGATGCTAAGTGCCAGCAGCGTGATCGGAAAGAGGCTTTCTGAAAAAGAACTGCGTCTGGTGATCGATCTGAAACCTGCTTTGACGGCAGAACAGCTGGATGCCCGTGTGCTTCGCGAATTTGAGGAGCATAAAAACAAACAGTTTAAAAATGCGGTGGATCATTTGTTCCCATCCAAATTAAAACCAGTTATGCTGGAGCTTTCCGGTATTTCGGAAGAGAAGAAAGTCAATGAGATTTCAAGAGAAGAGAGACAGCGATTCGTACATCTGATCAAACATTTTGAGATGACTTTAAGCGGACTTCGCAGCTACAAAGAGGCGATCATCACAAAAGGCGGAGTAAATGTCAAAGAGATCGATCCGGGAACGATGGAGTCAAAAAAGATTTCCGGACTGTATTTTGTGGGAGAAGTTCTGGACCTGGATGCACTGACAGGCGGATTTAATCTGCAGATTGCCTGGTCTACGGCATATCTTGCGGGAATTTCCATTCCTTAACGAATAGAGCAGGAAAGAAAAGGAGAAGCAATATGGGATATAATGTGGCGATTGACGGACCGGCAGGAGCAGGGAAAAGTACTATTGCGAAGCTGGTCGCAAAAGAAAAAGGATATATTTACGTAGATACCGGAGCGATGTACCGGGCAATGGCGGTTTATTTTCTGCAGGAGGGGATTTCCCCGCAGGATACAGAAAAAATCCGTCTTGCGGCACAAAATGCGGATGTGAGCATCTGTTATGAGGACGGGATCCAGCAGGTTTATTTAAACGGATCCAATGTCACAGACAGACTCCGCGAGGAAGCAGTCGGAAATATGGCTTCTGTCAGTTCTGCAGTTCGGGAGGTACGTGCAAGGCTTCTGGACCTGCAGAGAAACCTGGCCAAAGAAGCGGATGTGATCATGGACGGAAGAGATATCGGAACCAATATCCTCCCAAATGCAGATGTCAAGATCTATCTGACGGCCAGTGTAAAAACAAGGGCAGACCGACGGTACAAAGAACTGACAGAAAAAGGGATTTCCTGCAGCTATGAGGAGATTGCTGAAGATATAAAGAAGCGGGATGAGCGTGACATGAGCCGTGAAACTGCGCCTTTAAAGCAGGCAGAGGATGCGATTTTGATAGACAGTTCTGACATGAGCATCGAGGAAGTAGTTCATGCCATCTGCAGACAGTGCAAATAAATGGCGGAGGCAGAGGATGAATGTAAAACGTGCAAAGACTGCCGGTTTTTGCTTCGGCGTAAAACGGGCGGTAGAAACAGTTTATGAACAGGCAAAAAAATTCGGATGCAGCACCAATCTACACTTACGGACCGATCATTCACAATGAAGAAGTCGTAAAAGATCTGGAAAATCAGGGCGTGATCGTCCTTCGTACGGAGCAGGAGCTGGAACAGCTTACAGAGGGAACGGTCATTATCCGTTCTCACGGAGTGGCAAAATATATCTACGAGAAGCTGGAGAAAAAGAAGATCCAGATCGTGGATGCAACCTGTCCATTTGTGAAGAAGATCCATCGCATTGTAAGCCGGGAAAGTGCAGCCGGAAAACAGATCGTCATTATCGGGAATCCGAAGCATCCGGAGGTGGAAGGAATCCGCGGCTGGGCAGGAGAACAGGTTTTTGTGGTGGAAACAAAAGAAGATGCCGCTTCCCTTGTACTGGATCCGGCAAGAGCCGTATGTGTTGTCGCCCAAAACGACATTTAATTACAATAAATTTCAAGATTTAGTTGAAATTATTTCGAAAAAGAGTTATGATGTAAGTGTTTTAAATACAATCTGCGGTGCGACCAGGGAACGTCAGACGGAAGCCAGGAGCATTGCGGAAGAGGTGGATGCTATGATAGTGATTGGTGACAAACATAGTTCCAATACCCAGAAGTTATTTGAAATATGCAAGGGAGCATGTAAGGATACGTACTATATACAGACACTTGACGATTTGGATTTGAATCAATTAGGGTCAGTGGAAACAGTAGGTATTACAGCAGGGGCATCCACGCCCAATAATATAATTGAGGAGGTTCAAAATAATGTCAGAATTATCTTTTGAACAAATGTTAGAAGAATCATTTAAAACAATTCACAACGGAGAGGTAGTAGAGGGAACTGTAATTGATGTGAAACCAGATGAGATCATCCTGAATATCGGATACAAAGCAGACGGTATCATCACAAAGAGTGAATACTCCAACGATCAGTCTCTGGACCTGACAACAGTTGTTTCTGTTGGTGATTCTATGACTGTAAAAGTATTGAAAGTCAATGATGGAGAAGGTCAGGTGTTACTGACATATAAGAGACTCGCAGCAGAAAAAGGAAACGAAAGACTGCGCGAAGCATTCGAGAACAAAGAAGTTTTAAAAGCAACAGTAACTCAGATCCTTGGCGGAGGACTGTGCGCAACTGTAGAAGGTGCACGTGTATTTATTCCGGCAAGTCTCGTATCAGATTCTTATGAAAAAGATCTGAGCAAATACGAAGGACAGGAGATTGAGTTTGTGATCAGCGAATTCAACCCAAGAAGAAACCGCGTGATCGGTGACAGAAGGCAGCTTCTTGTAGCAGAGAGAGCAGAAAAACAGAAAGAACTGTTTGCAAAACTGCAGGTTGGAGATACAGTAGAAGGAACTGTTAAGAACGTAACAGATTTCGGTGCATTTATCGACCTTGGCGGAGTAGACGGACTTCTTCACATTTCTGAAATGTCATGGGGAAGAGTTGAGAATCCGAAGAAGGTATTCCAGGTTGGAGATCAGGTAAAAGTTCTTGTGAAAGACATCAACGATACAAAGATCGCACTGAGCTTAAAATTCCCTGAGACAAATCCATGGGCACACGCTGCTGAAGACTTCGCAGTTGGTTCTGAGGTTACAGGAAAAGTTGCACGTATGACAGATTTTGGTGCATTCGTTGAGCTGGCACCTGGAGTAGATGCATTACTGCATGTTTCTCAGATTTCAAGAGCACACGTAGAAAAACCATCTGATGTTCTTTCTATTGGACAGGAAATCACTGCAAAAGTGGTAGATCTGAACGAAGCAGAGAAAAAGATCAGCTTGAGCATGAAAGCACTTGAGCCTGAGACAGTTGAAGCAGAAGAAGGGACAGCAGAATAAAATATATCAGTAAATAAATAGTGCATAAATAGAGACTACAAGTAGTCTCTATTTATTTGCATGTGTTTATGTGAAAAAAATGTCAAAAAATGAAAGGAAGGAATGTGCGAATGGGATTACTAACATTCAAAGGCGGTATCCATCCAAATGATGGGAAAAGTCTTGCAAAAGACAAGGCGATTGTTACAGTGATGCCGAAGGGAGATTTGATTTATCCGCTTTCTCAGCATATTGGTGCACCGGCAAGTCCGATTGTGTCAGTAGGAGACCATGTACTGAAGGGACAAAAAATTGCAGAAGCAGGGGGATTTGTTTCTGCTCCGATACATGCTTCGGTATCAGGAACAGTGAAAGCAATTGAGCCACATTTTAATCCAACAGGTTCAAAAGTGAACTGTATTGTTGTAGAAAATGACGGAGAGTATCAAGAAGTACCATATGCTCCGGCGAAACCCTTTGATGAACTTACAAAAGAAGCAATTTTAAATCTGATTAGTGAAGCCGGAATTGTTGGTATGGGGGGGCAGGTTTCCCGACAAAAGTAAAACTTTCTCCGAAAGAACCTGAAAAAATTGAATATGTGATAGCAAACTGTGCCGAATGTGAGCCGTATATCACTGCAGACTATCGAAGAATGCTTGAGAATCCGGAAGAACTTGTCAGTGGAATGAAAGTAGTATTAAAATTGTTTGACAATGCAAAAGGAATCTTTGGGGTCGAGGATAATAAACCGGATTGTATTGCAAAACTAAAGGAACTTACAAAAGATGAGCCTCGCATGGAAGTCCTTGCGCTGAAAACGAAGTACCCACAAGGTGCAGAACGTCAGCTTATTTTTGCAACAACAGGAAGAGCCATTAATTCCAGCATGCTTCCGGCAGACGCAGGTTGTGTAGTAGACAATGTTGAGACATTGATCGGAATCCACCATGCAGTGATAGATGGCAGACCGGTTATAGAGCGTATCGTAACGGTCAGCGGAGATGGCGTTAAAGAACCTGGCAACTTTAAAGTGCTGTTTGGAACAAATCAAAGAGAACTTGTAGAGGCTGCGGGAGGATTTTTGGGTGAGCCGGAAAAAGTAATTTCAGGGGGACCGATGATGGGATTTGCCATGTTTACGCTGGATACTCCAATTACAAAGACTTCATCCTCTATTCTTTGTCTGACAAAAGATGAAGTTGCTGCAAATGAGCCGAGTGCATGCATTAATTGTGGACGCTGTGTAGAAGTCTGCCCAAGTCGCATTATACCGTCAAGATTGGCTGATTTTGCAGAACATCACAATGAAGAGGCATTTACGAAATGGGAAGGACTTGAATGTGTGGAATGCGGTTCATGCAGTTATGTCTGTCCTGCGAAGCGTCAGTTGAAACAGGCAATTGGTTCCATGAGAAAAATTGCACTCGCAAACAGAAGGAAAAAATAAGAAAAAATAAAGGAAGAGGTGAACTAAGGTGAGTGAACAGTTTAATATATCGTCTTCACCACATATACGTTCCAAGGTTACTACGAGCAATATTATGATGTTGGTAACAATTGCCTTGTTGCCGACAACTATATTCGGTGTATATAACTTTGGATTATCAGCGCTAGGTGTAGTGTTAATAACAACAGGAACAGCGGTGCTGACAGAATATCTTTATCAAAAATTAATGCATAAAAAGGTGACTATCCAAGATTTTAGTGCGGTAGTGACAGGTCTTCTGCTGGCGCTGAACTTGCCGCCGACAGCACCTTGGTGGATGTGCGTACTCGGAAGCGTGTTTGCTATTTTAGTTGTAAAGCAACTGTTTGGCGGATTGGGACAGAATTTTATGAACCCGGCGCTTGGCGCAAGATGCTTCCTGCTGATTTCGTTTACAGGAAGAATGACAACATTTGTATATGACGGTGTATCTGGTGCGACTCCGCTTGCACAGTTAAAAGCAGGCGAAAGTGTGAACACATTTGATATGCTGATTGGAAATACTGCAGGTACGATTGGTGAGACATCTGTAATTGCGATTATGATCGGGGCTATTTTCCTTCTTTTAATGGGGGTGATTGACCTTAGAATTCCGGGTACATATATTGTGACATTTGTTATTTTTATTATTTGTTTGGCGGACATGGACTAGACCCACAGTATATCACGGCACATCTTTGCGGTGGAGGTCTGATGCTTGGAGCCTGGTTCATGGCAACGGATTATGTGACGTCGCCGATTACAAAAAAAGGACAGATTGTATATGGCGTCTGTCTTGGATTGCTAACTGGTTTGTTCCGTTTATTTGGCGGTTCGGCAGAAGGTGTGTCTTATGCGATCATCTTTAGTAACCTTTTAGTACCATTGATCGAGAAGGTTACTCTTCCAAAACCATTTGGTAAAGGAGGAGAAAAATAATGAATAAAATTATTAAAAACACATTGATTCTTACTGCGATAACGCTGATCTCCGGTTTGTTGCTGGGAATGGTCTATGAGATTACAAAAGATCCAATCGCGGCATCTCAGGAGAAAGCAAGGCAAGAAGCGTACAAAGCAGTTTTAAAAGAAGCGGATAGCTTTGTAGACTACGCTGATTTTGATGAGAAAGAAGCTGCAAAAGCAGTGAAAGAGATTTCCGGATGTACGGTAAATGGAGTTGTAGAAGCAAAAGATAAGTCGGGTGAGACAATCGGCTATGTCGTGACGACGACATCCAGTGAAGGATATGGTGGAGATATTCAAATTTCAGTTGGAATCGGAAATGACGGAGTTGTGGAAGGCGTGGAAATTTTAAGTATCAGCGAGACAGCGGGACTCGGAATGAAAGCGACTGAGGCGAAATTCCGTGATCAGTATGTCGGAAAAACTGTGGAAACTTTCACAGTTACAAAAACAGGTGCAAGCTCAGACGAAGAAATTGATGCGCTCAGCGGAGCTACAATCACTTCAAATGCGGTGACAAACGCAGTAAATGCAGGACTTGCATATTTTAATCATGTAATAGGAGGTAGTGCAAATGAATAAATGTATGGAAAGACTTTACAATGGTCTGGTAAAAGAAAACCCTACCTTCGTTTTAATGTTGGGAATGTGTCCTACATTGGCTGTTACAACATCTGCAATCAATGGTGTGGGAATGGGTCTGACGACAACGGTCGTTCTGGTAATGTCAAATATGCTCATTTCTATGCTTCGTAAAATTATTCCGGATTCGGTTAGAATGCCGGCATTTATCGTTGTCGTTGCATCTTTTGTTACAATTGTACAGTTTCTTTTGGAAGGGTTCATTCCGAGTCTTTATGACTCACTTGGACTTTATATTCCATTGATTGTCGTAAACTGTATCATCTTAGGACGTGCAGAAAGCTATGCCTCTAAGAATCCGGTTCTTCCATCTATCTTTGATGGAATCGGTATGGGGCTTGGATTTACGATTGGACTGACGAGTATCGGAATTGTCCGTGAAGTAATCGGAGCAGGACAGATTTTTGGAAAACAGATTATGCCGTCTTCCTATGAACCTGTGACTATTTTTATTTTGGCTCCTGGGGCATTCTTTGTTCTGGCAGGGCTTGTTGCAATTCAAAATAAAGTGAAGAGAAATGCAGCAAACAAAGGAAAAGAAACAGTGAAAACCGGATGTGGTGAAGGCTGTGCTTCATGTGGAAACAGTTCATGTGGAGGCAGAATATTTCCAACAGGAAATGAAGAATAGGAGGAGTACAGGAAATGAAAGAATTACTTATTATAGCAATTGGTTCCGCATTTGTGAATAATGTTGTACTTAGCCAATTCTTAGGAATCTGCCCATTCCTTGGTGTATCGAAGAAAGTAGAGACAGCAAGTGGTATGGGGGGCGCGGTTATTTTCGTTATTACGATCGCATCATTTTTTACAAGCTTGATTTATAAATTTATTTTGGTGCCAACACATTTTGAATATTTACAGACGATTGTATTTATTCTTGTAATTGCAGCTTTGGTACAGTTTGTGGAGATGTTCTTGAAAAAATCAATGCCTTCTCTTTACAAAGCGCTTGGTGTATATCTTCCGCTGATCACGACAAACTGTGCAGTGCTTGGTGTTGCTTTGACCAACGTTCAAAAATCTTACAGTATTTTGGAAGGTGTTGTGAATGGATTTGCAATTGCTGTTGGGTTTACGGTATCTATTGTAATTATGGCAGGTATTCGTGAGAAAACGGAAAACAATGATGTTTCTCCATCATTTCAGGGGACGCCGATTGTTCTTGTTACAGCAGGACTGATGGCGATTGCGTTTTTCGGATTTTCAGGACTGATTTAAGGAGGACGAAAAGATGAGTGTAACAGGGATTATAATAGCTGCAGTCATTGTGGGCGGTACTGGCTTGTTCATCGGCGCCTTCTTAGGAATTGCAGGCAAAAAATTTGCAGTTGAGGTAGATGAAAGAGAAGAGGCAATCACAGGCGTACTTCCTGGAAATAACTGTGGTGGATGTGGATATGCAGGCTGTTCAGGACTTGCCGCTGCAATCGTCGCAGGGCAAGCGGAAATTGGAGGATGTCCGGTCGGTGGTGCTCCGGTTGCGGCAAAGATTGGTGAAATTATGGGACAGGAAGCAGGAGAACAGGTACGTATGACTGCGTTCGTAAAATGTGCAGGTACTTGTGATAAGGCAAATCAGGATTACGAATATTATGGAATTGAAGACTGTAAAATGATGGATTTCATACAAAATGGAGGTCCGAAGTCTTGTAATTATGGCTGTCTTGGGTTTGGAAGCTGTGTAAAGGCATGTCCATTTGATGCGATTCACATTGTTGACGGCGTTGCAGTCGTAGATAAAGACGCTTGTAAGGCATGTGGAAAATGTGTTGCAGCCTGTCCGAAACATTTGGTTGAGTTAGTACCATATGAACAGAAACATTTAGTGCAGTGCAGCTCGAAGGACAAAGGAAAAGATGTACTGTCTGTATGCAAGGTTGGTTGTATCGGATGTAAAATGTGTCAGAAAGTTTGTCCGTCTGATGCTATTGTTGTGGAAGATAATATCGCACATATTGACCCTGAAAAATGTACAAACTGTGGTCTGTGTGCAGAAAAATGTCCAAAGAAAATTATTATGTAAATAGCAAGGTTCAGCTTACGGCTGAACCTTTTTGAGAGGAAGAAAAATGAAACGTTCTGTGAAAACAATTTTGAAGGAAGCAGCTGCTTTACTTTGGCAGGATATTAAAAATATGAGAATTGCGATTTTGCTCATTGCATTGTATTTGGGATTGAATCGTATAATATTTCCGGTCAGTTGCATCTGGGTAGCAATCACCGGATTTCCCTGCCCGGGCTGTGGTCTTACGAGAGCAGGAATAGCGCTTTTAAAAGGTGAGTTTAAGGAGGCGTTTCAGATTCACCCCTTTATCTATGTGATTGCAGCAGTACTGGTTCTTTTTTGTGTTTATCGATATATCCTGAAGCGGAGTCAAAAGGTGTTTGTAAAGTATGCGCTTGTAGTTGTCATTGCAATGCTTTGCTTTTATGTGTATCGTATGATATTTTTGTTTCCGGGAGAGCCGCCGATGTCATATTATCGAAATAATTTGTTGAGTACTTTTTTCGATAAAGTATTAAAATAAATTGTGAGCGCAGCGAAAATATGGTATGATATCAATGTATAAATCTGATAAGGAGGCACACTATGGAAAATAACTATGAAAATGCACCACAGGAAGAAACACAGTCAACACAGCCGGCTCCTCAGAATGGGGAAAGTACAAATTCAGAGTATTCAAACTCGAACGAAAACATGAATCAAAATTATCAGTATTCATATGGGAATAACGAGTACCAGCCAAACGGATACGATAATCAGAATGGATCAAATCAGTATAATCAACCGGACAAAAGCGTAATGTCAATGGGGGATTGGCTGATTACATTGCTAGCTCTTTTGATTCCTTGTGCTGGAATTATTTTATATTTTGTATGGGCGTTTGGAAAAAACGAGAATGAAAAACCGTAAAAACTATTGTAGAGCATACTTGATTTATTGGGGCGATTACTACTGTGCTTGGTATCATTGTATTCATTTTCTTTGGAGCAATGATATTCAATATGATCAGTGGAAGCGGATATTACAGATATTATTAAAATGTGGACAGGACTATTTTCGGTAGTCCTGTTTTTTCGCAAAAGAAAACACAGAATCGAACATGTGGTTGCATAAAAGAATATGATATGCTAAAATAGACGGAAAGAAAGGAACAAAAACAATGAAGATAAGAAAAGTGATATTGTATTGATTCTGGTTGTTGTGTGTGTGGCGGCTTCCTGCTTGCTTTTATATATGCGATTCGGAAGAGAGAGCGCCGGAAAAGTGGTAGTAACTGTTGATGGAAAAGTGAAAGGGACTTACAGTCTGTCGGATAACACAGAAGTGCAAATTAACGATACGAATACATTTGTCATTGAGAACCGAGAGGTGAAGATGAAGGAAGCTAATTGTCCGGATCAGATTTGCGTACATCATAAAGCAATTTCGAAAAACAAAGAGACGATTGTTTGTCTGCCGAATAAAGTGGTGATTGAGATTACTGCAGAAACAGGCAAAGAGACAGAGATGGATTCGGTTGCAAATTAGGAGGCAGGTTGTGAAATCAAAGGCAGCATATTTCGGAGTATTTACCGCACTTGCACTGATTTTCAGCTATGTGGAGACATTGATACCGATTCAAGTCGGAATACCTGGGGTGAAGCTTGGTCTGGCGAATCTTGTGGTTGTAGTCGTTTTATATAAGATGGAAATCAAAGAAGCTTATATTTTGGCAGTTGTGCGGGTGATTTTGTCAGGTTTTTATTGGTAATTTATTTAGCATTGTGTATAGTTTTGGCCGGCGGACTTCTCAGTCTGACGGTAATGGTCACTTTAAAAAGGACAAAAGCGTTCAGTCTGCTTGGAATCAGTGCGATGGGAGGCGTTTTTCACAATGTTGGCCAGTTAATCATGGCTGCTCTTGTATTGGAGAGTTTGAGCATCGGATACTATCTTCCGGTTTTACTTGTATCGGGACTTGTGACAGGAATCTTGATTGGTATCATCTCTGGTGAGATGTTAAAAAGATTGAACAGAATAGAAATGTAATGGAGGAAATATGATTTCATATATAAGAGGAGAACTTTCTGCAATGGAAGAAGATAAGATTATTGTAGATGTGAATGGAATAGGATATGGAATTTTTATGCCAGGGCAATCGATGGGAATGCTCCCGCCGATTGGCGAGGAAGTGAAGATTCACACCTATTTGAATGTACGTGAAGATGCGATGCAATTATTTGGTTTTTGACGAGAGACGATTTAAAGATTTTTAAATTGGTGATCGGTGTAAGCGGTATCGGTCCGAAAGGCGGATTGAGTATCCTGTCTCAGCTGAGTCCGGATGATTTGAGATTTGCCGTGCTGGCAAATGACGCGAAAGCGATCTCGGCGGCGCCGGGAATTGGAAAGAAAACGGCAGAAAAACTTATTATTGAATTGAAAGATAAACTGAGTGTGGAAGACATCCTGGAAAAAAATTCGGAGACAGTTGAATATGCGGGTGTGGCAGATACTGCGAATGAAGTACAGGCAGAGGCAGTTCAAGCACTGACTGCCCTTGGATATGGAAGTAAAGAATCTATGAAAGCTGTGAAAAAGGTGACAGTCACAGAGGAGACTACTGTGGAAGATGTACTGAAACAAGCGCTGAAGTACATGATGTTTTAACAAAGGCGGAGAATGAAAATGGGAAAAAGAATTATTACAACAGAAAATCTGGAAGAAGATGTAAAGATAGAAAATCATCTTCGCCCACAGCTATTATCTGATTATATTGGTCAGGAGAAGGCCAAGCAAACATTAAAAATTTATATTGAGGCGGCGAAATCCAGAAAAGAATCTTTGGATCATGTTCTTTTTTATGGACCTCCGGGGCTTGGAAAGACTACATTGGCGGGAATTATTGCAAATGAGATGAATGTGAATTTAAAAGTCACCTCGGGACCGGCGATTGAAAAGCCGGGGGAGATTGCAGCTATTTTAAACAATCTTCAGGAAGGAGACGTCCTTTTTGTAGATGAGATACATCGTTTGAACAGACAGGTGGAGGAAGTGCTTTATCCTGCGATGGAAGACTATGCGATTGATATTATGATCGGTAAGGGAGCAAGTGCACGTTCCATCCGTTTGGATCTTCCGAAGTTTACCTTGGTGGGGGCGACAACAAGAGCCGGTATGCTCACAGCGCCGCTGCGAGATCGGTTTGGTGTGGTCAATCGTCTGGAATTTTATACAGAAAAGGAACTGCAGACGATTATTATGCGTTCAGCAGATGTTTTAGGCGTTGAGATCGAACCGAATGGTGCGCTGGAGATGGCGAAAAGATCTAGAGGAACACCACGCCTTGCCAATCGACTTTTAAAGCGAGTGCGGGATTTTGCACAGGTGAAGTATGATGGCGTCATTACGAAAGAGGTGGCGATGTATGCACTGGATTTACTGGAAGTTGACAAATATGGGCTTGACCACATTGACCGGAATATTCTCCTTACAATTATAGAAAAATTTCAAGGAGGACCGGTGGGGCTTGACACACTGGCAGCATCTATTGGGGAAGACTCTGGGACAATAGAGGATGTTTATGAGCCATATTTACTGAAGAATGGATTTATTCAGAGGACACCGAAAGGAAGAGTTGTCACAGAATTCGCATACCATCATCTTGGAATTCATTATGAAAAAGAATAAAAGAGTTGTTTTTTTTCATAGATGGTTTATAATAGAAAGATAATTAGGAAAGTTTCAAGGAGGTTTCCATGACATCTTCAAAAAATTACACAGAAGTTATCATAGACGGAAAAGTTTTTACATTGAGTGGATTTGAGAGCGAAGAATATCTACAGCAAGTATCTACATACTTAAATCATAAGATTTCAGAGTGTGCGAGCAGTGAAGGATATGGAAGACAGAGTGCAGAGACAAGAAATATTTTGTTGGCGCTGAATATCGCAGATGATTATTTTAAAGAAAAGAAGCAGAGCATTGCGCTTGAAAGTGATGTGGAAGAAAAAGATAAAGAAATGTATGATTTAAAGCATGAGCTGATTTCTACACAGATCAAGTTCGAGAATCTGGAGCGTGATCTTGAAAAAGAAAAGAATGAAAATCAACAGCTGCAGATGAAAATTGTGAAGTTGGAAGCAGAGATGAAGAATCATAAAAAATAGGCTGTCATGGGACAGCCTTTTTTAAGGGATAAGGAAATATATGAAAAGAAAAATTGAAATTTTATCGCCGGCAGGATCTTATGAAAGCATGAAAGCGGCAATTGCGGCAGGAGCAGATGCAGTCTATATTGGCGGCAGTCGATTTGGTGCAAGAGCATATGCTGACAACCTGACCGAAGAACAATTATTAGAAGCAATTGATTATGTGCATCTGCACGGAAGAAAGATTTACCTGACAGTAAATACTCTTTTGAAAGAGAAAGAATTAAGGGAGTCATTTTATGAATATTTGCGTCCATACTATGAAAGAGGGCTGGATGCGGTTATCGTACAGGATATCGGTGTTCTGCAATTTGTAAAGGAACATTTTTTGGATTTGCCGATTCATGCAAGTACACAAATGACGATCACGAATGCGCTCGGCGCCCGTTTTTTGGAAGAGCAGGGGGCAGAGCGGGTTGTGACAGCCAGAGAACTTCAGCTGGAAGAGATTAAAGATATCAGAGAAAAGACTGACGTCGAGATTGAAAGTTTTGTACACGGAGCGCTTTGCTATTGCTATTCGGGTCAATGCTTATATAGCAGTATGCTTGGAGGGCGCAGCGGAAATCGCGGTCAGTGTGCACAGCCCTGCAGACTGCCGTATAAAGTAAATGGCAGTAAGGAAAGCTCGTATGTGCTGAGTCTGAAGGATATTTGTACTTTGGAGTATATACCGGAGCTTGTGGAAGCGGGAATTGATTCGTTTAAAATCGAAGGACGCATGAAAAAGCCCGAATACGTTGCGCTTGTCACTGCAATGTATCGAAAGTATACAGATCAATATTTGGAACATGGGGAGAAAGCGTTTTATATAGATCCCAAAGACAGACAGATGCTCATGGATTTATACAACCGCGGAGGATCTCATGGTGGCTATTATCATACAAGAAATGGACGCAAGATGCTGTCCTTGGACAGACCAAACCATGCGGGAGTACCGGCACTGCAGGTAGTTTCACAGAGTGGAAAGACTGTGACGGCAAAGGCAATTACGGATATTCATGCAGGAGATGTTGTGGAGCTTCCGACACAGAATGACAATTATACATTTTCCGATAGTGCAAAGAAGGGGCAGACAATTACGTTTTATTCTCATAAACGCCAGAATATGAAAAAAGGGCAGATTTTGAATCGAACACGAAACGAAAGTCTGATAAACGAAATCCATGATACTATCATATCAAGAAAAGTAAAAGAAAAAATCAATGGAAAATTAATACTTTCTGTTGGAGAACCTGCTAAACTGGAAGTAGTCTATCAAGATTGTACAGTGGAATTGATTGGGGAGCCTGTACAGGAGGCTTTTAATCAGCCGATGCAAATAGAAAGAATTGAAAAGCAGATGCGAAAAACCGGGAACACGGAGTTTGAATTTGAACATTTGCAGATAGAGCTTTTGGGTAATGTGTTCCTGCCAATGCAGAGTCTGAATGAACTTAGAAGGAAAGCATTAGATACATTGGAAGGTCAGATTCTGCAAAAGACAAGAAGAAAAAGTTCTAGTACTCCAAAATACATGGAGGAATCAGTGGCTGCAGACAAAAAATGCAATTGCTTTTATGTTTCTGTAGAAACGAGGGAACAGCTTTTGGAAGTTTTAAAAGAGTCTTCTGTGCAGAGAATTTATCTGGATTGTAATCTTGCGGATCGCATATGGGAAAATCCGAATCTGAATGATATGATTCAAAGTGTGCATGAACGGGGAAAAACAATTTATCTTGGAATGCCACATATTTTCAGGACAGATGCAAACGCAAAGTATGAAACTTGTTATGCCCATATTTTTGAAGCGGCGTGGGATGGTGTGCTGATACGAAATTATGAGAGTTATCAGTTTCTGAAGGCACATGGCTACCAAGGCAATATTGTCACAGACTATAATCTGTATCAATTCAATCGATATGCGAAGAAATTCTGGATGAAAGAAGAGGTGGAGGCAACAACAGCGCCACTGGAATTAAATTATAATGAATTAAGAGAAGTAGGGCTGGAAAGCAGTGAACTGGTCGTCTATGGACATGTGCCGATGATGGTGTCAGCACAATGTGTGACAAAGACGGTATCTGGATGTCGAAAAGAAAAAGGAATACTTGTGATGAAGGACCGATACCAAAAAGAGTTTTTTGTGAAAAACAATTGTGATTATTGTTATAATATCATATATAATTCCTTGCCGATCGTTCTGACAGATCAAAAACAAGAAATTGAGGAATTGATGCCAAAGGCTATGCGTCTCCAGTTTACAGTTGAAAAGAAAGATACCGTAAGGAAAGTATTGGACTTATATCGAGCCGTCTTTTTGCAAAATCAGGCAGCAAGAGAACCGGATATGGAATTTACAAGAGGACATTTTAAGAGGGGAATAAAGTAGGTGAGAAATTGGCAAATATTATAGTAGAATGTGCGAAATACCTCATGATCATTTTGATTACGATGTATACATACGAATGCTTCACTGTCTTCGGATATGCGGACGGAGACAAAAAGCGGCGTATTTTGCGGAACCAGAATAAATTGATGTTTATGATACATTTTCTTGCGTTTGCGGGAATGTATTTTAAAATCGGAGAAATAAAGATTTTGATATTTTATGCGGTACAGGTAGTACTGCTTTTGGCAATCATACTGCTGTATACATGGATTTATCCAAAGGCTTCACGCCTTGTAGTCAATAATATGTGTATGCTTATGACAATTGGTTTTATCATGATCACAAGATTGTCTTATAATAAGGCAGTGAAGCAATGTGTTATTGCAGCGGGTGGCGTGGCGATCAGTCTGGCAGTTCCGGTGATCATCCGGAAAGTGAAACAACTCTCCGAGTGGAGATGGCTGTACTGTGGTGTGGGAATTGTTGCATTGGCTGCAGTTGTTGTTGTGGGAACTGAAC
>ENA-OQJN01000457-OQJN01000457.1-human-gut-metagenome-genome-assembly--contig:-NODE-457-length-16959-cov-3.184351_pt1 | contig 16959 bp, 21 predicted proteins | sample MGYA00242610_ERZ504777 | MGnify/ENA primary metagenome ERZ504777 (study PRJEB26092, sample SAMD00036350) | human gut metagenome | host: Homo sapiens | study: EMG produced TPA metagenomics assembly of... | reverse complement strand
TGGATATGTGAATCTTTTATTCCGAGCATTTTTCCTATATAATTAAGACTAGACATATTGAATAAACATCCTTTCGTTAATTGTTAGCACCTTTATTGTATCGGATTTTATTCAATATGTCTTTTTTATGCAAAAAAAGTAGGCGCCAAGAGGACACGCAACTAGCGTTTCTCTTTAGCGCCCCAAAATAAATTATAGAACCATAGAAATTAGTTAATAGGCGGGCATAAACTTTTCATCGCTTTACCTTTGGATTTTGTGTGATACAATAAATAGAGAATATATTTCAATATAAACTGTTTAGCCGGCAGAGCGCGTTGGGCGTTAGAGTCGCCGGTAATCGTATTTTAGAATTAGTGAAATCAGCAAAGAGGAGATACCTATGAGCTTGCACAGAGAAAAACAGATATCATCGGAAATGAAATTTGACGGTCGTTTGATTAAAGTTACTTTTGACGTAGCCGATGTAAACGGCAAGGAAGCTTGGCGTGAAGTGGTTCATCATCCAGGTGCCAGTGCCATCGTTGTGATTGACGATCAAGGCCGTATCGTTATGGAACGCCAATTCCGTTATGCCTTGGATCGCGGTTTACTGGAAATCCCGGCGGGCAAACTGGACGGCGCGGAAGACCCGTTACATTGTGCCAAACGTGAATTGGAAGAAGAAACGGGTTATAAAGCTTCCGAATGGATTTCCTTAGGCGCTATTGCCACAAGTCCCGGTTTTTGTAATGAAGTGATTCATCTCTATGTGGCTAAAGGCCTTAGCAAGGGTGAAACTAATTGGGATGATGATGAATATGTGGAACTCGAATATTACACGTTCGACGAGTTGATGGAAGCGATTCGTAAGGAAGAAATTAAAGACGCTAAAACATTAGCGGCATTAGCTTTGGCTATGCCATACATAAAATAAACAGTATCTTAAGTTAACTTAAGAAAAGAATAGAGGCGTATTATGTTTAAACGAGTTATATTATTGGTTATGGATAGCGTGGGTATCGGTCATGCGACTGATGCTGGTGCCTTTGGCGACGAAGGGGCTAATACTGTGGGCCATATTGAATCGGTCGGCGGAACCTTACGTTGTCCTAATTTAAAACGCTTAGGATTGGCCAATATTGCGAATATTAAAGCCGATGACGAACCGGTAACCGGTCTTTTTCGGCCGACTCCATGAAATCAGTCGCGGTAAGGACACGACGAGCGGCCATTGGGAACTTTTAGGTCATCCTGTGGATGTGCCGTTTCCGACTTTTTATGAAGGCTTTCCGAAAGAAGTTATGGACGCCTTTACCCGTGAAACGGGCTATGGCTATTTAGGTAATGAAGTAGCATCCGGCACGGAAATTATTGAACGCCTCGGCGAAGAACATATGAAAACGGGCAAACCGATTGTCTATACGTCGGCCGATTCCGTTTTTCAGATTGCCGCTCATGAAGATGTAATTCCTCTTGAAGAGCTGTATCGTATTTGCAAGATTACCCGTGAAAAAGTCTGTGTCGGCGATTATTATGTGGGGCGTATCATTGCAAGACCTTTTGTGGGTGAATTAGGCCATTTCAAGCGGACTGCCAATCGTCATGATTACAGTCGTATGCCTGAAAAAACTTTATACTGGGAAATCCTACAACAGCATAATTTACAGACTATTGGTGTGGGCAAAATCGGCGATATTTATGCCCGTGTCGGTATCAGTGAATCCTATCCGACTAAATCGAACAGTCACGGTATGAACGAAGCGGCTCGTCTCTTAGGCGGCACCTTTAAAGAAGGCCTCATGATGATTAATCTTGTGGAATTTGACAGCATGTACGGTCATCGCCGCAATGTACCGGGTTACAAAAGAGCCTTGGAAGACTTTGACTACCAGCTGGGAGGACTCTTGGATCTTCTCACTGAAGATGATTTGTTACTAATCACCGCCGACCACGGCAATGATCCTACTTGGCACGGGACCGACCATACTCGCGAATTGGTACCTTTATTAGGCTATTGGCAAGGTTTAAATAAACCGATAGCTTTGGGCGACCGCGATACCTTTGCCGATGTGGGGCAGACCATACTCGATAATTTCGGTCTTAAAGGCGATGTAGGCACAAGTTTCTTAAGTGTAATTAAAGATGCAAAATAATAAATCTAAAGTATAAGATTTAAATTCAGATATTGTGATGGTATTAATTTTAAAAAGAATTGAGGAAATACTATGAGTTGTACACATGCAAAACATCCGGTTCCAACGGATCCGGCTGAAAAAGCCCGTTATTATTGGGCTAAAAGACAGACTGCCGTAGCGCAGGAGCAGGGGATGAGCAACGATGAAATCCATGACTTATTTAAATACATCATGGACATGGATATCGATGCGGTAGAAAAATCCGGTACGGAAGAAACGTATGAAACCTTCCGTCGCGCTATCGGTCAGGCTACGACTGCTTTGGATGAAGGAAAGCCGGTGGCCGTGGCATTGAATTTGTTCCGCACTATCATGCACGGCGATCTTAAATAGAAAAACATATCTTCTAGGTAAAAAATAAAAAACATCCCCTCTCCGCAGGCTGGTTTTGCATTCGCAAAAAGGCTCTACGAAGAGGGGATGTTTTTTATAATATACGCAAGAACGGTGTGCATATTTAGGTAGAAATAGTTTTCCTTCAAAGACGCCCTGCATGATAGTGCGACTTTAGGGGGGAGAGGGGTTTTGACAAATAAAAAAAGCGCCGTAACTAGGTTACAACGCTTTTGTGCTTTAATTATAAAGCATTCACTTTAGCCGTTAAGTTAGATTTCTTGCGAGCTGCTGTGTTTTTATGAAGAACGCCTTTGGAGGCTGCTTTATCAATTACGCTAGTAGCTTGAACAAGTGCTTTTTTAGCATCTTCTACTGCGCCTGCTTCTACAGCTTCAACCGTTTTGCGTGTAGCTGTACGAATTTGAGATTTCACAGCGGAGTTTTTCGCACGACGTTCAGCGTCCGTTTTTACGCTTCTAATACTGGATTTGATATTTGGCAATTGAGTCACCTCCTTATGATTACAATAATATACCTGAATAATTATAGCACAGTGCGTATTGTTGTGCAATACCTTATAAAGATTAGTTTTGCCTTATATTTATGATATAATAGTTTCAGATATGTTGAACATTAGTTTAGACTATATATTATACAGCTAAATTTTGAAAACGTATAGAATAGGAAGGTATAACCTTTGAAAAGCTATAGCCAAAGAAGGTATGGCCTTTGAATACGTATGACCTATAAGGTATGTAATATATAACCTATAAAGTCGATATTGATGGTAAAGAGGTGCTTTATGAAAAAATTAATGATTATAGATGGCAGCAGTTTGTTGTACCGTGCTTTTTTTGCGCTACCGCCGCTCAGTAATGCGCTGGGCGTGCCGACCAATGCGGTGTACGGTTTTTTAACCATGCTTGTTAAACTAATATAATGATTTACATCCTGATTATGTGGCGGTAGCTTTTGATAAGGGGAAAGAAACATTCCGTACGGAGCTTTATGCGGACTACAAAGGCAATCGCCCAAATGCACCGGATGATTTGCGTCCTCAGTTTGGCCTTATTCGTGAAGTGTTAGAGGCACTCGGAATTACGGTTATCGAAGAAGAAGGCTATGAAGGGGACGATATTATCGGCTCTTTAAGCAAAAAACTGGGAAATAAAGATACGGCCGTGTATATCATCACCGGTGACCGCGACAGCTTGCAGCTCGTTGATGAACACAGCACGGTTTATTTAACTAAAAAGGGTATCAGCGATATGCTCGAAGTTCGTCCCGATAATATGGCGGACGAATACGGCTATGGCCCTGACATGGTTATTGATATGAAGGCCCTCATGGGGGACAGCTCCGATAATATTCCGGGTGTGCCCGGCGTCGGTGAAAAAACGGCTCTTAAATTGCTTAATGAATACGGTACTTTAGAAGGCGTTTACGATAATATTGATTCCATAAAAGGTAAGTTAAAAGAAAAATTGGCCGACAATAAAGAGTTGGCTTTCTTGTCGCGCACCTTAGCGACTATTAAAACCGATATGGACTTAGATTATAAAGCTTCCGATTTTGTAACGTCAGCTCATGAACGGAAATCGTGCCGCTCTTTGATCGTTTAGGTTTTCACAGCGTAACGCCGCGTCTCATCAAGGCTATGGGGATTACGGCGCCGACACCGGTTGATAGCGACTCCTTATTTGCGGATTTTGCCGAATCACCAACGGCTTCCAAATTGGAAATCGCAGGTATTGAAGCGATTACACCTGACTTTTACAAAAATAAAGATTTAGGTATTGTCGTTAAAGCCGGTGGTGCCCATCCATTCCGTACAATTGACGAAATTTTTGTGGCCAATGGTGAAACGGTAGCTCGTTTAGACGGCGGTCATGCTAAGTTCGCCGAATTGTTGCCGACTATGCTAAAGGATGCGGCTACGATTACGACGGAGGACAGTAAGTTACTCCTCGAAGTGACGGGGGACGCAAGACCGGGTACCATGCCTTTATTTACAGCCGACGGTGAACCGCGAATTTGGGATTTAACTTTGATGGCTTATTTGGCGGATCCGACGCGTACCAATTATGGTATTTCTTACTTGACCGAACGATTCAGTGCACCGACCGTGCCGGCTACGGGTGATGCCAATGAATCTGCCGCCACGGCAAAGGCTTTACTCACTATGCAATCAGTAGCGCAGGAAGTGCTCAAGGATAACGGTCTCTGGGATTTATATAAAACCATTGAATTACCGCTCGTACATACCTTGCTCGTTATGGAAAAGAATGGTATTTACATTGATAAAGCAGCTTTAGAAGAAACTCAAACTCGCTTCGAAGCGGAAGCTAACGAATTACGCGATGCCATTTATAAAGAGGCCGGGGAAGAGTTTAACATTAATTCGCCGAAACAGTTGGGTGTTATTCTCTTTGAAAAATTAAATTTACCTGTTTTGAAAAAGACGAAAACGGGTTACTCCACCAATGCGGAAGTACTCGATATGCTTCGCAACGACCATCCGATTATTGAGCTCATTTTGAAATATCGTACGGTAGTTAAATTGATTTCTACTTATTTGGAAGGTTTGAAACCGTTAATCGATAAAAAAACGGAACGCATTCACAGCACGTTTAATCAGATGGTAACGGCTACGGGGCGCCTCAGCAGTTCCGATCCGAATTTGCAGAATATTCCGGTCCGTACGGAAAAAGGACGTGAGATTAGAGCATTGTTCTTGCCGGGTAAAGGCTACGATACTTTGGTGAGTGCGGACTATTCGCAGATTGAACTTCGTATTTTGGCGCATTTGTCGGAGGATCCGGCTCTCATTAAAGCCTTTATGGATGGCGAAGATATTCACCGTTTTACGGCCGCTGAAGTGCTCGGTAAAGCGATTGAAGACGTTACGCCGACTGAACGTTCCCATGCGAAAGCGGTTAACTTCGGCATTATTTACGGTATCAGTGATTTTGGTTTGTCCCGTGATTTAGGTATTACCCGCGGTGAAGCGAAAGATTATATTGAACTATATTTCCATCGTTATCCTAAAGTTAAAGAATATATGGATAATATGGTGGCGGAAGCACATGAAACCGGCATGGTGCGCACTATGTTCGGCCGTGTCCGTTCTTTACCGGATATTAACAGCCGTAACTTTAATCGCCGCTCCTTTGCGGAACGTACGGCGATGAACACGCCGATTCAGGGCAGTGCGGCTGATATTATTAAATTGGCCATGAATCAGGTGGAACAGCGCCTAGAAGCTGATGGCTTTAAATCTCGTCTTTTGTTACAGGTGCATGACGAACTTGTATTGGAAGTCGTTAAAGAAGAAGAAAAGGCCGTCATGAAGTTATTGGCAGACATCATGGACAGTGTAGTGGAATTAAAAGTACCGCTCATTGTAGACGTACACAGTGCTACGAACTGGGCGGATGTGAAATAATAGAAAATTTTTAACAAAATCAGAGCCAAATTAAAAGCTCAAACGTTTATATAGGTGTATAGGCCTATACAATAATCACTCTATAATTGGTTAAGAGGTGAAACGAATGCCGGAATTACCGGAAGTGGAACTGATAAAAGAATATATCCATGAACACGCAGCCGGTAAAACGGTAGCTTATGTGGAATCTTTACTGCCGCGCATGTGGCGTAATTGTCCGGCTGATGTGGCGGAAACGCTAATTACCGGGCAGACCATCGAAGCCGTAAAACGAAGAGGGAAGTATTTAATCATTACTTGGCAGAATTCTGATTTACAGTTAATTATTCATTTGAAATTGACGGGTCGGTTAATCTATCGGCCAAGTGCTGAGGTAGAGCGTTTTGACCGCATTCTGTTTCACTTTACCGACGGGACAATGCTGGCGTACGGCGATGTGCGTACGCTAGGGGCGCTCTATATGTTTGAGTCGGAGAAAGAGATTGATTTAAAAGCGTATCTGAATATGGGCGTTGAACCATTGAGTCGAGCTTTCACAAGTGGTAAACTATATGAGTTGACACGGCGTAGTTCTATGCCGATAAAGCCGTTCTTACTGGGACAGCAATTTGTAGCCGGCATCGGTAATATTTATGCCGATGAAGCTTTGTTTTTGGCCCATGTTATGCCGACCAGACCGGCCGATTCATTGAGTGAAGCGGAGACGAAGGCTTTACACCGAGCTCTGCGGAAAGTGTTACGTGATAGTTTGGCTAATGGCGGTACCAGTTTTCGCGATTATAAAAACGGTGCCGGCGGCAAAGGGCAAAATCAGGAACATTTATTGGTGTATGGTCGTGGCGGTAAACCTTGTGTTCGCTGTAAACGGACGCTCCAGGATATGACCTTGCGAGGACGTCATACCGTTTTTTGCGGACATTGCCAACATTAAGATTATTTTTATTACATTATCGGGAGTTACGATGTATAAGATTGGTTTAACCGGCGGTATTGCGTCCGGAAAAAGTACCGTATCCAACTGGCTTCGAGATAAAGGAGCACCTATTATTGATGCGGATATAGTAGCGCGTGAAGTTGTTGAGCCGGGCACGCCGGGCCTAAAGGCTTTGGTGGCAGAATTCAGTGATGAAATTCTTACGCCGGAAGGCACGCTTGATCGTCCGAAGTTGGGCAGTATTATTTTTAACGATGAAGCCAAACGGAAGCGTACCAACGAAATTTTACACAGCTTCATTAAACAACGCATTGACGAATTAGCTGAAAATTTTGCCAAAGAAGGCTTCAAGGCGGTTATCTATGATATTCCCTTACTCATTGAAACCAATTGGTATAAGGAAATGGATGAAGTGTGGCTCGTAGCTATCAACGAAGATGTTCAGACGGCTCGTTTGCAGGAACGTAACGGGTATACCTTAGAAGAAGCAAAAGCTCGTATTGCCAGTCAAATGCCGTTAGCGGAGAAGAAAAACTATAGTCATGTTGTGATTGATAATAATGGCATTTTGGCGGATTTAGCGGCGCAGTTAGAACAATTATGGCAAGCAAAAGGACATGTTTTTACTGAGGAGGATGCATGAAAGGCTCTACATTCTTAGCATGGTGCCTCGTAATTTTAGGCTGGTACTATTTCGCTGTGGGCGAACCGTATCTGGCGCGCACCTATGCGTATCCTTTAGAACATAGTGCCACTGTACATGCAGCGGCCAGGGCCAATAAGATTCCCTATTCGTTAGTCGCGGGGGTAATTCTGGCGGAGAGTAAGTTCAATGAACATGCCGAATCGGCACCGGGTGCTTTGGGGCTTATGCAACTCATGCCGGACACGGCACACTGGATTGCGGAACAAATGAATGAACCAAAGTTGACCGATAATGATATTAAAGAACCGGATACTAATATTAAGCTGGGGACATGGTATTTAGCGTATTTGCTGAATGAATTTAAAGGCAATAAAATTTTGGCCTTGGCTGCGTATAATGCCGGTCGTGGTCACGTGGAAGAATGGATGAGCCAATACGATTGGGGCGATGACTTCGACGATATTGAGCAAATCCCGTTTGCGGAGACTCGTGAGTATGTAACGGCTGTTTTAAAAAATCAGGAAAAATATGAGTCTCTATACGCTATGGATGACAATCAATAGTATTAAATCAAGAGGAAGGATTATTTCAGATGGCAGATGTAATTGCAGAATGTAAGGAACGCACCTATGATTTTTCATGGTTGCCGAATACTTTGGGCGATTTTAAACTGGTAATCGATACGACGGCAGAAGACTTGTATTATCGCTTTTTTCATTATGAAAATGAACTGGGATGGCGTTGGGAAGCTTTGTATGATAAGGAAGTTGACGATTATACAGTTCATGTAGTGATGCCGCTTTTCTCTTTTACGGATATTAACTTTATTCGTGGTTCTTGGGAGGAGTTTGAGGCAGTGCTGAAAGAGCGCGCTGAGCAAGGTCTCACCGAGCGATTAATCGAGCCTCAAAAAATGTTTACGTATGCATATAAACACAAAGGCCTTGCTGACTGGGCCTATGAAGAGTTTTTACCTCAACAGGTAGGTCCTTTTTGTGCGGGATATTGCCCCAAGTTAATGGGGGTGTGCATGATTAACGGCTCGTACATTATCGGCGAATATCGCATAATGGATGATACGTCGGGGCTGTTACTTTTCTACAATGTACTGCGTGATGAGTTTTTTGCAGAGCTTCGGCGACACAATTATCCGGAGATTAACCATGACCTCGACGCAAAGACATTGCCGGAATTGGAAGCAAAACTGGAAAGTGAGCTTGTAAGAGTGCTTACGGACTTGCAAAATCGGTTATAGTATTTGTGTTTTGGCAGTGTTCATGATATAATATACGTGATTCGAAATAAGCTTTTTTAAAAGAGTGGGCCTTGGCTCACTCTTTACTTTATAGTAAAACACTATGCAGGCGTACAGACAGGCAAGTGCTTGGCAAATACGATGTGAGTAATATTACAGGTGTTACATCAAAATGAAGGAGGCGATGACCATGAAAAGAGAAGCCGTGGAAGAATTTGTATCCTCGATAGTGGAAGGGATTATTGAGGGCACAGAGATGGAACTGGTGGATGTGGAATATGTGCGCGAACGGGATTGGTATTTGCGTGTATATTTAGATAAGCCGGGCGGAGTCGATCTTGATGATTGTCAGATTGTCAGCGAGAAGCTGAGTGAAGTGTTGGATGCTAAAGATCCGATTAAAGAAATTATTTATTGGAAGTATCTTCACCGGGACTGGATCGTGTTTTGAAAAAAGACAAAGACTTTGTTCGTTATCAAGGCGCCGACGTTGATGTACAGTTGTTTAAGCCGGTAGATGGGAAGAAGCAATTTACCGGAGCGCTGGGCGAGTTTACCGATGAGACTATTACGATTCAAGTCGGGGAAAACCCAATCGTGTTAGAACGAAGTGCTATTGCACAGATTCGTTTGCATTTTGAATTTTAAAGATAAAAAACTAAACAGAAAATATTGGAGGAATAATAAGTGAGTCAAGAATTAGTACAGGCAGTTATGGTGTTAACAAAGCAGAAGGGTGTATCGCCGGAAGTGGTGTTTGAGTCCTTGGAGGCATCATTGCTGCAGGCTTACCGTAAGGAGCCGGGTTCCAATCAGGACGCCTATGTAGAATTAAACCGTGAGAGCGGTGAATATAAGGTTTTTGCCAAGAAAACCGTAGTTGCTGAAGTTGAGGACGCAGAGAAAGAAATTTCTCTCGCCGAAGCTCAACAACGGGATATGCGTTTTGAAGTGGGCGACATTGTAGAAGTTGATGTAACACCTAAGAACTTCGGACGTAGCGCTGCTCATACGGCTAAGCAAATGTTGATTCAACGTCTTAAAGAAGCGGAACGCAGCATTGTGTACGAAGAATATTTCAGCCGTGAAGGTGATATCATCACCGGTCTTGTACAGCGTGTAGAAGGTCGCAATGTATTCGTTGACCTTGGCAAAACAGAAGCCATTTTACCACCGGCTGAACAGATTCCGACGGAAACATACAAAGCAGGCGATCGCATTAAATGCTACATCGTAGAAGTTAAAAAGACCACCAAAGGTCCTCAGATTATGATCAGCCGTACTCATCCGGGCCTGTTAAAACGCCTTTTCGAATTAGAAGTGCCTGAAATTTATGAAGGTGTTATCGAATTGAAATCCGTTGCTCGCGAACCGGGCATGCGCTCTAAAATTGCCGTAGTATCTCGTGATGAAACGATTGATGCGGTTGGCGCTTGCGTAGGTCCTAAAGGTCAGCGCGTTCAGAACATCGTGGATGAATTAAACGATGAAAAAATTGATATCGTAAAATGGGATGAAGATCCGGCTGTTTATATTGCCAACTCTTTGAGCCCTGCTAAAGTAATTTCCGTAGATGTAAACGAAGAAGAAAAAACATCTCGCGTTATTGTACCGGATTACCAATTGTCTTTGGCTATCGGTAAAGCAGGTCAGAATGCTCGTTTGGCTGCTAAATTGACAAACTGGAAAATCGATATTAAGAGCGAAACACAAGCAGATGAAGTAGAACCGGAAACGGCTGCTAATGAATTGCTTGAAGGTGACGGTGAAGCGTAATGAAGAAAAAAACACCTCCTATGCGTATCTGTGTAGGTTGTGGCGAGTTGCGTAATAAGAAAGAGATGCTGCGCATCGTAGCCTCACCGGAAGGTACGATTGCTATAGATAGAACCGGCAAAGCGGCCGGTCGCGGTGCTTATATCGAACCGAAAGCGGAATGCTTTGAGACTGCTTATAAAGCGAAGCGCTTGGAACGCTCCTTAAAACGAGCCGTATCAGCTGATATTTATGAAAATCTGAAAGCTGAATTAGGGCTTAACGAGGCTGAATAAGCAAATGAACGAAACGAAATTTAAGAATTTATTAGGCATGGCACAGCGAGCAGGTAAATTGTTATCCGGCGATTTTGTAGCGGAGAAAGCAATTAAGCGGGGAAATGTTCCCTTAGCCTTGCTGGCAACTGATTGTGCTAAGAATAATGCGGAGAAATATATATGGTTAGCTCAGCAATATGATGTTCCGCTTAGAAATGTTTTGACAAAAGCGGAACTGGGTCATGCCATCGGCAAAGAACAAAGAGCTATTGTACTTGTAAATGATGTGGGATTTGCGAAGGCAATGCTCAAAGAAATAGATAATTGATTTGAGGGGGCATGCAGATGTCAAAAAAAAGAATACGTGATTTAAGTAAAGAACTAAATGTAGAAAATAAACAGATTATAGACTTTTTAAGCCGTAACGGTTATGAGTCTAAGACGCCGGCCAGCGGTTTGGATGATGCAGGTATTGAACTTGTTACCAAACATTTTAAAAACCGCAGTGCTCAGGCACCAAAGAAGCGCCTGTAAAGGCGGCTGAAATAAGTGCTAAACCGGCAGCTAAAGAAAGTCATAAAAAAGCGGAACCTAAAAAAGCAGACGCTCATAAATCCGAAGCCCCTAAAGGTGAGGCAAAGCAATCTGACGGTCAGAAACCGGCTCATAAACAAGAAGCCCGGCGTGCCGAACAAGGTCAGAAGCCTAACACGAATAAAGGAAATAACGGTAACCGTAATAATGATGGCAATCGTAATAATGAGGGCCGTCAGGATTCTCGCAACCAGCAGAACCAAAAACATGGTAATCGTCAAGAACAGCGTCAGGATAACCGCAACCAGGATAATCGCCGTCAAGACAACAAAGGTCAAGACCGTAATGACCGCAATAATCGTCACGGCGATAAGAAAAACGAGGGCGGCAATCGTAACGAACATCAAGACCGCAATCGCAATGATCATAATGATCGTAAAAACAATCGCGACAATCGCAACAGCAATAAAGAAGGTCGCAACAATCGTGACGGTGGTCGCGATAATAACAATGACCGTCGCAATAAAAAGGACAAGAAAAACCGTGGCGGCAACCGTCCACAGTCCTTATTGTCCACTTCTTTGGCGAAGAGCAAAAATCGCGTAAAACAGCGTAATGAACAGAATCGCCAGCACAAAGAAGAAGAAAAACGTAAAGCAGAAGCTATGATTGCTACTCACATTGAAATCGGCCAGACTTTAACGGTTAAAGAATTAGCGGAAGCTATGGGCCGTGAAGTGAGTGAAATCATCAAAAAATTAATGTTATTAGGCGTTATGGCGACCATCAACCAGGAAATCGACTTTGATACGGCGTCCATCGTAGCGGAAGAATTCGGTGTAACCGTTTCTGAAGCGGCACCGGAAGAAGATCCTACTGAAATCGTAGAAGTGGAAGATTCGCCGGAAAGCTTACAGCCACGTCCGCCGGTTGTTACTATTATGGGTCACGTTGACCATGGTAAAACTTCCTTATTGGACGTAATTCGTCAAACTAACGTAACCGCATCCGAAGCAGGCGGCATTACGCAGCATATCGGTGCTTATATGGTTCGTTATAAAGGCAACAAGATTACATTCTTGGATACGCCGGGCCACGAAGCGTTTACCGCTATGCGTTTGCGCGGTGCTCAGTCTACGGATATTGCCGTATTGGTAGTTGCTGCCGATGACGGTGTTATGCCGCAGACAATCGAAGCGATTAACCACGCAAAATCCGCTAATGTGCCTATTATCGTAGCCATCAATAAGATGGATAAACCGGGTGCCAACCCTGACCATGTTAAACAGCAGTTGGCTGAACACGGTTTATTGCCTGAAGAATGGGGCGGCGATGTAATCATGGTGCCTGTATCCGCTAAACAGCGTCAGGGTATTGATGACTTGCTCGAAAATATCTTGCTCGTAGCGGAAGTTATGGAATTAAAAGCTAACCCTAACCGTAATGCGCAAGGCGTTGTTATCGAAGCTAAACTCGATAAAGGCCGTGGTCCTGTATGTACTGTATTGGTACAAAAAGGTAGCCTCCGCGTTGGTGACAACATCATTGCCGGTGTAGCATACGGTAAAGTTCGTGCTATGACGAACGAACGCGGTGAAAAAGTAAAAGTAGCTCGTCCATCCATGCCGGTGGAAGTGCTCGGTTTGTCCGACGTTCCGCAGGCCGGTGAAATCATGAATGCCGTTGATGACAACGAAGCTCGTGTAATTGCCGAAAAACGTGTGGAAAAACAGCGTTTAGCTGAAATGGGTACGAGTCATAAAGTTACCTTGGACGATATCTTTAATCAGATTCAACAGGGTGAATTAAAAGACTTAAATATTATTATTAAAGCAGACGTTCAAGGCTCCGTAGAAGCATTGCGTCAGTCTTTAGAAGCAATTAAGAATCCGGAAGTTCGTATCGTTATCGTTCATGCGGCGGTAGGTGCTATCAACGAATCCGACGTTATGCTCGCATCCGCATCGAATGCGATTATTATCGGTTTTAACGTTCGTCCTGATGCAGTCGTTCGTAAGGCGGCTGAAAAAGAAAGCGTTGACCTTCGTACGTATCGCGTTATTTACGATGCCATCAACGACGTGGAAAGCGCTATGCGCGGTATGTTAACACCTGAATTCAAGGAAGTTATCTTGGGCCGTGCGGAAGTGCGCCAGGTTATTTCCACACCAAAAGCGATTGTAGCCGGTTCGTATGTGACTGAAGGTGTGATTACGAACAAATCGGAAATCCGCTTGATTCGTGACGGTGTAGTTGTTCATGAAGGTCATGTAGATTCCTTACGTCGCTTCAAAGATGAAGTTAAAGAAGTAAAGAGTAGTTTTGAATGTGGTATTTCCATCGAACGTTACCGTGATATTAAAGAAGGCGATATCATTGAAGCCTTTACGATGGAAGAAATTAAACCACAGATTTAGGAGGCGTCTATGAGTGACGTTCGCGTACGTAAGTTACAGGAATTTATTAAACAAGAGGTAAGCGGCATGTTGATGCGTGGTCTTAAAGATCCGCGCATCGGCTTCGTTACCGTTACCGAAGTAGAAGTGACGGGCGATTTACGTCAGGCTACTATTTATGTGAGTCTGTTCGGTAAAGACGAAGAGAAAAAAGCGTCCTTGCAGGCTTTGCGTCATGCAGCCGGCCATATTCGCAGCGAACTGGGCAAAGTATTGCATTTGCGCTATACACCGGAAATTTTCTTCGACGCCGATACTTCATTAGATTACAGTATGCACATTGAGTCTTTACTCAATGACATCAAAAAGGATGAGGCCAAACATGGCGATGATAAATAAGAAGGCTTTAAAAACTGCTTTAGATAAAGCCCAAAATATTATTTTGACAGTTCATGTTCATCCGGACGGCGATGCCTTGGGGTCACTCTTAGCTTTTTATGAAGCTTTGACGGCACAAGGTAAGACCGTCACTATGGTTGTGGATGACATCATTCCAGAAAAGTACAACTTTTTGGCTCCTGTGGATAAAATTCATTCCATCGAAACTATGACCGATTGGACAACGGACATGTTGCTCGTATTGGATGCCAGCACGTTCGAACGCATCGGTCGGGTCGGCGAATTATGTAAAGCCCCGATTTATAATATCGATCATCATATTTCTAACAGTCATTTTGCGGCCGGTTTATATTTGTTGCCCGAATTTGCGGCAACAGGTGAGATTTTAACTGACTTGTGTGAAAGCTGGAACTGGCCGATTACGGAAACGATGGCCAATGCATTATATATGGCCATTGCTACGGACTGCGGTTTCTTCCGCTTCAGCAATACAACTGAGAACACCTTAAATATGGCGGCACTTTGTGTTAAGAACGGTGCCAAGCCGAATGTTATTTCCGAACATGTGGAAGTGACTACGGTTGCTCGTATTGAAGTGATGAAAGAGGCTTTACAGACTATTCGTTTTTATAAAGACGGTAAAGTCGCCGTGTTGGCTCTCGACGAAGCCTTAATGGCTAAAGTAGGCGATGATACGGACGGCTATGTCGATTTGATTCGCAATGTAGATACGGTAGATATTGCTATTTTGCTAAAAGCAGTGGATACTAATGTAACTCGTGTCAGCTTGCGTGCCAAGGTCACCGATGTGAATGCCATTGCCAATCATTTCGGCGGCGGCGGTCATGTGAAAGCAGCCGGTTGTACGATTCAGGCCAATATTGACGGTGCCATCGAGCAACTCTTAACGGTGATTGGCTAATGGACGGTGTATTTCCTTTCTTAAAACCGCCGGGCATAACGAGTCATGATGCCGTAGGGATTTGTCGGCGTTTGTTAAAAGAGCGTCGCATCGGCCATAGCGGTACTTTGGACCCCTTGGCATATGGTGTTTTGCCGATTTTTGTAGGTAAGGCAACACGTATCATTGAGTTTACGGAATCCATGACAAAAACCTATGTGGCAGAAGGTCGCTTTGGCTACGGTACGGATACGGAAGATATTACGGGCAATCCGTTACAAGCGGAAATAACGCCTACCACTATTCCTACATGGGAAGAGCTGGGAGCTATAGTAGCTTCGTTTACCGGTAAGCAGGACCAAACCCCGTCAATTTACTCCGCCATTAAGATTAACGGCCGCCGAGCCTATGAATTGGCTCGTGAAGGTGTGGAGTTTACTTTGCCGGCTCGAACGATTGAAATTACGGAATGTACTCTTTTGGCCTATGCCTATCCGTATTTTACCATTCGCGTTACTTGTTCCGCTGGTACTTATATTCGTGCTTTGCTGCGCGATATAGAGGCTAGAGTCGGTATTCCGGCTACCATGACACAACTGGCTCGCACTGCGGTTGGTGAATATACCATCGACAAGGCGGTTACGGCGGAAGAATTGGCTGAAAAAGGTGAAGCCCTTGTAGGTGCTACCGATTCGGCATTGATGCATTTACAACCCGTAAATGTTTCAGAAAATGGCTTTATAGCCTTGAAACAAGGTAAGCAATGGCCGTATACTAAAATAGACGGTTTTCATGGTGAAGTTGACCGGTTATATCGTGCTTATAATGATGCCGGTTTTTTCGGTATTGTAAGCGGTACTGACACAGGCTTAAAAGTAGTTAAAAATATTTTTTAATAGGATTAATGTATGAAGATCTTAACATCCTTTGCAGAGTTACAACAATTACAATCTAATATTGTGTATGCCTTGGGGACTTTTGACGGACTTCACAAAGGTCATCAGACGGTTATACAAAGGGCGGTAGCGGAGGCAAAGGAGCAGGCGGCCTATACCGTTGTGGTTACGTTTGATCAACATCCTTTGCATATCCTGAGACCGGAACGTTGTCCCAGTGCTTTATTGCAAAAAGAATTAAAAGCGAAGCTATTAATCGACTTAGGTGTTGATTATGTGTTACGCCTGCCTATGAGCAAGGAATTGCTGGCTATGACGGCGGATGATTTTGTGGCGGCCTTAACTGTTCATAATGAAGTTAAAGCCTTTGTCGTAGGGCAGAATTTTACCTTTGGGGCCGGCGGCTTAGGCACTCCGGATGTGATTAAAGCCTTAGTTGAGCCTAAAGGGATTCAAGTATATGCTTTAACTTTGGCTAAATGTAATGAAGTGCAGGAACATGTATCCAGTACATTAATTCGTGAAGCTGTCAAAGTGGGCCATTTTGAATTGGTTAATACTTTATTAGGTCGTCCTTTCATGTTCAAAGGTACTGTCATTGAAGGGGGACCGTCGTGGTCGTATTCTCGGCTTTCCGACACTAAATTTTTTATATCCAAAGGAATTGACTTTGCCACCTGACGGCGTTTATGTAAATCGCGTATTTATTGACGGTAAGTGGTACGAAGGGGTTGGCAAATTTGGGGTGATAATCCTACCTTTGAAAACCAATACCATCGTTTTGAAGTCCATCTGTTAATTTGATAAATGGTTATGGCTATGAAGCGACCGTTGAATTTTGGAAGTTATTACGTCCGGAGAAACGTTTTGATTCACTTGATGAATTGATAAAGCAGATGAAAATTGATGAACAAGCGGCCAAAGATTTTTCAAACAAAATAAATAAAATTTACTTAAGTAAACACCATTAGAAGCTTAGAACTTGATGGTGTTTTTTTGTATTATAC
>ENA-OQJN01000456-OQJN01000456.1-human-gut-metagenome-genome-assembly--contig:-NODE-456-length-16962-cov-3.238075_pt1 | contig 16962 bp, 22 predicted proteins | sample MGYA00242610_ERZ504777 | MGnify/ENA primary metagenome ERZ504777 (study PRJEB26092, sample SAMD00036350) | human gut metagenome | host: Homo sapiens | study: EMG produced TPA metagenomics assembly of... | reverse complement strand
CTGCGCTGCCTAGCGTCTTATTATGTGCAATGACAAGCGTCGGTTTCTGAAGCTTGCTCAATAACATTTGCCATCGTAAAAGTTTTTCCAGAACCCGTAACCCCTAGTAAAGTCTGGCATTGATTGCCTTCCTTGAAACCTTTTACCAACTGCTCGATCGCCTGTGGCTGGTCTCCGGTTGGCTTATATGGGGCTTTCAAAATGAATTTATCCATAGCAAAATCCTCCATGTGTGACTTTTCGTATGCTTACTGTCAGCCACATTTTCAAATATATTCGTAACGGAATGCAAAATACTCCGTCGAGTATTCATCATTTATTTATTCAAAATTTTTGTCTTCCAACACTGTTTGTAATTCTTCTTTACTAGGAAGTACCGTTTCGTATTTACTCGCAAATATCTGATTATTATCCTTAGGCAATGTCATTTCTACAATAGCATCCTTCTTATCTTTACAAATTATAATACCTATTGTTGCATTTTCATCGTCCAATTTAACTTTTCGGTCATAATAATTGACATACATCTGCATCTGTCCTATATCTTGATGCTTTAACTGGCCAATTTTCAAATCAAACAATACAAAACAACGCAATAAACGATTATAAAACACCAAATCAACTCTAAAATGCTCTTCTTCAAATGTAAATCTAACCTGTCTGCCTACAAATGTAAATCCTCTCCCTAATTCTAATAGGAACTTCTGCAAATTATCTATAATTCGATTTTCCAATTCCGTTTCAGAATAAGTAACCATTTCCGGAAGTCCTGTAAACTCTAAAATATACGGATCTTTGAATATATCTTCTGGCTTTTCAAGCATTTGTCCTTCTGTTGCAAGACGCATTACTTCTTCCTTATTTCTGCTCAATGACAAACGTTCATATAGCGAACTACCATACTGACGTGCCAATTCATCTTTACTCCAGCCATTTCTATATGCTTCTATTTCGTAAAAATGACGTTCTTCAATCTTACTTATTCTCATTAAAATAAGATAATGAGACCAACTCAAATAAAATTTTCTTCCTTCTTTTGTAGTCGGCAAGTTTTCAGATTGGGGAAACACCGTTTCCCCAATTGAATCTTTAGAATATACCAGATAAAATTTTCTCATCAATTTTAAATTATCATACGAGTAACCTCGCCCAAAATTTTTGCGTTAACCTCTTTGATAATTCTTTTAATATGTACTTTCCATATGCTGCACGTTCTTTTCCATCCTGTTCCTCTTCAATAATCATTCGCCCTGCTTCATAATATGAGTATACCATCGTCATATTTACTGCAACTGATAATTTTTTTTGCATTTTGGAATAACTCTATTACTTTATTATAAAAATTTTCCTTTTGAATGTTATCCATCTATTCACATCCTTTCATTTTTCTTACTCTAATCTTCGCAAAACTCTATAATCTCTTCCTCTGATATCGGACAATAATCATTCCATCCGAAAAATCCATACTATTCGGTACTAAAGCACCAAATAGCACTCGTTTTCCCCCCTGACATTCCAGCTCACGAATTATTCCACCGCGATCTCCGGGAAGGACTCCTTAAACTCACCGTAAAGCTGCACGGCAAGGTTTTTATTGTTCACTATGATAAGCAGGCGTATTCTGATACTAATTCAAAGTGATCCACATTTTCTCCTTATCAGTATAGGCATATTTTGCTCACACTTATTCCCTGCCGTTATTATATCAAAATATAAAATAAAAGTACAGAGCAAAATCGAATGTTTGTTCTGTACTGTGATATACTTTTTCACTATAACTTCTATTACATATTTACAACTCCTTTTTCAAATTCTGCCTCTGAACCAACAAAATGATCTGGTTCATACTCTCCATACGTTGTTTTCCATGCAACACAGCCGACCTAATCAATCTGTTTCGCTATCAAGTAACACATGTTCTAACGTCTCCTTAAAATCTTTTCTGATAAGATCTTAGCTCCCCAATATTTCTATATACATTTTCTCTTTTTCGTTGTTATAACAACATACTTTCCTTGTTCCATGCGCTATAATCCTCCCATAACTTGAATCACTATTCGAAATTTTTATCTTCGAACCTTATTGAAACCACAGGAGGATTATCAAAATGGAACAAAATATGTTTTGCTATCAATGTCAGGAAACAGCCGGGTGTACCGGATGCACAAAAATGGGCGTATGTGGAAAAACACCACACGTAGCAGCTCTGCAGGATCTGCTTGTCTGGGTGACGAAAGGATTATCTGCAGTGACAACGCAGATGCGCCGGGAAGATTTAAACGTGACCGGTGAAATCAATCAGCTGATTACCAAAATCTCTTCACAACGATTACAAATGCCAATTTTGATCCCGAAATGATCACTTCCCAGATTGAAAAGACACTTCAGATCAAAAAGTGCTTCTTTTACAACTGAAAAATCCGGAAAATTGCCGGAGGCTGCCCGATGGTCTGCAGCCCCTTCTGAATTTGCAGCCAAAGCTGCCACTGTAGGAGTTTTATCAGCAAAGGATGAAGATATCCGTTCATTGCGTGAACTGATCACTTACGGACTGAAAGGATTATCTGCATACTCCAGACATGCCAATGTTCTTTTAAAAGAAGATAAAGAACTGGATACCTTCCTCCAACGCGCTCTCGCAGCAACGCTGGATGATACCCTGACCGTGGAAGATCTGGTGAATCTGACACTTGAAACCGGTAAATACGGTGTTTCCGGAATGGCACTTTTAGATCAGGCAAATACAGAAGCCTATGGAAATCCGGAAATAACAAAAGTCAATATTGGAGTCGGTAAAAATCCGGGGATTCTGATTTCCGGTCATGATCTGAAAGATCTGGAAATGCTTCTTGAGCAAACCGAAGGAACCGGAATTGATGTCTATACACATTCTGAGATGCTTCCGGCACACTACTATCCTGCATTCAAAAAATATTCTCACTTCAGAGGAAACTATGGAAATGCATGGTGGAAACAAAAAGAAGAGTTCGAGTCTTTCCACGGACCGATCCTGATGACAACCAACTGTATCGTTCCTCCAAAGGACACTTACAAAGACCGCCTGTACACTACCGGTGCGGCTGGATTTCCCGGCTGTCAGCATATTGACGACATACCTGAAAAAAACAAAGATTTCTCCAAGCTGATCGAACAGGCAAAACACTGCGCACCGCCTTTGGAAATTGAACGTGGTGAAATTATCGGTGGATTTGCCCATGCACAGGTTTTCGCTCTTGCAGATCAGGTTGTTTCTGCTGTCAAATCCGGGGCGATCCGGAAATTTGTTGTGATGGCAGGCTGTGACGGGCGTGCAAAAAGCCGCAGCTACTACACGGATTTTGCGAAAGCGCTCCCAAAAGACACTGTCATTTTAACGGCAGGCTGTGCCAAATATAAGTATAACAAACTGAATCTGGGTGATATTAACGGAATTCCACGTGTTCTGGATGCAGGACAGTGCAATGACTCCTACTCCCTCGCAGTAATCGCTCTGAAACTGAAAGAAATTTTTGAATTAAATGACATCAATGAGCTGCCGATTATTTACAATATCGCGTGGTATGAACAAAAAGCTGTGATCGTCCTGCTTGCCTTACTTTCCCTCGGAGTGAAAAATATTCATCTGGGACCTACACTTCCGGCATTTTTAAGTCCTAATGTAACGAAGCTTTTGATCGAAAATTTCCAGATTTCAGGAATTGATACAGTTGAACACGATATGCGCCTTTTCTTCGGTGAATAATCTGTCTCTCTGACCGTCAGAGAATGCACAAAAAGTGCAGAGCTCTTTTCGTCTCTGCACTTTTCTTTATTCTTTTTATTTCTTGTTTCTTTACTAATTTTAACTTACCTGGTACTGTACATGCTCTTCCAGTGCCTGTGTCATCTCCGCCATACGGCTCACATCCCCGACTCAGGATCACGCCACAAAGACGGTTGTTCAGGAAATAGTATTTCTGATACTGTTTTTTGCCCATATCCTTCAATTCAATCGTCTTGTATACCAGATTTGGATTTTTTCCGTTGTCTCCTGCTGCAAACAATGCGGTTCTCATTCCGTGGAAGCTCAGTGCCGCCGGAACTGTCTCATATTCCATCTCTTCTCCTGCCGCATTCGCTCCTGCCACTTTTCCCTGTTCAGATGCTTCCGGCCAGATTGCATAGTTGAGACCGTCATACTGTGCACAGTCACCACATGCATAAATATCCGGCACATTCGTCTCCATTTTAGAATTGACGATCACCGCACGGTCCACTTCGATTCCGGCCGTCTTAGCCAGCACCGTATTTGCACGGACTCCTGCAGATACAATCACCAGCTCTGCCGGGAAAGTTCTTCCATCTGCCAAAGTCACTCCTGTCACATTGTCTTCACCGTCAATAGAAGCAATGCTGACACCTGTGTAAATCTGCACGCCCTGCTGTTCGCTGATGTGCTTGAGCATCTCACCTGCCGCGTCGTCAAGCTGACGTCCCATCAACTGACAAGCCGCTTCCAGAACCGTCACCTGACAGCCGGCCTTCTTCAATTCCCAGGCAGCCTCCAGTCCCAGAACTCCGCCTCCGATTACAACAACATGCTCCACATCCGGCAGCATTGCCGCTACCTTTTTCGTATCATCCAAACGGCGGATTGCGATCACACCTTTTTTTTCCGCTCCTGCGATTGGTGGAATGAAACACTCAGATCCCAATGCGTAGATCAGCTTTGTATAAACAAACTTTAAACCGCCTTCCAGTTCGATTTCTTTTGTTTCCGGATGGATCGCAACCACCTCCATATCCAGAACCTGCTGGATATTCTGCTCCTCATACCAGCCTGCATTCTGCACCGCGATCTGCTCCTCATCCAAATCTGCCATGATCGACTTTGTCAGCATCGGTCGGTTATACGTGCGGTAAGGCTCATTGGAGATCATCAGAATGGAAGCTGTTTTATTTCTCTTTCTGATCTCAGCCGCAGCATTCCAGCCTGCAGTTCCGTTTCCAAGGATCACATAGAAATCCTTTGTATCATTGGAAAACTCACTTTCCTGTGCGTCCACCGGAACAAAATTCTCTTTTCCGACGCCGCAGACCGGACACACTTCCAGTGAAGAATCAAAGATTTCTCCACAGACCAGACATTTTACAAGCTGACGTGCACCGCTTTTTTCTGCTCTTTTATTTTCTTTATTCTGAAGGATACATCCGAAATTATATCCATAGTCAAATGCGTCGATCAGATTGTCCTCGCCCGGTTTAAACCGCACACGAAATCCGTCTGCTACTCTCATCCGCAGCTGTTTCAATCGTTCGATTATATGAGGAACACCTTCCCCGCTCCATCCATAACTGCCGAATGCACTGGCCAGTTTTCCGCCATGTGTCCCTGCAAAGATAGAAGTCGTCAGATCCCAGATTGGCTTAAGTGCCTCTCCCACAATGGTAGGTGTTCCAAACAGGATTCCGTCTGCAAAACCGAGTTCTTCCAGCACTTTTGCCTGATCTGCCTCTACCATATCATAGCAGCGCACATCTATATCTCCGCTGGCCTTTATTCCTTCTGCGATCTTCTGCGCAAGCTGGGCAGTATATCCATAAGCACTTACATACGGAATGATCACTGTTTTCTTCGGATTTGGATTCACGACAGTACACCACTCTTCATAAGTATCCAACATCCACGAAATCTTGTCATCGATCACCGGTCCATGTCCGGTACAGATCATACTCAGATCCAACTCCCGCACTCTTGCCAGTGCTTTAGACATAAACGGCTTAAACGGTCCGATAATATTGTCAAAATAATATTTTGTGGCACGCACATAATCGTCCCACTGTGTCACCTTGCTTAACAAAATATCATGGAATCCATAATGAGAACCAAAAGAATCGCAGGTCACTAAAATCTGCTCTTCTTCTATATAAGTGTACATCGTATCCGGCCAGTGCAGATTCGGCACGCTCAAAAACCGCAGCGTCTTATTGCCTATCTTCATGGTCTCATTGTCTTTCACCGGAATCGCCGTAAATTCTCCGTTTACAATCTCCTTTAAAAATCCGATGGCACATCCTGTAGCAATAATCTTAAGTCCCGGGTTCAGTTCCAAAAGTCGCTCTACACTTCCTGCATGATCCGGTTCAGTGTGGTTGACTACCAGATAATCGATCTTTCTGATATCCGTAATCTCACTTAATTTTTCCAGATATTCGTCAAAAAACTTTGCTTTTGCCGTCTCAAACAGAACCGTCTTATCCCCTGCTTTTAAAATATAAGAATTATAAGTTGTTCCAAACTCTGTATACATAATAATGTCAAATACACGAAGCTGGTCATCTACAATTCCAGTCCAGTAAAATTCCTCTCTTAACTGTAATGTCTCCATTGTCATTTCCTCCTTCTTCGAAATTCTTTACATACACATTCTATAAATATTCACAACATCTTCTGCTTTCAGCGGAACATATGCCTCTGACAGTCCGCCAAAGATCACTGCATGTTCTGCCATTTCTGTAAAATGTTCTTCTGTAATCCCTACCTCAGACAAGGTCATCGGGATTTCCAGGCTTTTTAAGAATTCCTCTGTCGCATCAATTCCTGCGTTTGCAGTTTCAAAAAGATCCGCTTTTTCTGCGATTCCCCATACATTTTTTGCATATTCTGCAAACTTTTCTACCGTATGTTCATTCAGAATATATCGCATCCAGCGCGGAGTCAGGATCGCGAGCCCCACTCCATGTGTGATATCATAATAAGCACTCAGCTCATGTTCCATCGGATGACAGCTCCATGCACAGTCTTTTCCTGTGGAACAGATTCCGTTGATCGCCAGCGAAGACGTCCACATCAACTCTGCACGTGCTTCATAATTTTCCGGCTCACGCACTGCGATCGGCGCATACTGGATCACAGTTTTTAAAAGCCCTTCACTGATTCGATCCGGAACCGCTGCCCTTCTGGTATCAAAATACACCTCCAGAATATGTGACATAATATCTGCACTGCCTGCTGCCGTCTGGCTTGCAGGTACCGTAAATGTATTCTCCGGATTCAGAACAGATGCCTTCGGCAGCAACAGCGGATTTCCAAAGCCCAGTTTTTCTTTCGTCTTCAGATTGGTGATCACTCCGCCATTATCCATCTCACTTCCTGTTGCAGAAAGCGTCAGCACTGTACAGATTGGAAGTGCTTTTTCAATCCAATCCGGATGTAAGATCAGATCCCACGCATCTCCCTCATAATATGCAGCAGCCGCAATGGCTTTGGAACAGTCGATCGTACTGCCGCCTCCTACTGCAAGAATCACATCGATATCCTCTTCCTTGCAGATTTCCGCACCCGCATAGACACTCTCAATCCTCGGATTCGGCTCGATCCCGCCAAGTTCAAATATCTCAAACTCATGAAGCAGGTTTTTAATCCTGTCATAAAGTCCTGTCCGTTTGATACTTCCGCCGCCATATGTCAACAGTACCTTATTTCCATATGGGCGTAAAAGCTCCGGCAGCTTTTCTTCCTGTCCTTTTCCAAATAAAATTCTGGTACCAACACAAAAATTAAAATTTTCCATACTGCTCCGCCTTTCCTACGCTATACGTCTATTTTCCATCAGATAGTTACATTTTACCATTGAATTTTAAAAATGTCTTTCTTTTTATGTTTTTTTCATATATTTGATGCTCTTGTTTGACGCATTAGCTGTCTGCAACCGGGAACAAAATCGTAATCCGAAACCCATTCTTCTCCTTCATAACCGCACATTTTCCCGTCATTTTTTCCATCATATTTTTTATGCTCTGTAATCCGATTCCATTACTCTGCGTTTTTTCTCCCGAAAGCCGAATCTGATTTTCAAAACAAAAACCTGCCATCTCTCCCTGATCAACCGATAATATTTTCACCGGTACAGACGGATCTGCATATTTTATAATATTTGATGTAATATTATCCATGATCCGCATCATATAATCTGTAGAAATCCTGATTTTTTTATCCGGCCACCGGACTTGAAAAATCGTCTGAAATCCCCTCTGTTCCAGATAACTGCACGTTTCTGAAAAAAGATCATATAGTAATGTCTCAAAATTATCTGGTTCTTCCAATTTTACCTCATCTTCTCCGGAAAGCAGAGAATATTCGAACAAATGCTCCGAAAGCTGCTTCATACGACGTGCTTTCTGATCGATCTTTTTCAGATATTCCAACAACTGTGCTTCATTTTCATACTTTCCTTTTTTCAGAATTTCTGTATACAGCATGATCGAAGTAATCGGCGTTCTGAGATCATGCGACATCTCCGTCACAATTTTCTGGTTTTCTCTTACAATCTCTGTCTCCTTATGAATCATCCTCTGAAACGATTTTCGCATATTCTCAATTCCTTCGGCGAGCTTGGACAACTCATCCTTCCCTTTTACAGTAATCGCATATTCCAGGCTTCCGCCCTCTAATATTTGAATCTCCTTACTAAGCTGTAAAATGTAATCCATCTTTCTGCGTATTCCGATAAGAACAAGCAGTAAAAACAGAAGAAATGAAAAAAGTACCTCAACGATCATCGCATAGTGATAAAATTGATAATCATAGATTCCCCATATGTTCACCTGAGCCGAACCATCTGCAAATTCGATCGGGTAATAATCCATCCACTCATATTCATTTGCCGGAATCTCCTCTTCCCATAATTTTTGTTCCGGATATTCCGATTCAAATACTACAATATCACCCTTATATACCCGGACATGCAACACCTTTTGTTGTTCAACCCACCTGTTTAACTGGTCTGCATCCTTAGAACTGATATTTTTCTCATGGATATATTTCTGCAGCTCTTGTATGTAATACTCATTCTTTTTTTCTTCCTGCTCTGAGCTGTCATAATACTTGTTAATGAGCATTTCTCCTGCATAATTGATGGCACAATATACAAAAAATGTTATCGCCGCAGATAAGTTTCTGCTTCTTCACGGACTTCATTATTTCTGCCTCTGTATATATTGTACCGACGCAAAAGTGCTTTGACTCTTCCCAATAATTCTGCATAAGAAAAAGGCTTGGCCAGATAATCATCTCCACCCGCCATCAGACCGATCAGTTTGTCTGATTCCTGAGCTTTTGCCGTCAAAAAAAGAACCGGCACATTGGATACTTTGCGGATTTCTTCACACGTACGAAGTCCTGACATCCCGGGCATCATAATATCTAAGATCACCAGGTCTGTTTCATCACTCAACAGTTCTAATCCACTTTTTCCATTTTCCGCTTCTTCCACACAATAATTTTCACTTTCTAAAAGAATCCGTACGCCTTCTCTTATATCTGCATCATCTTCAATAAGCAATACCTGTTCTTTCTTCATATCCAGCTCCTCTCCGGAAAAGATTTCCTGCAAAAATTAAGAGCGTACGTCTGTTAAAACATACACTCTTACGATCATCTTTAATCCACTTTACTTTCTGATGTTGTTCCTGATGTAGTCCCTGAACTTGAAGAACTGCCAGTCTTGTCATTTGAAGAAGTTTCTGATTTCTTACTTGTAGAATTGTCTGTGCTGCTGCCTGAAGTACTTTCTGTGCTCTTACCCGCTTCTGTACTACTGCTGGCTGAACTTTCTGTACTCTTTTCAGAAGAGCTTGCAGATTTACTGCTGTTCGATCCACATGCTACTGTTCCAAAAGATAACATTGCTGCCATGCATAATATAGTTCCTCTTTTTAAAATATCTTTCGTTTTGTAACATCCTTTCATCTTGTGATATCCTTCTTCCTCTTGATTTTATTTCAAAGGCTTATCTGTTTTTGATGGGTCTTATTATCCATGAAAAATCTTAAACATTTCTGATTCACTTCTTAACAAATCTAAACTTTCACTCACGATCGCCCTTTGCTTTATTGAAGTAATCATCCAGAAATGCTATCATATCCCCTTAAATCCTTCTCCATTTTTATCTTCTCGTTTCTTTTCCACTTTTATATCTCTTATTCCGCAAGGGAATTCCCACACCCAAAAACAGGACAACGATCAAAATTGTCAGCTCCATACCGTACCTCCCTTGATTCTGGCTAAAACTCCTTTTTCTCCATGATACGCACACTGATTTTATAAGAAATTACGATAAGAATCACGGATACAATACAACCGATCACACTGACTGTACCTGCCCCCATCTTTTCGACCCTTTGCAAAGCCGCTGTCATCTCAATATCAAAAACTTTTCCAAGCTGAATTCCACCGACAATCACTGCAAATCCTCCAACTCCAATTGCAACAACTGCCAGCCTTCCTTTTTCATTTCCGTACTTTAACTGTACCGGAATGGAAGTCCCCATAAATACAAGAACGAGTATGATTGATACTGCATAATTCACCATAAGTGCATCATCGATCGGAATCTCTTTTGTAATCCAAACATAGATAAGACTGATCAGAACAGACAGGATCCATATTCCTCCACAGAAAAGTAAGCCAAACACATACTTTTCTTTCACATATCCCCGCCTCGATACAGGAAGTGTAAACAAAAATGATATCCTCTGTCAAATTCATCATATGTAAGTGTTCCCAATACAAGAAGAAAGCCATACATCGGAAACAGATTGACAATATAAGTAGGACTTTTCATGAAAACTGTGAATACCACACACATTGCCAGAAGTACCAGCACTGCATTCTTCTGCAGCTTCAGAATACAAAAATCTTTTATCAACATCCCTTTCATACGCTTTCCCCCTTGATCATCATCAAAATTGCTTCATCAATCGTTCCGTTTTCCACCACGACCTTCGGATAATTTTCCAGATAAAACTGCTTCTGATTCGTCAGAAGCTGATATCCGAAAGCTTCCTTCTTTCTGCTGAGAATATACTGTTTATCCAGAGTCTGATACTGCTCTTCATCCACTTTTAATACCGCGTATTCGCCAAGCAATACATCCGTCTCCTCATGCAGCACGATCTTTCCATTATGGATCATATACAGATCATCACACAGCCCTTCCAAATCGCTGGAAATATGGGAACTGATCAAAATCGCACGCTCTTCTTTTTCCTCCATATATTCTCGCAAAAGATCCAGGACATCTTCTCTTGCTGCCACATCCAGTCCGGCTGTCGGTTCATCCATGATCAGGAACTTCGCATCATGAGATAATGCAAGAAGTACCTTAAGTTTTGCCTTCATTCCGGTGGAAAACTCTTTGATCTTCTTATCCAGAGGAATTTGAAACTGCTCACATCTGGAAATAAAACAGTCCTTTTCAAAATTCGGATACATGGACTTCATTACAGCGATCACATCTTTTACCTGCAGATACTCACTGAAACCTGCATCAGAAAGTACGACTCCCAATTGCTGTCTGTCACTTTCTTTCAGCTCTCTCTCCGGCTTTCCCAGCATCTCAATGTTCCCTCCATCTGTATGGATCAGTCCCAGAGCCGCTTTTAAATGTCGTGGACTTCCCGGCTCCATTCTGTCCGATCAGTCCGGTAATACATCCCGGTCTGACTTCCAGTGAGCAGTCCAGTGTAAAATTTTTTATACTGCTTCTTTACCTGTTCTAACTTCAGCATATGCTATCCCTCCAATATCAGCTCCAGCATCTCCCGGATATCCTCTTCCGACAGGCCGTATCTTTTTGCTTTGCGTATCACCTCGGTCAGCTCTTCTTCCACCTCCCGGCGATACTCTTCCATCATCATCTCTTTGTTGGCGGCAGCCACATAGGTGCCCTTTCCGTGTATGGTAACCGTAAATCCTTCCTGTTCCAGAGAATCATATGCTTTTTTTACAGTCAGTGCGCTGATCCTCAATTCTTTTGACAAGGTCCGGACAGACGGCAGATTGTCATCTTCTTTCAGCTCGCCGCTTATAATCTGTGCCTTGACCTGGTCTACGATCTGTTCATAGATCGGTACCATCGATGAACTGTTGATTATAATTTTCATATGTGCCTCCTTTATTTATAAACAGTATATAACAGTTTGCATCTGTTGTCAACTGTTATATACTGTTTATTTTTTCATTTAAAAAAGAGAAGGCATTTCGCCTTCTGCTTCTGTCCAAAACTTATCTTTCTAATTTTACAAGATATTCCGTTGTATTTTCTTCCAGTCTTTTCCTACCTGTCACTTGAAATCCATGATTTTGATAAAACGAAATTGCTCTTTTATTCTTTTCCAATGCCCATAAATTGTCTGCACCAAATTCTTCTGTCGCATATCGGATCAGTGCATCACCAACTCCCTGACTCTGAAAAAATGAATCCACATATATTTTACTCAGTTGTGTCCCGTTCATCTCAATGAATCCTCTGATCACTCCATCGTCAAATACATATATATTTTCCATAACTTTCTCTTGTTTCATGGGATATTGCTTACATTCAGATATTTGCTTTTAAAAGTACGGTTCCCTCCGGAAATGCGGTTCGAAATACTTTTCTTACCAACGGACCGGCGATTAACAGCTGAAATGGAAGTGCCATAATAAAATTCTTTGGAATATTGGTCAGCCAGATCAGAAGTAAGCTTCCCCATTCTCCGCTTTTTATGCAGGCTTCCACACCTCCGTAAAATGACATAATGATCACCATCGGAATTACCATACAGCCGGAAACAGCGATCGCCTTTTGAAGCACACTGCTGTCCGGTTTAACCAGAAACCGGAATGCGAATGCTTTCGCCGGACCTGATACGACAAACCAGTCAAACACCATCGCAAAAATATAAGCCACTGGAAAGCCGAGCCATGCTTCCTTTAAAGTCTCCACACCGAATTGCCCCATATGCAGCGTCACGTTGTAAACACTCATCCATAGTACCATCACGAAACACATCATTACCGTATAAATCAAACTTTCTCTCTTATGCTTTGGCATATTTTTCTCCTTTTCTTACCTTCTTTTTCATTGTTGCTACATTCGCTTATTATAAAGATATTTTTTTCTCTTCGTAAGTTTCTTTTTTCATTTTGTCGTTTTGACTGTATCGTAAGAAAAGGACTGTCATTTTTTAGGAAATTTTACCACTGTTTCAAACACGATTTATCCAACCTGATGCTCAGATATTTTTCTTCAAGCTCCTGCCTGTAAAATACCGGTTTCCAGGTTGTTTCTTTCACCGGATGAAAATGAGGGGATGAATACGCCACCTGATCACTGGGCTCTATCGTCCCCGCCAGAAAAATAGATGTGGGACCAGACTGACCGCCGATCACAGATACCGATCTTTTACCATATGCAGTCGTCCAAACGGTGTCCCCTTCTTCACAATCCTGCAGATAAAAATCATCCTTTGGCTGTGGTGCAATTTCATACGTAATCTTCAAACATGCTCCGGAAATTTCAGCCCTTCCATATCCGGAACCTCGATCCTCTCATCAACAGATTCTTTTATATTCAGTTCATAGTGTTCTTTTGTCACCGGATGCATGACTTCCACTTTCTGATCGACGGCCCCCGCTTTGACTGCAAAAGACGTTCCTTCGTACCGCGTTTTTTCCGGCTTCACACTTAACTCTAACCTCTTCGGAATTTCTCCTGTCCATTCATAGAAATATCTTTGAAACTTCCAGAATCGTTCTTGATCACACTGATAATATTCCATCCACTTTTCAGCCCGCACATCCTTTGCTTCTCCCGCTTCCACCGGCACCCAATACGTTCCGTCTGCACAAAAGGGGATGACCTGTGTATCTTTTTCTCTCAACGTAATGTTTAAATATTGCATCGCCTGTTCACCCAGATGATCAAGCTCCTCGCAAGTATCGATCACAATTCCATGCTCACAAAAAAAGAGTCCTCTGACTGCTGCTTTTCGTGTTTCCCACTCACACATCTGATCAACACGAAACTCCTTCCTGATCCTCCCCAGATTCTGATGTACAAATTCTCCTTCAAAGACATGTGTCATGTGTTTTCCTCCTGTCTACTCCCGTATCACATCCACCACCTGTTCTTTCAGCACCGACTGTCCGGAAATCACCACTGCCGCTGCACAGATTGCCAGATTCACCAGGATCATGATCAGAACCGGCACAATCTGAATACCTGATTTTGGATGCAGATACAAAAATACATGTGTCATAAAATAGTATAACACTTTTTGTACCGCCAGATAAAGTGCGATCATCACAATACTGGAATATACTCCATACCGCAGCCCTTCTTTGAGCAGCATGATCCGAAAACCGGAATCCGTGATCCCCATCGCCCTTAAAATTCCGAATTCATGCTTTCTGGCTGCCACCAGATACTGCATACTGTTCATAATATGCAGAAGGCTGATCACCAGAAGGACAAAAGCAATTCCATAGAAGAACAGCATTTTCTGATTCAGATAAAAGTTCTGCACCTTGATCTGTTCCGTATAATCCTTGACGACACAGTCGGATACTCCGGAAACAACCTTACGGATTTCATCTGTCACTGCGACCGCATCCGCATGTTCTTTCAATGCAATGCTGATGGTCCGGTATCCTTCGATGCCAAAATATTTCTGCATCTGTTCATTTGTCATAATAATGCTGGCTGCTCCATCCCCGTAAAACTGATCCACTCTTGCCAGTGTTCTGCTGACAACTGCCTGGACTTGAAGATCCGAATTCTGATACAGCGAGTCTTCCCCCTGAAATTTCAGTAATTCTGTCTGGGCAGTCTTCGGTATCCTGACTGAAAGCGCATCTCCGGGAGACACACTGATTCCATCATAGTTTCCCTGTCCGTCCATCAGCGTCGCCAGTATCACTGTATCCTCTTCCCGCATTTTCTCCGGATCGATTTCTCCCTCCAGAAGATAATCATTCAACTCATTTAACATCCTGTCATCATATCCGTAGATATTGACCTTTAATCCATATTCTCCGTTTGCTTTTCTCACCAGTCTTCCATTGAATTTTTCCACCATATCCGAATCTGCATCCAGAATGTTTTCCTCCGGATTCTCACTGCCCATATAATACTCCGGCCAGTGAAAACATCATCTGACATCGTAAGCTCTCCCGCCATATACCGCACCGGTCTGACAGACTCCAATCCGCTTATCTTTTCCATCTGCTCTGCACATACCTTTGGAATCAGACTGGACAGTGAATCTGAATCTTCATACACCTGAATATCCGAACCAAGTCCGTCATCTGCCTTGAATGTCAGTTCATTGTTGATCTTTGCATTTTCTGTCAGATAGGCAGTCCCTAAAAAAGAACACTTCCCACAGACAGAGACAATATAATTCCGATAAAAGTTTTCTTTCTCGAAAACATAAACTTCTTTGTCAGGACACCCGTCAGATCCTTTCGTTTCAGACTGTAGATCTTACGTCTCTTTGTCTGTGCTTCGCCTTCTTTTGTTATCATTTCCCGCAGTGTCAGCGTTTCCATCCGCCTCACTAAAATCAAACTTACAAGTGTAAGCAGGCACAGCAGAAAGATTGCTCCAAATAAAATCGCCTCTCCTGAAACCTGAAACGCGCCCGCCTGTGCACGTCCTGCCTGTGCAGCCTCTCTGGCCGCCTCTGCTGCGACGTACTTATTCGTATGCTGAATTCCCTTTGTCCGTACAAAAATACTGCCGATTTTCTGATAAATCCCCCATGCTGCTGCGTTTCCGAGAACACATCCAACCGGATAAGCCACTGCAAAGATCATCCACAGCTCGCTTGTCAGCACCCCAAACGTACGCTTTGACTCCATCCCCAGTGTCTGCATCACACTGTACTGTGACATCCTTTTCCGTACCGATACCTGAAACAGACTGTAGATCACAAATGTTCCGAATACTCCTATCGCTGCCAGTACCGCTTTATCCTTCAGATTCCACTTGTCGTCCAGATTCCCCCAGATATAAGGCAATCCCGCTTCCTTCCAGTGGAGGATCCCGGTCTTCACTGCTTCTGCCGCATTGATGCGGTTTCCGTTTTTCAGCCATTCCAGCAGCTCCCAGTTTGCCGCAATTTCCTTTTCGGAAATTCCAAATGTATCTGCAAATGCGCTCATCTGTCCGTAACTATCTTTGGACTCATCAAATTTCACATACAGGAATGTTCCGTTTGTTCCATAGTCCAGTGTCGGGTTCACAAATACCTGCATCCGCTGCGTAAGAGCGGAAGGCTGCTCTGACACAATTCCGCACAACGTAAATGTTTCTCCATCCAATGTAAATGTCGTGCCGATCTTACGCGGAATATCCAGATTCCGAAGTGTAAATTCATCCAGCGCCGCTTCTCCTTCCTCTTCCGGATACCTGCCCTCTTTCACTGTTCTTCCCATCATGGAAAGATAGCCTTCTTCTGCGTAATCCAGCTCGATCTCATAAGGCTCCTCTGTCACTTTGCGCATCGTCAGCACACCGGTTTTTTCCACGCAGTAACCCTGCTCTTTTTCTCCCGGCTGATACGTTTTCTCAAACTCCTCAAACCAGTCTGTGTCACAGCGCATCGTATAGTGCCAGTCTCCGGATTTTGTGCGGGCATTTTCTCTTGCTGCATGATTTCCGCTCTTTTGAAGTGAACCGATTCCGGTAAACAGAGCACAGGACAAAACAATCCCCAGAAACAGAGCCATCGTCTGTTTTCTATAATATTTCAGATAGGACCATGCAAGACGTATGATCTGCTTCATTACAGCTCACCGCCTTCCCCGTAGAATGCGTCTTCTCTCTGATACAGCCTGCCGTCCTCAATCCGGATAATCCGGTCACAGGTCTGTGCCAACGCTTCATTGTGTGTCACCATCAGCACCGTCTGATGGTATTTCTGACTGCTGGCTTTTAACAGGCCGATTACCTCCACGGCAGTTTTGGAATCCAGATTCCCGGTCGGTTCGTCTGCGAGCAGAAGGGCAGGTTTGTTTGCAAGCGCTCTTGCAATTGCAACTCTCTGCTGCTGACCGCCGGATAGCTCACTCGGATACCGTTTCCGTTTCTCCCACAATCCCAGCTCATTTAATAATTCCCTGATATGCTCACGATCTACATGACTTCCTTTGTC
>ENA-OQJN01000455-OQJN01000455.1-human-gut-metagenome-genome-assembly--contig:-NODE-455-length-16978-cov-3.287935_pt1 | contig 16978 bp, 15 predicted proteins | sample MGYA00242610_ERZ504777 | MGnify/ENA primary metagenome ERZ504777 (study PRJEB26092, sample SAMD00036350) | human gut metagenome | host: Homo sapiens | study: EMG produced TPA metagenomics assembly of... | reverse complement strand
GCGCCAGATAGCCAATGCCGTTGCGAGCCCGCTTATAGACCGGGAAATTTCGTTAATCTCCATGTCATTCAAGAAGATCTTACCCTCGTTAGGAGTGACCAAACCTACTGTCATATAAAAGGTGGTCGTCTTTCCCGCTCCGTTCGGACCAAGCAAACCAACGATCTCCCCTGTTTCACGTTAATCGATACATGATTCACGACCGTACGAGTCCTATATTTCTTTACCAAGTCCTCCGTACGGAGCACCATTCGTTGTTCGTCTGACATAAGCTACTTAAAAATTTAACGCGAATGTACGTGATAATCCGCAGATCTACATCACATACATTCGCAAAAAAGCGATAAGAGAATTTAATAACTCCACTCAGATCGCCACTCGATCACGGGTTGCTCCCCCTCGAATCGGATAGGAAGCCAGATATAACGTCCGTCTATAGCGTTCTCCGGAGTCCAACGATCTCCCATATAAATAAAGCGATCCGCATGGCCGGGTACAGGCAATACGTACGTGCTCTGAGAATAAAACGACACCTCCGAATTCTCTCCCCTAAACGGATTTTCCAATTCCTTCCAAGGTCCCCAAATCGAGGAAGCGACCGCCGATCGTCCCGCATTCGGAGCCCAGCCCGTACAGCCGGACATAATCAAATAATATTTCCCCTTCTGTTTGAACAAGGCTGGAGCTTCCATGAAACGCCCCGGGAAGAAACGGGCGTACTTACCGGAATAACTCGTATAATCATCGGTCAGCTGCGATATATGCAAGGTACTATTCTCTTCCGAGGAATAAATATGATAAGCGATGCCATCGTCATCCACGAAAAGGTTCATATCCCTAGCCATTTGTCCGGAGATTTGGTCACGCCCCAATAAATTCAAGCTATCCGGATGGGCAGGTAACTCTCCACCGCTAAAACGTAGATCTGCGGAAAACGTACAAGGTTGCTTATGTAGTTCCTGTACATTAACCGGCCAAAAACCGGCATTCGGACGGAAAGCGTTTACGAACGAGTAAGGCCCCGCCACGTTTTTACTGACAGCCACTCCACTCAATGCTCCCGAATAGCCAGCACCTCTCGGCTCTAAATGAAACCACATTACATATTGATCATTCTTTTTATTATAAATCACTTTCGGACGCTCCAACACGCATCCCTTAACAATATGGCTCGTCGTATCATCCGGCACGACCGATAAGGCGATTCCCTCGTCTTTCCAATTATATAAATCTTTCGACGAATAGCAATGAACGCCTACTTGAGCCAGATTTCCAGCCGAGCCCTCCGTTTTATGTTCACCAAACCAATAATAAGTATCCCCAACCCGTAGAATACCGCCACCATGAGCGTTTATATGTACCCCTTTATCATCCGGCCAAACTTCCCCCGGCTTAAAAGAAAGATCCTTCCGCAGGCAAGCCACACATAAACACAGCAAGCCGATCACTCCTAAAAGAATTCGCTTCATAAAAGTATTTTTTAGTATTTAAGAAAACAAACATAGTTAAAAAAGAGGGATGTGGCAAACTTTAATACCATAGGATTTACAAATAAAACCAATCTTGTTTCTAAGATGTTATATGGTTATTAGTGGATTTTACGCTATCTTTGCAAATTGAAATCAGAAATTTATCAAGATAAAAATGAATAAAGCATTACACAGAATGGGTGAGTATACCCTACTGATGATGAAGAGTATAACACTTCCAGACCGGTGGAGTATGTTCTTTAAGCAATTGATCAAAGAGATATACAAGCTAGGCGTGGACTCTCTTTGGATTGTCATAATCATCTCGGTCTTTATCGGTACGGTTATCGCCATCCAGATCTCCTTGAATATCAGTTCCCCCTTGATTCCTAAGTTTACGATCGGCTATACCACCCGTGAGATTATCTTGCTGGAATTCTCTTCCTCTATCATGGCACTAATCCTAGCGGGTAAAGTAGGCAGTAATATCGCCTCCGAGATCGGAACCATGCGAGTCACCGAGCAGATAGACGCCATGGAAATCATGGGTGTTAATTCAGCCAACTTCCTGATCCTTCCGAAAATGCTCGGTTTGATGATCTTTATTCCGGTATTGGTTATCTTCAGTATGTTCACCGGTATCATGGGCGGCATATTCGCCAGTTACTCAACGAGTACGGGAATGACTCCTTCCTCGTTCGAGTACGGTTTGCAATTCTACTTCAACGAGTTTTACATTTGGTATTCTATTATCAAATCCGTAGTATATGCGTTCATCATCTCATCCATCGCTGCCTATTTTGGCTATAACGTAAAGGGAGGCGCCCTAGAGGTAGGTAAGGCAAGTACGAATGCCGTGGTCATGAGCAGTATCATGATTTTACTTGCCGACGTAATATTAACCCATTTAATGCTTACTTAAAAATGATCGAAGTTAAGAATATAACGAAGTCTTTCGATGGACGTGTCGTCTTGAAAGATATAAGTACGACGTTCGAGGATGGTAAGACGAATCTGATCATCGGACGAAGCGGTTCGGGTAAAACGGTAATGATCAAGAATATCATCGGGTTAATGAAACCTGATACCGGACAGATATTATACGACGGCAGAGACTTGATCACGATGAACAAGCATGAGTTAAATATGCTGCGTCGGGAAATGGGTATGTTGTTCCAAGGTTCCGCTTTATTCGACAGCATGACGGTAATGGAAAACGTAATGTTTCCTTTAGATATGTTCTCTAAAGACTCAACAAAAGAGCGCAGGAAACGTGCGGAATTCTGTTTGGAACGTGTAAACCTGTCCGAGGCTGGACATCTATATCCTTCCGAGATCAGTGGAGGTATGATGAAACGTGCCGCCATCGCAAGAGCGATCTCCCTAAATCCTAAATACCTGTTCTGCGATGAGCCGAACTCCGGACTAGACCCCAAGACTTCTCTATTGATTGATGATTTGATTCACGACATTACGGTGGAGTACAATATGACGACCGTTATCAATACCCACGACATGAACTCCGTGATGAATATTGGTGATAATATCATCTTTATTAAGGAAGGCGTGAAGGAATGGCAAGGAACAAAAGAGCAGGTAATCACCTCTAAATAACCAAGCGTTGAACGATTTCATCTTTGCGTCCGACCTGTTCAGGAAAGTAAAAGAAGTAGAAATGCTCCAAGAGGAAGGGTAAGTTAACATACTTGGCAAAGTATCTTAACTTCATCGGCTAAGTATCTTAACTTAAATGGCAAAGTATCTTAACATACTTCGCCATTTAAGCCAGCTTACTTTTTCCACTTATTTTTATAGACCAAACACGTCCTTGATCTTATCTGCATAATCCAATTTCTCCCATGTGAATAACTCCACATCACAAGTAACCGGCTTCTGCAAATAACGGGAAGAGAATGTCTTCGTCACCGTCTGGGGTTTGCGTCCCATATGACCATAAGAAGCGGTCTCGAAATAAATCGGGTTACGCAATTTCAAACGCTCCTCGATCGCTTTCGGACGCATATCGAAGATATCCCAGATCTTAGCGGCGATCTCTCCGTCCGTCATATTCACCTTCGCACGGCCAAAAGTATTCACGAAAATATTCATCGGTTTAGCCACACCGATCGCATAAGACACCTGTACCAGCATCTCATCCGCCACACCGGCGGCAACCATATTCTTAGCGATATGACGAGCGGCATAAGCAGCCGAACGGTCTACCTTAGAAGGGTCCTTTCCAGAGAAAGCACCACCGCCATGAGCACCTTTGCCACCGTATGTATCCACGATGATCTTACGGCCGGTCAAACCGGTATCACCGTGAGGACCACCGATCACGAACTTACCGGTCGGGTTCACGTGATAAATGATATTATCATTAAACAAAGCCTGTACATGAGCCGGATATTGAGCCTTCACACGAGGTATCAATATCTTCTTCACGTCTAAGGCGATCCTCTTTTGCATAGCCTCATCCGCTTCCTTCTGTGAAATACCTTTCGGACCGATAAACTCATCATGCTGCGTGGATACCACAATCGTATCGATACGCAATGGCTTACCGTTATCATCATATTCAATCGTAACCTGACTCTTAGCGTCCGGACGCAAATAAGGCATCAAATCCGGTTCTTCCTTACGGATCTTCGCCAATTCCCATAATAAACTATGAGATAAGTCCAACGCCAAAGGCATATAATTCTCAGTCTCATTAGTAGCATAACCGAACATCATACCTTGGTCGCCGGCACCCTGCTCATAGGGATCCGCACGCTCTACGCCACGGTTGATGTCGCCACTCTGCTCATGGATAGAAGAGAACACACCACATGACTTCGCTTCAAACTGGTACTCGCTTTTCGTGTAACCAATCTTCTCGATCACGCCACGTGCCACTTCCTGCACATCCACATACGCACTTGATTTAACTTCTCCAGCCAAGACAACCTGTCCGGTTGTAACAAGGGTTTCGCAAGCAACTTTCGAATTCTTGTCATACGCCAAGAACTCATCCAGCAAAGCATCCGATATTTGATCGGCTACTTTATCGGGGTGCCCTTCAGACACCGATTCGGAGGTGAATAAATAACTCATCGTTTTAAATTGAAAATTGAGAATTGAAAATTGAGAATTAGGGGATAAACCACAGGTCGCAATTGACAATGCTCGTTAGTTATTAATCTATGACTGAATTGAACTTGGAAGGATTTTTCTGCCGGACGGCAACGAAAAGGATATGTTTTTAGCATTTTTTCCCGTGGTTGCAAGCAATACAAATCTATCCACGTCAATTCATTCGCAAAGATACGCAATAATTGAGAATTGAAAGTTGAAAATTGAAAATTATTTCTTCTTTTTGGAATTACGTAAGGCTTTTTTATATTTAAAACCGGCCTTCCATTTCGCTGAATCAGAGCCATGTGTCCCTTTCAAGAAATCAGAGAACTTGATTTTCTTACCATTCGAATCTTCCGCTTCGCCTTTCGCTTTCTTGAAGACGATCCCTTGCGTCATCGCTTTATTAATTTCTTTATTCATAACTCAAATCTCGTAGTTCATAATTAAAACTTATAATTCGGATAAAAGTTCACGCATCGTCTTGCCAAACACAGGATGTTTCACCAACGGAGCTACTTCTGCCAACGGTTCCATAACAAACGACCGTTTGTGCATCAGAGGGTGCGGTAGCGTCAGCCGCTCCGTATGCAGGATTTGCTCATCCACCATTAACAGATCGATATCGATGATACGGTCATGATACGCACCGTCACTTTTTTCGATACGTCCCATCTCGATCTCGATCAAACGGGTAGCGTCTAATAATTCCATAGGGGAAAGTTCCGTCGTCATAACGATCACGGCGTTCAAGAAAGTGTTGTCCGATTCAAATCCCCAAGGCTCCGTCTCATACATATCAGAAAGGGCAAGAACATCTCCCACCCTTTCAGCCAACAGCGCCGCCGCTGTCACCAAATTTCCTCGTTTATTACCTACGTTCGTACCTAATCCAAGGTAAGCTGTCGCCATAGAAACCGGATTAAAGGATTAGCATAGCGTCGCCGTAAGCACCGAAACGATATTTCTCTTTCAAAGCGATATCGTAAGCGTCCATGATCAACTCATAACCACCGAAAGAAGCTGTCATCATCAATAATGTAGACAACGGCATGTGGAAATTTGTCACCATGCTGGTAGCCACGCTGAAATCATACGGAGGGAAGATAAACTTATTCGTCCAGCCCTCGAACTCTTTCAGATGACCATCCGTACTTACGGCCGTCTCGATCGCACGCATCACGGAAGTTCCGACCGCACAAACCTTGTGCCCCTCATCCTTTCCCTTGTTCACGATATCCACTACATCGGCATTTACGACCATTTGCTCAGAATCCATTTTATGCTTTGTCAAATCTTCCACGTCGATCTCACGGAAATTACCCAAGCCCGAATGCAATGTCAAGAAAGCGAACTGGCAATCCTTGATCTCCAAACGTTTCATCAACTCACGGCTAAAATGCAATCCCGCAGCAGGAGCCACAACCGCACCTTCTTCCGCGGCGAAAATATTCTGATAACGATCCTCGTCTTCCGGTTCCACCTCACGTTCGATATACTTAGGCAGCGGAGTCTCGCCCAAGGCATACAAAGCCTTCTTAAACTCGTCGTGGTTCCCGTCATATAAGAAACGGAGCGTACGACCACGCGAAGTCGTATTATCAATTACCTCTGCGACCATGGAATCATCCTCGCCAAAGTATAACTTATTACCGATACGGATCTTACGAGCCGGATCCACCAATACGTCCCACAAACGTAAGTCCTCGTTCAGCTCGCGACAACAAGAACACCTCGATACGCGCCCCTGTTTTCTCCTTGTTACCGTACAAGCGAGCGGGGAAAACTTTCGTGTTATTAAAGATAAACACGTCACCTTTTCCATAATAGTCTAGAATATCCTTGAATTCGCGGTGCTCGATCTCACCCGTATCACGATGAACGACCATCAACCTCGACTCATCTCTGTTCTTCGCCGGATGTAAAGCGATTAATTCCGACGGTAAGTTAAATTTGAATTTCGAAAGCTTCATAATGCACTCTATTTATTTTTCTTCTTCTATTTTTACCACATTCTGCTCTAAGAAATCATCGATCTCCTCCGGAGACATACACATATCCAAGGTTACCTCTCCGATGCGAGTCCGTTCCAAGCCAATCAAATGAGCGCCGGAATCCAAGGCCTTCCCGATATCACGAGCCAACGCACGAATATAGGTACCTTTGCTACATACCACCCGTATCTTTATAACAGGCAAATCACACTCCAGCAACTCCAGTTCGTCTATAACCAATGTCTTGGATTTTAGTTCAACCTCCTCTCCTTTCCGAGCTAGCTCATAAGCACGCTTACCTTCCACCTTGCAAGCGGAGAACACCGGGGGAATCTGTTGGATCGTACCCACGAATGTCTTTAAAACCTCCTCCACGAGCTCACGGGTTATATGTTCCGTGGGATACACGGCGTCTATCTCTTTCTCCAAATCGAAAGACGGGGTAGTCTCTCCCAACTTCAACGTAGCGATATACTCCTTCGTCTGGTATTGAAACTCATCGATTCGCTTCGTAGCCCTTCCGGTACAAACGATCATCACACCTGTAGCCAAGGGATCCAGTGTCCCCGCATGTCCAACTTTAATCTTCTTTACCTTCAGTTTCCGACTTAGCTTATAGCGAAATTTGTTAACTAGGTCAAAAGAAGTCCACGTTAGCGGTTTATTAAAATATAAAAATCTCTCCAGCTATAAAATCCATTCTTTATTTAAGTAATGTACAAGCAATTGTCACCAATCCCGCAATCGCACAATAGATAGCGAAATAAATCAGTTCCCCTTTTTCACGATGTTGATCATCCATTTACAGGCCACGCAACCGGAAACAAAAGCGGCCATGAAACCTACCGCTAATGATAACGCAGGAATGTCCCCAGCCACATCTTCACCTTTCACCATCTTCATCACATCCAGCAACGCCTCTCCTAAGATCGGAGGAATTACCATCAAGAAAGAGAACTGGGCCAGTTTCGCCTTATTATTTCCCAATAACAAACCGGTAGCGATCGTTGATCCGGAACGAGACAAACCCGGCATCACGGCGCAAGCCTGAGCCAGACCGATAATAAAAGCGTCTTTCATCGAGATCGACTCTTTCTGGCGTGGTTTGGCATAATACGAAAATGCCAGCAAAGCCGCCGTCAATAGCAGCATACAACCAACGACCAATAAACCCGATCCAAAGATTTGTTCTACCGTATCTTTAAAGAATACCCCAACGATCCCGATCGGAATCATGGAAATCAAGATATTGATCACATACTTCGTCTCTGCGTTCATCTGAAATTTAAATAAACCACGGAATATCCAATCGATTTCCTTCCATAAAACCACTAACGTACTGAATACGGTCGCCACATGCACGACGATCGTAAACGCAAGATTCTCCTCTCCCTCTATACCAAACAAAGCTGAGCCAATCGCTAAATGACCGCTACTGCTCACCGGCAGATATTCGGTCAATCCCTGTACGATACCCAGTATCAAGGCCTCAAACCAACTCATTCTGTTACTTCTTTATCTTTGCTATTCTTCAAGATTCCAAAAATCATCATCACGAAACCGATAACCGTAACCACCGGAGCTACCACGATACGGCGGGCGCTGAATATATCGGGATTGAACGTATTATCCCCGGAACCTCCACCACTCATCAATATGAAACCAAGCACGATGCAGGCAACCGCTACCGCAATCAGTATAAAATTCTCTTTTCCGAAAGCAAAATCTCTTTTAGCCATCTTTCTCAACTCTTTATTATTCGTACATTAAATATAATACAACTTATCGACCCCCATCCGCAAATATTTATTCACGGCAAAAATGGTTGCGATCACGGACAAGACAATACCTAAAGCAAACACTGCCACATAAACCAATAATAATGTTTGCATATCCAATATCTGGATAAAACCTTTCAATTCATTTTGCAAATAATATAACGCTCCGGTTAGCATTAATATTGCCAAGATAGAGGCGAAAATGCCACTTACTATGTTATATTTCACAAAAGGCCTACGTATAAAGCCGGAAGTAGCCCCCACTAGCTTCATCGTATGAATCAAGAATCGTTTGGAATAAATCAACAGGCGAATCGTATTACTGATCAACACGAACGAGATAATCATCAGTACCGCCGCCAAGGTAAGCAGGATCAAGCCCAACCGCTTCATATTATTATGGACTATCTCCATCATATCCTTTCGGTAAAGCAGCTCCGAGACCGACGTATAGTTTCTAATCTTCTTCTCTATCACTTGGAGGCTATCGGGGTTGGCGTACTCCGAATGCAGTTTCACCTCAATCGAGGCCTGTAAAGGGTTAAAGCCTAAGAAGATTTCCGGATTCTCGCCCAGTTCTTCCTCCAACTCTTTTGCGGCTTGCTCTTTCGATATATACTCGGTTGATTTTATAAAAGGAAGAGCATCCAAGCTCTTCTGCATTTTCTTTATCTCAGTTTCTTTTTGGTTATCTTTCAGCACGATGGAGAAAGATAAGTTCTCTTTCACATAAACGGAGAGTTTATTACCCAACATCCCTATCAATAGAATGAGTCCTAGCAAGAATAGTACCAAGGAGATACTAATAACAGACGTAAGCCGGGAGTTAAAGAAAGAACAGAACTAACTTTTTATTTCAGCCATCAGACTCTCACTTATTAACGTTAATAATTAAGGAGATGCGTACAGAGAACACACCTCCCAATTTTCTTGCAAAAAGAACGAATAAAATAAGTAAGCCGAAAGGGTTTTTAGAATATTTAACCTCTACAACTCTAACGAAAGGCTATTCGTACATATACAATGATAAAAAGAAGACCGCCGGAACTGAGTATTCCTAGCCGGCCTTCCCCAAACATTAAAGACTCAAGGGTTAGTTTCTTAAAATAAGGTTGTTAGCGAACGTTTACTTTCACTGTTATATGCTTGCCATTCTCGTTGATCTCTATCAGATAGATTCCTGTCGATACCGGGATGCGGGTAGGTCCGATAATTGAGTCGCCATACAGGCTAACTCCAGTCACCGCTATGATACGGATCGAGATTGGACGGGCCGGATGAACGGTTATCGCACCTCGCTCGCAATAGATTTGATGATCGTTGATGATTTGCTCGATACCTACCGTGCCGGAGACAGTTACCACACAAGACGCCGTCTTGTTTCCATCATCGGTAGCCACAGTAATCTTGCAGGTACCGATCTTCAGCGCGGTAACGACACCATCCGCGTCAACAGTAGCCACCGTCTCGTCGCTGCTGCTCCAAGAGACGGTTTTCATCGTGGCGTTATTAGGGGTAACTTTCGCTTGCAAGGCAAAAGATTCACCTACGGCCAATGCCTTGGACGTGATATTCAAGGAAACTCCCGTAACAGCCACATCTGTTCCCGGAGGTGTAGAAACCGGCTTGAACTCTGCCATAATAGCCAAGGACTTATCGACTTCAATCTCTACAGGCGAAGTCGTATACTTCTCTTCGCCTATTTGAATAACGGCCAATTCATAATCCGGATTGGCTTCCGCCTCAATGGTTAGCTTAGTCGCTTTCGCCACAGCGGTTCCACTCGTTATCTCGGTCTTCTCACCCTCACCCTTCAACATATAGACTTTCAAAGAACCATTTTCCGGTTGAGCGAACGTGACAACTAACGCATCCGAACTTTTCACCGTAACCTCCGCTTCCGTAGTCGCATCCTCATAATTCGGATCATACGACGTGAAGATCACTTCCTTTTTCTGGCTATTGCCGGGTTTCAATATAGCTGACGCGTCAGCCCATTCAAATTTACCGGATATGGTAGTCCCATCGGCACCTTTCGCAACACCACCGGATAATAGGGATTCCGACAAGGACTGACCTTCCGTGATCGTAGATGCGGTAGGAGCCACTACCTTTACGACCTTCGCTTTCTTTATCACTAATTTCTTGGTTGCCTCGAAAGATCGCCAGTTCTCATCCCCGGTACGTGTTACAGTCACAAGATAAGTACCTGCGTTCAATGGAGTAGCAACCGATCCATCCGTATTTGAATATTTAATATTTACATCTGTCGGATAACTACCGCTCAAAATGTCTTTCAATTCCACAAGCCTTACGGAACCATTATAAACAAACTCCAAATCTGAAGGATTCGCCGTTATTTTAGGTTTATCCACAAAATTCGGGGTGTATGTCGCATCAGCCGCCAAAGTAACCGTTATCTCTGGGTTCTTTCTATCGGCGCTTGAGACATTATCACTCCAAGAATCAAAACGCTGATTCTCGCTAGGAGCTACCGCTCGCAACTTTAAAACCGTATTCTCCGGAACTTCCGAATAATCGCTAATAACCAAGCCTCCATTCGTAACCTCCGTATTTGAGGTACTTAAAGAAAACGTTTTTACTTCACCAACCGGCATTGAATAATCTACCGATTCATAATTACTCTTGTCAAGTGGGGTAAAGCGCAGAATATTTACCTGATCCTTTGTCGGGATTCCGGTCACGTTCGCACGAAGCGCCGATTTTTGTGTAGAAGGATTCCATTCCACATCCTCGAAGTCTTGAGTAAGTTTAGCATCAACCTTTTCATAATTATCCCCTCCTATAGTCGGTACTTCCAGCAATGCCATACCAGCCTTCTTGATAATCAGCTCAGCAGTTACATCCACGGCTTTAAATAAATCATCCTCGCCACGGGTAATCCGAACTTTATAAGTTCCGGCCGATTTAGGATTCTCTGTCATTTCTACCCCACTCCGGGAATATGCGACCTTAAAGTCCAAACCGGAATAGCCCGTAATCTTAACCTCGAAATTCCGGTATTGCTTATTATAGACTACCGTTTGCGTCGTCTTATCAATCAGCGAGGCCAAATCTTTCTTCTCCACATAATTAGCGGTAACAACCATAGGGCCGGAAACGGTGAATACATCTCCATCCTTGATCTCGGAAGAGTTCACCATCATATTCATAAAACGATATCCCGTTTCCGTCTCAACAGAAGCGGTCAATTGAGTCATATAAGGAACCTTAGAACCGGAAGCCACCTCTTTACCGGCCTTATCTTTCAATACGACTTTACCCGCATTAGGGATATTCAACGCCGAGGTTATTTGATATTTCACCAATTGGAAACTTGCGCTCACCGTAACATCTCCGGTCCCAACCATAAATGAGCCATCAGCCTCATTATAATTCGCGCCTTCCACTTTCACGGATGCCAGCTCATAGCCATAATCCGCATTTCCTATCACCTTCACTTTCACACCTTCAGAGATAGCCTCACCGGGAGTAACAGGCGCCTTCGTATCCACCTCGATCAGATTAACGCTACCATTCTTCAACTCCCCAACCTTGACCAAATGTTTATCCGGTTCTTTTTGCAGGAAATCGGCCGATATATCAGCGGCTTGTGTCAAAGTATAAGAACCGTTATTCACCAAAGCCCCGTTCACCTTCACGGACTGAACCATATAGCCCGCATCCGGAGTCGCCGTGATAGTCAATAAGGTCCCCTGTAAAAATTCAGCATCATTCTTTACCTCCACGCCATTCGCGAAGACCTTCAAGGAACCATTCATCGGATCCGTAAACGTCACGCCATAAAGAACCGGATCGAAACGGGCTACGATATCCAAGTTCGCATTCGCTTGCAACTCCCGTGTAGCCGAAGTATTCCCATCACTCCAACCGGCAAACCGGTAATTCTTATCCGCGACGGCTGTCGCTTTCAAAACCGAGCCTCTCGCGTATTTATCATTTGCGGTACGCCCCTCCAAGATGACAGTACCGAAATTACTGGCGGTAACATTCATAGAATAAACAGGAATTACGTTCAAGGTTATAAACGTATCTTTAGCCGCATAGTGAACAGGATCATTCGGTTCGAATATCAAGTCGTACTTTTTCTTATCCGGAGAAGCGATCTCGTTCGGAGCTTTCCAGATAAATGATCCGGAAGAAGTACCATCGATCAAGGTACACGCCGATAAAGCCTGTCCTTCCTCAATACGACCCGGAGTAGGTAACCACCAAAACTCTCCAACCTCTTTCTTACTCTCCACCACTAACGTAACCGTATCAGAGAGGCTACGGTATGTCAAGTCCTCCGCACGGCTCAAACGGGCCTTATAAGAACCCACGGCCAGCGTGGAAGGCAATGTCGTAACCCAAGCCGTACCGCTCAATTGATATTCGATCTTGATATCCTCTACAGCGCTTGTTACCGTGACCGGCTTGATGGAGCCGACCGTCTGGACAAGGTTGTTAGCCACGAACCTCACCGTATCCTTGGAGACGAACGCAAAGGTATAGCTATCGCCACTCGTCAGACTAGGAGTCGTGTACGTGTAAGAGGTATTTCCATTGGCATACGTTCCCTTGATCTTCGAGATATCCACGTCCGAAGAGCCTTGCTTAATAGCCCCTAGCCTATAGTTGGCATTCGATACGATCGAGAAAATGACGGGCTTACCGTAAGCGATCTCACCACCGCTCATGATGTCCTTGTTGTCCATCTTGGCAGTAACCGTACCCTGTCCACCATCGACAGCGTAAGCCAAGGTATTGGCATTACGGATCGTAAACGTTTTAGAGGAATCCTCTAACGCGGCATACTCCATGGTCTCCGGACTAAATAAGACGATCTTATAAGCTCCGACTATCTGCGGTAACGTGGAAGTCTCCGAACCATCGGCCGCACGATATCGAACCACTTGTCCCGCTATTTCCGGCGTAACTTAATAACCGGCAAATTCTTCCCGGCCACGATCTCGTCTTTTGTCGCCGAAGAACCTGTTACACTCACGGAAATCGTTTTCTTCGCGGCGAAACCTACCGACAAGGTCGTAGAGGCGGTTAACGAGGCGGTCGTATAGGTATAAGAGATGGTGTTATCCTTATTAAGCGCACCTTTTGGCAAGGCTGATACTGCGGTTCCATTCACAACAATCTTATTCAATAGAAATCCGGGGTTAGCGATAATTGTAAATACGGCAGGTTGCCCGTTAATGATCTCGCTACCGCTTGCCATGTCCGTAGAGCCCATCTTGGCGGTAACCGTACCTTGTCCGGCCGTTTCCACGTTATAATTTAATACATTCGCTTTAGATACCGTGAACTTCATGTTCTCATCCTTCAAGGCGGCATATTCCGCGGTCTCGGGACTGGTCGCGACGATCGTGTAAACACCATCCGCCGCAGGAAGTTTATCGGATAAAGCTCCGGAAGCGTTCTTATATTGAACCTTCTGCCCCGCTATCGTATTGGGGGTAAACGTGATAACCGGAAGATTCTTACCAGCCAAAACCTCATCCTTCGTGGCAGATAATGGATTGGCTGTTACAGATACGGTTTTCTTCGCGGCAAATCGCACGTCAATAACCGTAGAAGCGGTCAACGCCGATGTCGTATAATCCGCGTAGGAAGTCTCATTCGTAGAAGAATTAAAAGTTCCTTTCGGCAAAGTCACCTCATTATTATCTACGGTAAGTCTGCTCAACACATAACCGGGCTTGGAGGTAATCTTCAATACGGCTGGCTTATTATAAACGATCTCACCATCACTAGCGATAGTGGAGCCATCCATAGAAGCGGTTACAGATCCTTGCGCCTCCTCAAACGAGTAGGAAAGCGTATGGGGTGGTTGTACCTTGAATAGAATCTCCTTGTTTATGGCGGCTTGCGTATCAATCTCCGACTTGGTTACGACAACATAATAAAGTCCAGCCTTTTCGGGTAGCTCATCCGTCAAAGCAGCAGAGCCATCCTCCCTGTATTGTACTTTATACCCCGTAATAACCGGGTCAAAAGTAACCTTGGGCAAATTCACCTTCGCCCTTATCTCATCCAAGGTGGCATACTCAGGAGAGATCGTGACCGTCACCTGCTCTTTCGCCTTGAACACCGCCTTGATTTCCGTACTACCGGTTAAAGCGGTGGAAGTATAGGAATAAGTGGTCGTATTATCATTTTGAAAAGTACCGCTCGGCAACGTGCCAATAGTAGCCGTATTCATCGTTATATCCGACAGGACATATCCGGGCTTCGCCGTGATCGTGAAAACGGGTTTACTATTATATGCCACCTTGGAACCTGTGGCTACCGTACTGGTTATGGTTCCTTGATCCGTATTCGCCGAGCTATAATTCAATGTCACCTTGAACGTCGGAAGATCCGGGGCGGAACGTAAATCTGAATCTTGCGCATGTACCTGTGCCATCGCGATGACAGCAAGGAATATCGCTAATATACTCTTTTTCATGTTTATCTTTGTTTTAATCGTTATTTAACCCTTACTAATTGACCGTTCACGGCATAGATGCCCGAAGGAACCATGATCCGCTGTCCGTCCGTAACCTCGCCACGATAAGCGACCTTGCCATTCATTCCGATAACCACCACGTCCATAGGCTCCGGCGTGTGGATCACGATAGCGCCACGATCGGTAGTCACGTAATAACCATCTACCGGCTCGATCGTCTGGTTACCCGTAACTACGCCATCGCCGATACGTAAAGAGCGAAGCGTACTCAATGTCTTGGCGTCTGTCAAGACAAAGCTTTGGAAAGGCTTGATCTCCGGATTTGCCTCTTGCTCGAAAGAGGTTCCATCCGCTGTCAATATATAAGCGGATTGTTTCAAGGTAATCGTAAATGTATTCGGATTCGAGCACATCAAGAAAGTACCTGTTTCAGTTGGAGCGGCAGCTTCTTCCAAGGTCTTGAATTCGAAAGCTCCTTCGGAAGAGATCGTATAGGTATCGCCATTAGCCGCCCAAAGACCAGCCATGCCAAAAGCACTCTCATCCACCACGAACTCCGGAGTCTTGTTATCCTTCAGCCTAGCGAACCAGATACCATTATCAACATTTTGAGCACTTGGAGCCGAGATCTCCTCCTCCGTAGAGTTCTTGATCACGGCAGAGGTAAATGGCATTCCAAACGCCTTCCATCCCGTAGCAGACAAAAGTGGAGCGAAACGAAGAGACCGAGCCGTCAACTTCCCTTCCGTAGCGGTAAATACCACTTGTGCATCCTCTTCCATCATCACTGTATCTAAAGCCATAGGCACCGAGACAGTCAGTGTCGCTCCATTTAGAATATTCACCTGTCGATCTTGAAAAGATGTGGCCCACGTAGTATCACTTTTTATGTCAATGGCTACTACACATTCTTTTATAGAAAATGACTGCGCACCTTGATTCAACCAATAAACCCTTTTAAATGGATTAGCAATAGCATATGCTTTAGCTGTATTTTCCTCTATTACTAAACGACCATCCTTGCAATTAAAAATAACACCATCCGGGATAGTATAAGGCTCCCATGTGTCCACATCCGGAAAGAAATTAGGCTTTGCCGCATTTAAAGAATTAAGCGTTTCTGCCATAGTCGTATCAGGAATCAGTATTATATCTCCCGCATAGGCAATGCCTTCATGGTAATATGTACTCCCATACAATTCTCCAAAATCGATTGCTGTTACTATAGAGACCGCCGCATTCCTAAATGAACCATCCGGTTTATTAATGATTACACAAGGTTTCCCGTTCTGGTCTTGCAATTGCACATCAGTGCCTTCCAGCATGATTACATTATTATATTTATCAGGATTCATACCATAACCCACTATAGTTGGGTTCTTTATGTTATCAGTAGTTGAGACAATTGTTTTTCCTTTCAATATAATCTTATTATCACAAGGAGTAGGAGTAAAACTACCATTTATTTTAATCGGAGTCATTGCCATTGTCTCTTGTTCATCAAACTTATTCCCGATATAAGAATCTTCAATCACAATCTCGTTATTGGAAGCTCCCACTGTAGAATTATTTGTTGATATCGCTATAGCCGCAAAACTATCGGAAACACCCTTATTTTTTGTCTTACCTGTTAAGATACTCCCGCCCGAAACATGAACGTTCATATCTGAGGTCTCATACAAATAGAGAGCACCGTATCCTACGATGTTCGATTTATTCTTTATTGTCAATTTTTGATCGCCGGCGTTATTAGCATAAATACAATAATGGTTATTTAGCAAGATTGTCGTACTATCTACCGTCACTGGCGTTTTTTTATGGTGAATATATACACCAAATTGATTCGAACCGTTCACCTGTCCATCAATCTTTGTGTTAACAAGAGAGACATCCGTCAGTTCTCCATCAATAAGAACTCCTGCTTGTGCGTTAGCCGCCAAATTTATTGTAGTATTTTCAACATGTACAGTCCCCTTTGCCGTTGCTCCCAGAAGAATCGCATTTTGTAATACTTCCGCAGGATTTGGGTTCTTACGATCACCATAGCCTTGTGTATTATTATTCATAATACAATTATCTATCAACAAATCCGCATTACCGGTTACCTCTATAATTGGAGTACATTTTCCAGAGGTAACTTTCGTTGGCGTATAATCG
>ENA-OQJN01000454-OQJN01000454.1-human-gut-metagenome-genome-assembly--contig:-NODE-454-length-16986-cov-6.421140_pt1 | contig 16986 bp, 13 predicted proteins | sample MGYA00242610_ERZ504777 | MGnify/ENA primary metagenome ERZ504777 (study PRJEB26092, sample SAMD00036350) | human gut metagenome | host: Homo sapiens | study: EMG produced TPA metagenomics assembly of... | reverse complement strand
CATACCGAAAAGAAAAAATACAAATCTCCTGTAGAAGAGCAGGTATCAAAAACACTGATTACTACAGGAGATTCGTATTTTAAGATTTAGAGCCTAAAAATTGGCATTAACCGACAGCCCCTTTTTTGTGGTTAAAAAATTGTTTGATAAAGCAGTTCTAAAATACCGCAGCCGACCATAATGAGAATCGGGCTGAGTTTTGTTTTGCGAAGGCAGAGGAGAGCGCCGGCAAAGAAAATAATGCCTCGGATATTAAAGTTAGACAAAGCAGGTGCGAACTTTCCGGAAAGAAAGAATACCGAGCTTAGGATTCCGAGTCCTGCCACAGCAATCATAGAGACGACAACCGGGCGGAGTGTGCCGAGAATATCCTGCATGATTTTTACATTGCGGTATTGGATATAAATTTTTGCAAGTAGAGTGACGATGATGCAGGATGGCAGAATACATCCGATTGTTGCGATGAGTGCCCCAGAAAGTCCGGCGACCTGTGTGCCGACGAAGGTTGCGGAGTTTATGGCGATCGGTCCGGGTGTCATCTCGGCAATCGTCACAAGATCGCCAAATTCTGTCATGCTGAGCCAGTGATATTTTTCAACAACTTGCGCCTGAATGAGAGGCATTGCGGCATAACCGCCGCCAAAACTAAATGCTCCGATCTGCAGATAGCTTAAGAATAATTGTAAATAGATCATTTGTGACTTCCCCTCCGTTCTGTGATAATGGCTTTTGCTGCTGCCAATATAATGCATATTAAAATAATAAGAACAATATTGATTTTTAAGTAATAGTTTGCAATGAATGCGCAAAGCATGATGAGAATCGGAGCAATTTTTTTCTGTTTTACGATTCCGGATCCCATGTCCCACACGACGGATACGATTACGGCACCGACGCCGGAGCGCATTCCGCTCAAGAGAGCTTGAACAGCCTCATTTTCCTGAAATAAAGTGTAAAATCCAGAAATGATTGAGATAATGAAAAATGGTGGGATAATTGCGCCGAGAATTGAAAAAAATACACCTGGAATTCTGCACAATTTATAGCCTACGACAATGGCACCATTGACGGCTACAGCTCCTGGGGAAGATTGTGCAATTGCAATCAAATCCAGCATTTCAGTCTCGTCAATCCAATGAAGCTCATCTACAAATTTTGTTTTCATCAATGAGACGATGACGTATCCTCCTCCAAAAGTAAATGTGCTGAGATATAATGTGGAAAAAAATAATTTTTTCAAAAGTTGTTTTTTACTTATGCTTTGTTCCATAGATTAAAACCTCCTATACAAGTAGTATAGTTGGTGTTATCATATAATGCAAATAGTATTATTTTATATTATCTATAATGAAATGCTTATAAGAGGAGGTATTTATGACAATCAGACATCTCAGGACCTTTGTGATTGTTTTTCAAAAAGAAAGCATTACAAAAGCTTCTGAAATTTTACATGTATCTCAGCCATCTGTGAGTTTAGCAATTCAAGAGCTGGAAAATTACTATCACATAAGGCTGTTTGACCGAATTGGAAAACGTCTTTCTATTACAGAGCAAGGAAAATGGCTTTACGATTACGCGCTTCATATCGTATCTATGTTTGATGAGATGGAGACGGAGGTTAAGACATGGAATAATAAAGGAACATTGAGAATTGGTTCAAGTATTACAATTGGAAATTTTATATTGCCTCAGTTAATTGAGGAGTTTCAGAAAAGATATCGGGAGGTGGAGATCAAAGTATCTGTATGCAACACGAAGACAATAGAACAGTATATACTGAATAATGAAGTGGATTTGGCATTGATAGAGGGAAAAACAGAATATGAGCAAATTCAGATGGAGCATTTGATGGAAGATCCTTTGTGCTTGATTTGTGCAGCGAATAGTGAACTTGTAAAGCAAGAAAAGATTTCCTTGATAGATTTGGAAAGGTATCCGATGATTTTAAGGGAACGGGGGAGCGCTGTGCGGGAAATGATAGAGGAAAGCTTGGGATATCATCAGATTCATCACAGAGTGATTTGGGAGAGTGTCAGTACGCAGGCAATTATTCGAGCTGTGGCAAAAAAATTGGGGATGTCCATTTTGCCATATCTTTTGGTAAGGGATGAGCTTGCAAGGGGATTGGTCAAGCAGCTGCAAGTGGAAGAATTTCATTTGTCACGGCAATTTTCGATTGCGTATCATAAGAAAAAGTATCTCACGCCTGCAGCGAAAGGATTTATGGAATTGTGTAAAGAAAAAATACCAATGGTATTCTGTGAGGAGGAAAGGGTATGAAGTTTTTGTCAGTGTTGATCAAACCAGCATCTTCACTTTGTAATCTGAGATGTCGTTATTGTTTTTATGAAGATGTGAGCAGGCAGAGGGAGCAGATGTCTTATGGAGTGATGACGAAAGGGGTGATGAAGCATTTAATTGACAGAATATTTGAAGCGGTGGATGAGGATGGGACAGTAGTGTTCGCTTTTCAAGGAGGGGAGCCAACGCTAGCAGGGCTTTCGTATTATCGAGAGTTTGTCGTATATGTCGATAGTAAGAAAAAGAACAGGACAATCTGTTACGTTCTTCAGACAAACGGAACATTACTAGATGACGAGTGGGGAGTTTTCTTTCGGGAAAATCAATTTTTAGTTGGAGTTTCTCTTGATGGATATGAGTCTAATACGAATGAATTCAGAACAGATAGTGAAGGTAGCGGAATATACAGGAATATTATGAATGGAATTGATGTTTTGAGACGATATGGGGTAGAATTCAATATTTTAGCAGTGATCACACAGAAATTATCCAAGCATGCAAAGGCGTTTTATTCATTTTTAAAAAATCAAGGTTTTTCCTATGTGCAATGTATACCGTGTCTTGGAGAATTGCATTGTAAGACAGAGTATCAATTGAGACCGGACGGATATGCAAAATTTTATAAGACACTGTATGATTTATGGCTAGAAGATTATAGAAAAGGAGAATATAGAAGTATTTCGCTTTTTGATAATATTTTGTTAATGCTGACTGACCGTGTGCCAAACCAGTGTGGGATGTTGGGGAGTTGTAATATGCAGTTTGTTGTAGAGGCAGATGGAAGCGTGTATCCGTGTGATTTTTATGTTTTGGATGAATACTGTTGCGGCAATGTTGTGGAGCACAGTGTAGAAGAAATAGGAAATTCCGATGGATGGAAACGGTTTTGGGAGAAAAAAAATAAGACAGAAAGAAGTTGCGAAGACTGTCCGTTCTGGAAAATATGCCGAGGTGGGTGTAAACGCCAACAGGGGAGTTATTTGTGGGAAGATGGGTGTGCCTATCGAGAATTTTTGGAGTATGCATATCCGACATTGCAGATTATTGCACGAGAAATATAAAAAACGGGTTTTGCCCGTTTTTTATATTTTTTCCTCAAAAGCCCCTTCTGCCATAGCTTTGATAGAGGAAGCATATTCGGAAGGAGTCATATCTGTAATTTTTTTGAATTGTCTTGAAAAATAATGTATAGATGCATACCCCAGCTGTTCGGAAATTTGCGTAAAATTCATATGCCCCGTTCGAATCATCTCCTTTGCGGACTCAATCTTCATGTTGGAGAAATATTCGATAATACCCAAACCGGTCTTTTGCTGGAATAATTTTTGAAGCTGTGAGCGTCCAATCATATTATCCTTGCAAATCTGCTCAATCGTAATCCGCGAATTCAAGTGTGTCTCCATATAATGAATAATTCGGTTCAACACTTCCGTATCACTTTTCATCTTAGTTACTTTTAAAGCTGGAACTGTGCTGTCAGAGTGCACTGCAGATGTCTGGTTGTATCTTCTCATTAAGTGAATCAGGAAATATTCTAAATGGATCTTAATCAGTTGCTCGGCATCCGGTGTGGCAGAAGCTGAGCGAATCATCTCAGTCTGATAAGGATCGTCAAGCCGTCCTTTGAACACTGTTTTTGCTTCGGCGATAATGTCAGCTAAAATAGTTCTTTCTAATTCGTCGATTTTTAAAACCTTTTCTTTGAAAAAGGACATTGCCGGATTCGTGCAGCGAAAAGAAATCACAACCAGATTCGGCGCGGATGTACCTGTTGCATCTACGGTGTGAAATTCGTTTGGCTTATGAAAGGCAACCTGCCCTTTTTTTAAGATGATATCTGAATCACCCATCCGAATCTTTACGTCACCTTTGTCTACACATATAAATTCCCAAAAATCATGTGACTCTCCTGGAAAAGAAAAGTCACTCATATATTCAAAATAGTGTATCGTAAAAATCTTATCGACAGTAATGCAGTCTTTTAAATCAATACTTTTATAATTCATGTCTTATTCCACCTTGTCTCTCATCAAGTCTAGTATCTGATATGACAAGTATAATCGGATTTTTTGGAAAAATCAACTTATGATATGTGAGATTTCTGTAAAAATAGAGCATGTTTTACAAAAAATGACAGGCGAATTATTAAAAATTTGCTATAAAAACAATATTAATAAAAAAGCCAGCAACAATTGAGTAGATTTATAGAAAAAACTAAATTATACTGTCTGTATAAATTGAGGTGTACGAAGAAAGGAGTTTCGTTATGAGCGAAAAGTTAAGAGGAAGAGTTACAATTCCTACAGATGTGGACGTAGTTCCTGAGACATTGGAACTGGTAAAACGTTGGGGAGCAGATGCGATCCGTGACTGTGATGGAACAGACTATCCGGCAGAATTAAGAGATGTGGATGCGAAAGTGTATTCTACATATTACACAACAAGAAAAGATAATGCATGGGCAAAGGCGAATCCAGATGAGATTCAGCAGATGTACATTATGACATCTTTCCATACAGCTGTGGAAGCTGAGTTATCTATCCACTTGATGGATCACTTATATCCAGATATGTTGAAAGTAAATTCTTACGATGATATCAGAAGATGGTGGGAAGTCATTGACCGTACAACAGGTGAAGTTGTTCCGGTAGAAGAGTGGGATTACAGTGAGGAGACAGGAGATGTCACAATTCACAACGCAAAGAAATTCCATGATTATACAGTAAGTTTTCTTGCATACATTATGTGGGATCCGGTACATATGTACAATGCAGTAATCAATGACTGGCAGGGTGTGGAAAAACAGATCACATTCGACGTTCGTCAGCCAAAGACAAAAGAATTTACAATGAAGCGTCTTCGCAAATACATCGAAGACAATCCGCATATTGATGTTATTCGTTATACAACATTTTTCCATCAGTTCACATTGATTTTCGATGAACTTGCAAGAGAAAAATATGTAGACTGGTACGGATATTCAGCATCAGTAAGTCCATATATTTTGGAACAGTTTGAACAGGAAGTTGGATATAAATTCAGACCTGAATACATTATCGATCAAGGTTACATGAACAACCAGTATCGTATTCCATCAAGAGAGTTCAAAGACTTCCAGGCATTCCAAAGAAGAGAAGTTGCAAAACTTGCAAAAGAGATGGTAGACATCACACATGAGATGGGTAAAGAAGCAATGATGTTCCTTGGCGATCACTGGATCGGTATGGAACCATTCATGGATGAATTCAAATCCGTTGGTTTGGATGCTGTAGTAGGAAGTGTTGGTAATGGTTCTACACTTCGTCTGATCAGTGATATTCCAAACGTAAAATATACAGAAGGACGTTTCCTTCCATATTTCTTCCCGGATACATTCCACGAAGGCGGAGATCCGGTAAAAGAAGCAAAAGTAAACTGGGTAACAGCAAGACGTGCGATTCTTAGAAAACCAATCGACAGAATCGGATATGGCGGATATTTGAAACTTGCTTTAGACTTCCCTGAGTTTATTGACTATGTGGAAAGTGTGTGTGATGAATTCCGTACATTATACGAAAACATTAAAGGAACAACTCCATACTGCGTGAAGACAGTTGCAGTGTTGAACAGCTGGGGCAAGATGAGAGCATGGGGCAATCACATGGTTCACCACGCTTTATATCAAAAACAGAACTATTCTTATGCAGGAATCGTAGAGGCGCTTTCCGGAGCACCATTTGATGTACGTTTCATCAGCTTTGATGATATCAAAAATGATCCGAAGGTGTTAAATGATATTGACGTTATCATCAACGTAGGTGGCGCATACACAGCACACAGCGGTGGTTCTGCATGGGCAGACGAGACAATCGTAACAGCAGTGAAAGAATTTATCTACAACGGTGGTGGATTTATCGGTGTTGGTGAGCCGACAGCTTACCAGTGGGAAGGACGTTACTTCCAGCTTGCAAATGCACTTGGTGTAGAAAAAGAAAACGGATTTAACTTAAATACAGATAAATATAACTGGGAAGAACATGATCACTTTATCAAAGAAGACTGCACAAAAGACATTGATTTCGGAGAAGGACAGAAGAATATCTTCGCATTGGACGGAACAACAATCTTAAGACAGATTGATAAAGAAGTTCAGATGGCAGTAAATGATTTTGGTAACGGACGTTGTGTATATATCAGCGGTCTTCCATACAGCTTTGAGAACAGCCGTCTGTTGTATCGTTCTATTCTTTGGTCAGCACATGATGAGGACAATCTTCACAAATGGTTCAGCACAAACTTCAATGTGGAAGTACATGCTTATGTGAAAAATGGAAAATATTGTGTTGTAAACAACACATATGAGCCACAGAGCACAACAGTATATAAAGGTGACGGAACAAGCTTTGATTTAGATTTAGATGCAAATGAAATCATTTGGTACGAAATTTAATAGTGGTAAATAAAAACGAGGGAGATACAGGCAAATTGATGCTTGTATCTCCCTTGTTTTTTTGAAGTGCTACTTGATAAAACGCTGATATGCGGAAGGAGACATTTTTACTAACTGTTTGAATTTTTTGGAAAAATGATGTACAGAGGAAAAGCCAAGAAATTCAGAAATTTCCGTGAAATTCATGGGAGTTTCACGAATTAAAGTTTTTGCTTTTTCAATTTTCATTTTTTGAAAAAAGGAGATTACACCTTCATTAGAACATTCGCGAAAAACCCTTTGGATTTTAGAAATATTTGTAAAGTTATCCGCGCTGATCTGTTCTAAAGTCAGCGACTCGCTGATATGCGCTTCTAAGTAATTTACAATCTGCTCAAGAAGAAGTTGCTGTCGATATTTTGCATAATGAGAGTTTCTCGTATGAGTTCGGAATAACTATTTTCAAAATTTTCCTCACTTTGTCGGAGGATTTCGATTAATAATAATTCGGCATAATTTTTTAGCATTTGTTTGGCACCCAAAGGAGCATTGGGATTTTCGATTAATTCGTTGTAATCGAATATTCTCAAATCGTTTTTATAGGCAAATTTAGCTTCTTTTAATATAACTTTTAAATAGCTTCGGATAATTCCGTTGACAGGAAAAATCTTATTTGTTATTTGATTAAGCAATTTGGAATTACATTCGAACACGACAATGTAAATGTTAGCAGCTTTTCCAATAATTTTCATTATCTGCATTGGGGGGAGTAAAATTCCGTTCCCTTGTTCCATTTCGGTCAAAGTATTCTGTAAGTGAATAAAGGCAGTTCCTTTATCAATATATGTAAGAGAAAAACCGAAATAAGGAATGGAAGGTTTTTGGTATCCGGAAGATAATTCTAAATAGTGAATCCTGTAGAATCCTTGTATTTCTAAAAAAGTATCTAAATGATCTAACATAATGCACACCTCAAAACTGTGGAATCTTTATACCTGTACCTGTAATTATACAATAAATTAAGAAAAAATGGTATTTATAAATTGATTTTAAGCGGAGAAAATATATAAAGTGTACAAAAGTGACATTTATAGACAAAGAAAAATATAAAAAGTTGTTTTATTATAAATTACAGATAAAGACATAGTGCATAGATAAAGAGTGGGAAAATAATAGAATACAAACAATATAAACAAAAATGAGAGAGGAGCAGGGAAGGATGAAAAAAAGGAGAATAACCACAATTCTGATGGTGGGAGTATTGGTGGGAAGCTTTGGAACAGATTATGTCTATGCAAAAAAGGAAATGGCTCCCAAAACGAAACTCTTGAGACAATAGGATTTGCCGGACGGGAATGGCTTGTAATCGGAAAAGATGGAAGCGGTGTGTACTCAAAGAAAGATAGTGTTACTCTACTTGCAAAAAGCATGCTGGAAGATTATAAAAATATCCCTTTTAGAGAGAATGGGGATTTTGCACAGGAAGAACAGATTCCTAATGAATATTTTGGAAGTACAGTGCAGTTGAAAATGGAAGAAATTGCAAGTGGCTTTCCTCTGAAAGAACAGGAAATGATTCGTCCGAGGACTTTAGAGGGGGAAAAGATGGAATTGTTGGACAAAAAGCAGAGAATCAAAAGATGTGGGCGCTTTCCGAATCGGAATGGAAACAGATATCAGAAGATGAAAATGTAGTACGGTATGATGATTGGTGGTGGATGAGAAGCGCTGGGAGTTTGGATACGCATGCCGGAGAATGTTCTGGAACAGATGGAAGAGTAAATTATGATTATGTCGATTTTTCAGAAGACGCTATAAGACCTGCATTGGTTTTGGATACATCCGATGTGTTTTTGGGATTTTGTGATGAAAAATCTACAGAAGTTGGAGTATTAGATGCAATCGTTGAAGAAGATACAGCAAAAAAACTGACAGTGAAAGATGAGGAACAGCATTTGGTAGTAAGTGCTACTGAAGAACAAAGTTCACAAAGAGGAGAGGTTTTGGAGTTTACATATTCCGATGCGACAAAGGGGAAAGATCAATACATATCATGTGTATTTTGGGATGAAGAGGATAATGTAAAATATTATGGGAAACTGAGGAAGAACATTGAAACATCAAGTGGAGAACTGAATATTCCGTTAAAGGGTGTGAAAGATGGAATGTATGAAGTGGCTGTTTTCTCAGAAAAAGTGAATGATAATCTGCATGTTGATTTCTCAAGTATGCCTGTTACGATGTCATTATCTGTAGAAGCTGGAAAGGGAAGCGTAAGCGATTTTTCTGGGGAGATAGAAGAACACAAGCACAGTTATAATGTAGAAAAAGCGGAGGATGAGTATAAAGCAACATCAGCAACTTGTGTAAAGAAAGCCACTTATTATAAATCCTGTGAATGTGGCGCAAAAAGGGCCGGAAACTTTTGAGTTTGGTATGCCATTGGGACATGAGATGGGAGAATGGAAAATAATAGAGTCTCCGCAATGTGAGGAGGATGGAAGTAAGCAGAGATATTGTCTGAGATGCGATTATGCAGAGGCGGAAGAACTTGAAGCCGAAGGACATGATTGGCAAGAGCAGTACACAATAGACAAGGCGACAGAATGTGAAGAAGATGGAAGCCAATCTATACATTGCAGCAAGTGTGACGCAAGAATGAACAGTGAAGTAATACCTGCAACAGGACACCGATATGAAGATGGAAAATGTGTTGTGTGTGGAAAAACTGAAACTCCGGCAGATGAATCTTCAAAAGATGAAACAGTAAATCAAGAAATAGAAGAAAATGAAGTGAATACAGGTGACAAGACATTGATAATGGCATGGATATTCGCTTTGATAAGTGGAATTGCAGGGATTATCAGCTATCGAAAAAAGAGTAAAGTGTAGCAGGAAGGAGTGATGAGAGTATGAAAAAGTATATGTTGAATATCAGGCGCAAAGTTTCATCTTTATTGGTAGTTTCACTTGTGGCGGGAATGGGTTCAGCAGCTGTACCAATTGCTCGTGCGGCAGATGAAAGTTATATACAAAACTTAGATAGCGGAGATTCATTAATAGCAGAAGAGGGGAATTGGGCGTCTATTGTTCGAAATGGAACAGGGATTTCAGGAATGGAAGGAAATGCATTGCGAATTGCAATGGATGGAGGAAACTTGCGTGCGGAATTGACAGAATTTGATCAAAATCCAAATGTCCAAAATGAAAACGGAAGTTATGAATTTGTATTCCGCACAGGAGATAATCTTTCGGTTAGTACAAGTTTCTTACTTCGCTATAAAGATGAGCGGCACTATATAGGAGTTTCGTTTGAAAACACAAGCAGCGGAGCGTTGTGTATGGTTCATAATTCTGACGGAGCGGACGGAAGTGGGAGAGACAATTCTTTGTTGACGCCGGTACAACAAGATGTGGATCTTTCCTTAAAGAGGAATACATCATATGAAGTAAAAGTAAAATATTCAGGGAAGAAACTGGAATTTGCTTTTCGTGAAGTTGGAGCTGAGAAATTTATAGAATTTCAGCCATATACATTGAAAACAAACGGATACGAAGGGGCAGGAGCATTTGCGGTTAGAATGAACAGTGGTTCATCCTCAATCATGCTTGATAATGTCAAGAAAAAAGATGGACAGGGAAATATAGTCAAAGAAATGGATTTTGATGAAATGACAGAAATCCCGGTTATCGAAGTGAGAGAAAATAAAGGAACAGCAGTTATTACAGATGGAAACAGATGTGTTGCAACATTGGATGACAGTCCGAATGCAGTTCAGATAGATGGATTTGAGAATGAAAAACTCAATGAGTTAGAAGCAGCAAAAAGAGGGATGTTTGTAGATGAGCAATCTACTTTGACACGAAATGGTATTTATGAGGTCCAAATTAATTCAAATACAAATGAATATGGATTGGTCTTTAACTATGAGGACAACGACAATTATGCAACGATTGAATTCGATGGAAACAGTTGGGCTGCAAAAGGAAGAAAAAGTGGAACAAATGTTGATATTGAGTTGAATGAAAGTAATCTTCCAGAATTACAAGCAGATAAAAAATACACCTTTGAATTGGATTACCAAAGAGATGATTCATATGAGTTGACAATTGATGATACGACATATGAGCTTGGCGAATTGGATGTATATAAAGGTGCAGGACATATAGGCGTTGCAATGGGAGAACAGGGAATATTGTATTCTTCGGCATTGACACTGCTTCCCACGTCAACACTAGATCCAAATGATAAAGTTGGTGATGCTTTGGAGTGGCTTACAGATGAAAGAGTTTTAAATGGAAATCATTCTTTTGATACGATTTATACAGATTTATATCTCCCAACAGAAGCAAACAGCGGAGCAAAAGTAAAATGGGAATCAAGCAATCTTGCTATTACAGAAAGTGGTACGGTAACGCGTCCGGAGGAAAGTGATAAAGATACCGAGGTGACTTTAAAAGCTATAATCAGCGCAGAGGGGGAAGAGACACAGACGAAGACATATAAAGCGACTGTAAAAAAATTAGGCGCTTATGGAGATTTCTTTGATAAAAAGAATTGGATATGTGGTATGATGAACCATCGTTTGACGACAGTAATCCAGGAGACCGCAACGGTCAGAATTGGCAGAAAAAAGCGATGATGCTTGGAAATGGTTACATGGGAGCGCTCATTTATGGTGGTGTAAAAAATGAGACGTGGAATTTAAATGAGAAAACACTTTGGCAGGGAGGTCCTGGAACTGGAGGAACAGAAGAGGAAATTTACGGAAACTGGGAAAAAACAAAGGCGGGTTTAGTGCAGTTAAGAAAAGAAATTGCGGAAAGCTCAAACAAAGAAGTAAGTACAGCAAGAGCACAGCAGTTGCTGACTAATTCATCATCGGCATTATTCCGAGAGAAACATGGAACATTTCAACCTATGGTAGATATGGAACTTACGATGTCGCATGGTGAGGAAACTGAAAAATATATAAGAGGTCTTGATTTAGATACGGCAACGTCTGTTGTGGAGTATGAGATTGATGGTGTTACATATCAGAGAGAACATTTTATGAGTTATCCGGATAATGTTCTTGTGACAAGAATTACCGCTTCAGAAAGGGGAAAGGTAGGATTTGATATAGGTTTGTCAGGACGTCAGCCGGAAGGATATACCGTTACTTCAGATGTAAAGACAAAAACAGTGACATTAAAAGGAGCGTTACCGGATTGGAAACATAATGAAAATCCGGGAGTGACATTAAATGGTAATGGAATGAAGTATGAGGGGCAGGTAACAGTACTGAATGACGGTGGTATTGTGAAAGACAAAGACGGAAAACTGGAAGTTGCAAATGCAGACAGCGTAGTGTTACTGTTTGCGGCTGGAACAGATTATGTTCAGGACTATACGAAACAGTACAAAGGCGAAGATCCACATGAAAAAGTGACAGATACAATTGAGTTGGCAATAGAAAAGGGATGCAGTAATCTGAGAGAAGATCATTTAGCAGATTATGAAAAGATTTATAGTAGAGCCAAAATAGATATTGGCCGGGAAAAACCGGAGGTTACGACAGATGAAATGGTTGATCAATATCCAAACAACTCATCAAGTGTCAATCGCTATTATGAGAAACTTGCATTTGATTTTGGAAGGTTCTTGTTGATTTCATCATCGAGAGAGGGTTCTTTACCGGCAAATCTTCAGGGCGTGTGGAATCCGATTATTTCACCACAGTGGGAATCGGATTATCACTTGAATATTAATATGCAAATGAATTATTGGATGACAGATGTATTGAATATGCCGGAAGTACTTGAACCTGTTACAGACTACCTTCAGGATATTGCAAAGGCAGGTACGGTGACGGCGGAAAAAATGTATGGTTATGAAGATGGATCATGGATTATGCATAATCCGATGAACCCATTTGGACATACCGGATTACAATTCTATGATGCGGGCTTCTGGTTTCCAGAATCCAGTGCATGGACTCTGCGTCAACTGGTAGAACATTATGATTTTACAAGGGATGCCGATTATTTAGAAAATGAATTATATGATTTGATGGAAGGAAACACACGTTTTTGGACAAATTATCTGGTAGAAGATCCATGGGATCCGGGAGTGTTGATTTGTAACCCTACATGTATTCCAGAACAGGCGCCGTTTACACCGGCAGGATCCATGAGTCAGCAGATTGTAAAAGATATGCTAGAGAACTTCCTGATGTTGAGTGAAGAAAACGGTATTGATAATGCGTTTACTAAAGAAGTAGAAGATGCAAATAAAAAATTGATAATGGTCTGCGTGTTGATGAAGAATCAGGTATTGTGCGAGATTGGAAATACAAAGACTCTAAAGTTGGTGGAAGTTTCCGGCATTTAAATCAGTTATATGCTCTTTATCCATCAAATGATTTGATTTTTGAAGAGAGTGAAGACTCTGATCTTTTAAAAGCGTCAAAAACATTTTTGGAAAAGAGAACAGATGACGGGACACCTGGATGGAGCCGTGCATGGAGATCAGCGCTTTGGTCACGCTTAGGTGATGGAGAATTGGCACATGTGACATTGGAAAAACTGTTGGCAAGTCTTACAGCGCACAACTTGTTTATGTACCATCCACCATTCCAAATTGACGGAAATCTCGGATATTCAGCTGCAATTGCAGAGATGCTTTTGCAGAGTCATGCAGGGTATATTGATGTGCTGCCGGCATTGCCATCAGAGTGGTCAAACGGAAGTTTTGAAAATTTTGTTGCCCGTGGAGATTTTGAAGTAGATGCAAACTGGACAGATGGTGCATATGAAACAATTCAAATTACATCGGGCTCAGGTGGAGTGATGTCAATCAAATTGGAAGATCAAAATTTGGCAGATGTTCGATGTAACGGTAAAAAGTAACATTGAAAACAGATGAAAAAATTGATGGTGTTTATTCGATAGAAACAAAAGCGGGGGATGTAATCACAATTCAAAGAGACAAAGAAGTGAAAGCCGGACCCCAAAATGTGCAGTCAAAACGGGATTTGAACGGAAATGTTGACGTTGTATGGGACGAAGTGCCACAAGCACAGTCGTATGTAGTATACCGTTATGAAGGCGGAGAATATGAAGAGATGGCAAAGGTGGACGAAACATCTGCGAAGTTTAGTGACTCGCTGTTCGTTGGAGATGGTAAGACTAAAAATCAAGTACACAGTATGTGGTTTCAGCTATTATAAATGAGAAAGAAAGTTTGTATTCGGCATATACTATTCCAGAATGTACAGAAGAACCTATCGGTCCTGAAATACCATCTGAACCTGCTGAACTAATTGGAGCTTGGTCGTTTGATGATGAGACAAAACGAGGAGCCAATGACATGGATGGAGGATTGAGCGCAAAAATAGGAAAAGCAATAACTTATGCCGAAGGGAAAACAGGAAGTGCAGCGGTGTTTACAGGAGAGAATGGAAATGCAGATTCTACGGTTTTGGTGCCGATAGAATTAGTGGCAGAAGGAAAAGACATAAAAGACACAAGTTTTTCTCTTAGTATGTGGGTGAAGAGTACGGCAGAATCATTGCCGTCCGGACAGACACAGTCAGTTTTGGCACAGCTGGTTGCTAGAGATGATCCGTTCAATACGCTTGGAACAACGAAACCGCCGCTTCTGATTAATTATGCGGATGGTCGCAGGTACGGAACATCGATGACAGGTCAGACAGTTTCTCTGCAGGCTCAAAATAAATTAAATGTATGGGAACATGTTTCGGTTGTATATGATGCACAAAAGAAAAAGATGTCTCTGTATGTTGATGGAAAGCTGGAAGGAACTGCGGAAAATTATATTCCGACATCAGAAGTCGGACCGTTGAGTTTGATGTTTGGACAACATAGAAATCAGCAATGGGGATTCAAAGGAAGTATGGATGAAATCAAATGCTTCAAGGGGGTGTTGACAGAAAAAGAGATTTTGACATTATATGAAAATAAATAATTTTACAAAGATGTGAAAGATGATCTAAAGAGAGAGGAGATAGTATTGTGAGAAGAATGAAACAATTTTTGGCTATGCTTCTTGGAGCTGCAGTGATGGTCACTGCAACTCCTATGTATGGCTTCGAGGTAAAGGCAAGAGAAGAAATGATGAGTTTGGAAAGTGGAGCATATGATCCGGGACTTCCGGAGACTGTGCCGGCAGAAGGAGAGGATATTTATTATCAGTCTTTGACTGGTGGGGAGAGCACATTAAGCAAAGAGAATGTTTCCGTACCTTCTGTTACGGTCAATAAAGAGCCGTTTGGAATGGAAGATAAGGCTTTGGCAATGAAATTAGGAGCGGTAGGAGGTTCTGATGAACGTGTTAAGTTGACATATTTTAATGATGGTCCTGCTGACGGAAGTTATGAATATGCATTCCGTACAGGGAAAGATGTGAGTAGTGTTTCAACCGTTGGATTTCTTGCTCGTTACGTGGATGAAAGTAAATATGTGGGACTTTCTATTGATGATTTTGGAGACACATGGACTATGCATGCTGCGACAGGACTTAACAGCAGACAGAATACAAAGTTTCCAAAGCAATATGAGAAACTTCAACCAAACACAACATACAAAATGAAATTGAAATTTGTAGGAAATCAGATTTCGCTTCAAGTCATGAAAGAAGGAGATCAGGACTATACAGATCTTGGAACAGTTACGTCTCAGGGACATACCGAAGGAGGAGCATTTGCAGTCAGAGTACGTCAGAGTGACAATCTTTACATGGATAACATTACACAATAAGATGTTGATGGAAATGAATTGAAAAAACTTGATTTTAATGACGGAGAAGTTCCGGAATATGAAGTTCGCTCCAATAAACAGAATACAACAAATGATAATGCGGTGTTGGCAATAGAAAGTGGATTTCCGACATCGGTAAATGTTCCTGGACTTACACCGGGACCGGTAAGTAAGATTGCGGAGAGCGGAGTTTATGTTGATTTATCATCACCAAAAGCAGAGATGAAAAATGTAACCATGCAGATGCAAGGTTCGGCGTCTGGTTATGGAGTCGTATTTAACTATGTAGATGCTGAAAACTATGCGACAATCCAATATGACGGAAGTAAATGGATTGCAGGTGGAAAGAAAAACGGACAGGATGTGGCAGTAGATTTATCAGCTCACAATATTCCTGTAATTGCCCCGGATGATACACGGACTGTTAGAATTGCAAAAGAAAACGGAGTTTATACATTGCAGATGAGCGGTGGGGCAGGCACGGCGGCTGAGGAATTCGAAACTTACGATTTGGGTAATTTGGATGGAATCTATGAGGGAGCCGGAAAAGTCGGTGTTGTTGTAACAGAAGATATGACTCTTTATGTAGGAGCAATTACAACAGTATATGTACTGGAGGGAATTGAATTTCCAGTGCCGGAGGAAGGAATAATTAAGCTGGAGTCAAATGAGATGAAAGTTTTAGTTGGAGAGTCATTCCCAAGTATTTATACTTATCTGAATCCGGAAGAAGAGTATTTGATGGGAACAGGAGTAACTGTTGGGAATGAAAATACCAATATGGATATTCTGACAGAGTCAGGAAATGTGACATGCGCTACTGAGTCAAAATTATTAAATCAGACGAAAGATACAGCGACATATGAAATCAAAGCGACAGGAGAAAATGTTGAGGCGGTATTTACAGTAAGTTTGAAAGTAACAGAAAAAATACTTGAACTCAGCGTAGACAAAGTAGATGTAAAATCAGGTGTTGTGCGTACATTTGGATTTTCTGATCTGCCGATGGCAGCAGTGGCAGGAGCAACTTCGGGAGCTGTAATGGGAATCATGAACGGCTGGGGACCTGCAAGTGATACGTTTGTGGATTTAAAGACGGTATCTGCCGAAAAACAATACAATGATATGACATATGCACTGTTTTATGACAAAATTGCCGGAGTTGTGGCTGCGGTGGAAAATAATGCAGAGAATGGAGAAGGAAAATATGTGGTAAAACAAGATCCTAAAGCTCCTTCTTTGACAGTGTCAAATACAGATTGGGCATGGCAGTATTATGAAAACAGTAAACCGGAAAAAAATCCTCCATTTGCAAAAGTATAATCTCTCGGAATCTTTAGCTCAGTAAAATCAAGGCTTGCAGATTCCTTTTTTATTAAAATCCCCCACTTTTTTTGCCCAAAAAGTCTTGACAAATCGCTCAAAATTTGCGGCGAAGCCGATTGAATATATTTTATTTTCATCGACTGGAGGGCGATTTTTATGTTACCTGTTAATTCCGGCGGTCATACCGCCTA
>ENA-OQJN01000450-OQJN01000450.1-human-gut-metagenome-genome-assembly--contig:-NODE-450-length-17042-cov-3.553414_pt1 | contig 17042 bp, 18 predicted proteins | sample MGYA00242610_ERZ504777 | MGnify/ENA primary metagenome ERZ504777 (study PRJEB26092, sample SAMD00036350) | human gut metagenome | host: Homo sapiens | study: EMG produced TPA metagenomics assembly of... | reverse complement strand
ATAAAAGAGAAGTTGAATTGGCTAAGTCCGGTAAAGTATCGCTTAAAGAATACAGTAGCATAAAAAATTCCGAGAAACCTATTCAGGCTTCTCGGAAATAAAAGTCTAACTTTTTGGGGTCACTACAACTCAAAGCTCTTTTTTATTAATCTTGAATTTTACCGGTAAAACGGCCGACGATGTATGTCAGAACTGCAATGACAATCATAACCGGGAATGTGGTTCCCAAAGGTGTTTCATAGGTCATCACATTTCTGTATAAGACAAACCCGACTAACCAAAGAATCAGGTTGGGAAGGTAAAATTTACGCCCAGATGCATCCTGCTTAAGGAGAAAGTATTGGGTAAAGAGAATCGCGATCATGGGCGTGAAAACCGAACCGATGAGGAACAAGAAGTTCTCATATTCTGTCATAGGTACTAAAATGGCTAATACAATGCCGAGTACCGTGAGGCTGATAGCCGTTGTTTTTTCAGACAATTTCGGAAAAATGCTGACAAAGCTGACACCGGCGGAAAACGCATCGAGATACGTTGTCGTTACGGTGGCAAAGATAATGATTAATAAAGGCCAGAGGCCGAGCCCCGTTTTAACATAACGGCGGCAATGTCTGTTTCGCCGGCATAAATAGCGGATCCGAGACCGATAATATACATCCAAATGCTGACAATGGTATATGTTAAGGTACTCACTACCGTGGCTGCTACGGGGCGTTTGGCTGTACGTGTATAGTCAGACACGAGCGGTAACCACGATAACGGCATGGCAGCGGCCAGTTCAACGGCGGCACCGAAGGAAAGACCTTGGTCTTCCGTTAACTGTAAAGCACCGGCCACGGCTGAGGACGGATCAAAAAATAATGAAACTGAGCCAAATGGTAAGGCAGAATAAGAGTGCTACGGCTACGAGGTTTAAACGGGCAAGATTACTGTAACCGAGGACGAGCCAAAGAATGATGAGAACGCCGATTACGAGGGACCAAACGGCAGTACCCCAAGGTAAAATCGCATTGGTAGCGGCGGCGCCGGTAATAATCATGACGGTAGTCCAACCGATTAATTGCAGTACGTTGGCCAAGGCAAAGCCGGACGCTCCTTGACGGCCAAAGCCGATACGAACGGTTTCCATGGCACTGCGGCGCGTGTTGGCACCGATGAGACCGGCTAAGAAAAATAGAAAACCGCCGATAATATGGCCCAGCAAAATGGCAATGACGCCTTGCTCAAAGCCGAGTGGTGCGAATAACGTGCCTGTAAAAATTTCGGCAATGGATAAGGCGGCGCCAAACCATAAAAGACCGTGAGATAATAATTTCGTTTCAGAAGTAGCTGTACTCATAGAATACCCTTTCTCCGGCATCAAGTGACCATAGGCGGCCAACCGACAATCGGCGCTTTCAGCTATGCTGAGGCGTCAACAAGGGCTTAGGCACGGTCTATAGATTAGGCCTACTGATGCTGTTTTAATTGCGCTAAGGCTCCGGTGCTGCGTAATGTATAGAGCAAAATCCCTGCCAATAGGGAGCCACCTATGGTAGAAATCAAAAAAGGAACCACATAGGTATAAAACGCAATTTGACCGGCCGATTTACCCAAAACGATAATGGCCAGCGGGTAGGCAGAAAGACCGCCAAGAATGCCGGTACCAAATACTTCGGCTAAGAGCGTTAAGAATAGATTGCCGGTACGATTATAGACAATGCCGGCCAAGAGGGCACCCCACATACTGCCCGGAAAGGCGAGTACACTGCCAAGGCCCGTAACGAGACGCAAAGTGCTGGCGCAAAAAGCTACGCCCACCCCGTAATAGCGACCCAATAATACGGCGCAAAGAATGTTAATCATATGTTGTACGGGGGCACATTTACTGATGCCAACGGGAAAGGAAAAGGTGCTGCCTACTACGGCTACGGCCACTAAAATACCGGCCATGGTTACTTTTTTTACATTACTGGTAGATTCGTTCATTACAAACTCCTGTAGCGGTCGAGACTTACTGGTCTCCTCTCACGCCGGAACACGGCTTCCCTTCGCTGTAATGACAGCTGTCGGGCGCTCCCCCGCCAGCCGGTCTGTTTTGACAGACAGCATAAAAAAACAGAGGCACCAATACGGTGCCTCCGTGAGAAAGTCGCTATAACATCTTCCTACGACGGCATTATCCGTACAGGTATAAGGGTCGAAGTTTGATGACTTCCTCTCAGCCTACGTTCATAAGCTCCCCTGAATTTTCTAACGTGATTATAGCACAGGCGGCGCATGCTTGCAATGTTTTATTGTCAGACCGTTTGAAAATAGGGTGAGAATGTTTTATAATAAAGCGGATATATTACACCTGAAAAAGGAGGGGGAGATACTATGAATATCGATGTTTTACCGATTGGGGCGGACGATGTGAAAACATTGCGCGACTTATCGATGAGAACATTTTCAGAAACATTTAGGGATGAGTACACTGACGAAGAGTTCGACACCTATTTTAATACCTCGTTGGCGGAAGCAACGTTACAAGCGGAGCTAACTGATTCCGAATCACAACACTTTTTTGCCGTAGTAGACGGCCAGCCGGTCGGTTTTTTGAAAGTTAATGTAGGCCGTGCGCAAACTGAGCAGGAATTGCCACATGGTTTTGAAGTACAGCGTATTTACGTATTGGCTGATTACCAAGGACTCGGCCTTGGTAAACTTCTCTTTGAAAAGGCTCTGCAATTAGCGACCCAAACAGACTGTGATTATGTTTGGCTCGGTGTGTGGGAACATAACTACAAAGCTCAGAAATTTTATGCTAAATTCGGTTTTGAAAAATTCGGGGAGCATACCTTTGTGGTAGGTGATTCGAACGATACGGATTGGCTCTTGCGTCGTTCGGTGGCAAGTATCCGTGAAGAATTGAACAAATAGAGTTTTCATGCGACTTAAATTATTCAAGTCTGCCTGAATGATCAAGTGAGATTAAAATTTAATAGGCAATATGGCAATACCCCTGAATCCATAGGACTCAGGGGTATTTTTATAAGGGTTAGGCATTGCGTGTAAAAATTTTATGCATGAGGTTATTGTCTATTAGCCGGATATTAGGCTTTTAACGGTTTTTTCAAAATAGCCAATAATAAAGCGGTCACAACAGAGCCTACTAAGATAGCCAATAAGTACATGAGCGGGTTGCCGATGGTAGGTACTACGAAAATACCGCCATGTGGAGCGCGCAAGGTACATTCAAAGGCCATGGATAAAGCACCGGCTACAGCTGCCCCAACGATACAGGATGGAATTACGCGAACCGGATCGGCTGCGGCGAATGGAATAGCTCCTTCGGTGATGAAGGAGAAGCCCATAACATAGTTGGTAATACCGGATTTACGTTCAGCCGGAGTGAAGCGATTAGGGAAGAACGTTGTGCAAAGGGCGATAGCCAATGGAGGCACCATACCGCCGGCCATAACGGCCGCCATAACACCGTATTCGCCGGTAGCGAGAAGACCTGTGCCGATTACATAAGCCGCTTTATTTACCGGACCACCCATATCAACGGCCATCATGCCGGCAAAGATGATACCGATAACGATACGGCTGCTGGTGTCCATGCTCTTCAAGGCGTTCATCAAGCCTTCGTTAAGTGCACCAACAGGTGGGTTAATAATGAAGGTAATGATGATACCCATGAAGAGTACCCCCAATACCGGATAGAGTAAAACCGGTTTGATACCTTCCAAAGATTGTGGTAAGCCGGAGAAAACTCGTTTTAATAAGAGCATGAGATAACCGGCCACAAAACCTGCCAAGAGGGCGCCGAGGAAACCGGAACCGCCTGCGTTGGCGAGATAACCGCCGACGAAACCGACGGCAAGACCCGGACGGTCGGCAATACTCATGCCGATGAAACCGGCTAAGACCGGCAACATGAAGCTGAAGGAGGCACCGCCGATTTTCATGAAGAAGGCGGCCAGTTCCGTACCGGAACCGAATTTACTTGGGTCGGCCGGATTGAAGTCGTCGAATAAGAAGGCGAGGGCAATAAGGATACCGCCGCCAATAACGAACGGTAACATATGGGATACGCCGTTCATCAATTGTTTGTAAATCTGGCGACCGAAGCTGTCTTGGGCGGTAATGGCATTTTTGTCGGCTTTTTCTTCGCCTGCTTCGAAGATTGGCGCCTTGCCGGACGTTGCTTCTTCCAATAATTCTTTGGCTTTATTGATGCCGTCGGCTACTTTTACCTGAATGAGCGGTTTGCCGTTAAAACGCTCCATAGGAACGCTCTTGTCGGCTGCCACAATGATACATTCCGCATTTTTGATGTCTTCGGCGGTGATGGCGTCTTTAACGCCGGCTGCACCGTTTTGTTCTACTTTAATGGTAATGCCCATGTCAGCAGCTGTGCGGGTTAAGGCTTCAGCGGCCATAGCGGTATGAGCGATGCCGGTAGGGCAAGCGGTTACTGCCAGTACGCGATAAGAGCCGTCGGCAGCTTTAGCCGGCATTGCTTTTGGTGCTTTTGCCGGTTGTTGAGCCTCTTGTTTAGCGTTAGGCGCAGCGGTAGCGGCTGTGGTTACGTTTTGTTCCACAATAGCTAATGCTTCCGTTTCTGTCATTTTCGGTTTGAATTGGTCTGCTTCTTTTACATCAATTAAAGCGAGGAATCCTTCAACGGTTTGTGCTTTGATGAGCGCTTCTTTAAAATCGGGATCCATGATGAGGGTTGCTAAGTTGGCAAGAACCTGCACATGGGTATCGGCTTGCCCTTCCGGGGCGGCAATCATGAAAAATAGGCGGGTCGGTTCGCCGTCCAGGCTTTCGAAGTCCATGCCTTCCGGCACCGTCATAGCGGATAGGCCCGGTGCTTTTACGCCGATACTTTTAGCATGCGGGGTAGCAAGCCCCATGCCGAGACCGGTGGAGCCGGATTCTTCACGAATCAATACATCTTTGATGTACTGTTCTTTATTTTTTAAATTACCGCTTGCATCCATCAATTCGGCCAGTTGGCGAATGGCGATATCTTTGTTGGTCGGATGGGCGTTCAATTGAATTGATTGCTTCTGTAGTAAATCCGTAATTTTCATGATATTACTCCTTCTCCAATAATGCTTCTACTTGTTCACGATTTGCGAGCCACTCTTCAAAGGCGGACGCTGAACCGGCGGCGACGCCCATAGCCAGGGCTTTGTCATATTGGCCATCCGATTCGATATAGCCGGCCAAGAAACCGGCCACCATGGAATCACCGGAACCTACGGAATTGACGAGTTTGCCTTTCGGTACGGGGCTGGTTCGTACCTCGCCGTTAGCATCAACTAATACGGCTCCGTCAGCGGCTCTTGATACGAGGACGTTCTGAGCACCTTTGGCCTGTAATTGGCGGGCGGCTTCGATGATGTCTTTTTCCGTTGTAAATTTTGTATGGAATACACTTTCTAATTCGTGATGATTCGGCTTAATTAAAAACGGTTTTAAATCGAGTACATTCATGAGTAAATCTTGGGTGGCATCGACGATGATGCGAATATTGCGAGCGCTGAGGCGCTCCATGATATCACGATAGGTTGTTTCCGGAAGTCCTTTGGGAATGCTGCCGGAGAGAACTAAGGTATCACCGCTCTCTAACGTATCAAGCTGTTTGTAGAGCTTAGCCATGGCGTCTTCGGTGATAACCGGACCTTGCGCATTGATTTCTGTTTCACCGTTGCTCTTTAATTTCACATTGATGCGGGAATACCCTTTTTCAAGTCGAATAAAGGCTTCTTCACAACCTTCTTCGCGCAGTTGACGAACGATTTCATCGCCCGTAAAACCGGCAATGAAGCCTAAGGCTGTGTTCTCGTGGCCTAAATGACGCAACATAATGGATACATTAATCCCTTTACCGCCGGCTACGATGAAGTCTTCATAGGTGCGATTAACGCCGTTTGCTTCAAAGCCGTTAACGCGCATGACATAGTCGAGGGACGGATTAAAAGTAACCGTGTAAATCATGGCTCTACCTCCTTAATTTCAGTATAGTTATGATAAGCACCTTTTACTTTAGTTGTAATAATCGTTGCACTTTCCAATGGGGCAAACGTAACAGACGATATTTTGTCAAATTTTGACGAATCACAAAGTACGTAAGCACGATGACATTTATGAATCGCTTTGGCTTTGATAGCTGCTTCGGCCGGATCCGGTGTACTGAAACCGCTTTTATGCTGACGCCGTTGGTTCCGAAGAAGCCTTTGGTAAAATTAAAAACATCTAATTGTTGTAAAGCTGTGTCGCCAATGATGGCACCGGTAACCGCTTTTACCTGACCACCAAGGAGAATGACACGACGATAACGGGCTGCCAGCGCTGCTGCATGAGATGTGCCGTTTGTGACAAAGGTTACATTTTTAGCATTTACAAAAGGTAACATCATTTCCGTCGTGGTGCCTGCATCGATAAAGACGAAGTCGTGCTCTTCAATGAGAGTGGCTGCTGCTTGGGCAATCGCCGTTTTTTCATCAGTAAACAAATTGGCTTTCGTCGACATATCGGGTTCGGTGGTGAAATAGTCTACATCGCAACTTACAGCGCCGCCGTGCACCTTTTGTAGTAAGCCCTTCTGATGCAGTTCGGTTAAATCGCGACGAATCGTGGCCGCGGAGGAATCAAGGTCTTGCACCAACTCCTGTACGGTAACGGCCCGTTTAGTCCGTAACCGTTCGAGAATTAAGGATTGCCGTTCTTCTGATAGCATGGGAATCTCCTCTGTGTAACATCACATATATTTTATTAATTATATTAGTATTTTGCTTAATTATGGTTTATCTTAACTATAATATAATCATAATCGCTCATTTAGTCAATGATGAATGACGTTTTTTGAACAAATGTAATCAATAGTGGTAAAAACGATGATTGAATGCCTTTTGGGTATATTAAAAATGCAATTTTTAAAAATCTTTCGATTAAATTATAAACCATACTAAAATGGTTCGAGTTGACAATAACCCCTTGGCGTGATTAAATTAAATCAAAATCAATTTGTTAACCACGTGTTAACAAATAGGGTAATAATAGAGGAAGGGATGTTATTATGGCACAACTCGAATCAAAGAGTAAGGGCTTATTTGTATTGGGCACGGGAACGGATATCGGCAAGACATTCATTACCGGCCTTTTGGTGAAAACATTGCGAGACGGTCAATATAAGGCCGGTTATTATAAAGCGGCGGTCAGTGGTGCGCCGTCAATTGCAGCCAGTGATGCGGGTTATGTGAAAAAAGTGGCCGGCATTGATGTACCGGACGAAGATTTATTATCTTATTTATATGATCATGCCGTATCGCCTCATTTGGCAGCTCAATGGGAAGGTCATCCTCTTGAAAAAGCCGTAGTAGAAGCGGCTTTTGCGAAAGCAAAAGAAAACTTCGAATACGTCACCATGGAAGGTAGCGGTGGCATTATGTGTCCATTGCGCTATGATGAAACGGCACATATTTTTCTGGAAGACGTTATCCAATGGTTCAATTTGCCGACCTTGTTGGTAGCTCATGCCGGATTGGGTACGATTAATGCTACGGTCTTGACCATCGAATACTTGCGGGCTCGTAATATTCCGGTTAAAGGGGTTATTTTAAACTTCTATACGGATAGCCCGATGGAACGGGATAATAAGCTGATGATTGAAGAATTAACGGGCGTACCGGTAATTGCTTGCGTACCGGAAGGGGCTAAGGACTTAGGTGTTTCCGCGGATACGTTAGCCGCCTTATATGACGAAGTGTAAGCAATATTTTTTTCAAACAGCAACATGTAAGGGTTATATATAAGTTTTTACATATTAAGTTAGGTTACGTATTAGTTAAGTTAGGCGCGTATCAGGCTGCGAATACAGTTAACATACGTAATGATTAGGTATAGGTATTTAGAGGTAAAAGGAGTTCAACATGAGTTCACAGGTGTGGGTTGAAAGAGATTTAGCGCATATTTGGCATCCTTGTTCACAAATGAAGGATTATGAAACATTGCCGCCCATTGTTATTGACCATGGCAAAGGTTCGTATTTATATGATGTAGACGGCAATGAATATATCGATATTATCAGCTCTTGGTGGTGTAATTTATTGGGGCACTGCAATCCGAAAATCAATGCGTCCATCAAAAAACAGCTGGATACATTGGAACATGTTATTTTTGCTAATTTGAGTCATAAACCGGCTATTACCTTGGCGGAAGAGTTGACTAAAGTATTGCCAAAAGGACTCAACAATTACATTTTAACGACAATGGCTCCGGTGCCGTTGAATGCGCTCTTAAAGTGGACTTTCCAGTATCAATATCAAACGGGGCATCCGGAACGTCAGAAATTCATGTGTCTCACTGAAAGTTATCACGGGGAAACCATGGGTGCTTTGGCTGTTGGCAGTATGGATTTATTTGCTAAAATGTTATCAGCCAATGCTGATGGAAACAATCCATACGGAAGCGCCGGATTGTTTCCGTTGCCCATATAATAAGACGCGTGAAACCTGTGGCTGCGAATGTTTCGAGCATATGGAAGAAAATTTCGCCAAACATAGTCATGAATTGGCGGCTGTTATTGTGGAACCAATCGTACAGGGCTGTGCGGGTATGCGTATCTATCCGCCATTGTATTTGAAAAAATTACGTGCTCTTTGCGATGAATACGGCGTCCTTCTTATTGCGGATGAAATTGCCACCGGTTTTGGCCGTACGGGCAAAATGTTTGCGTGCGACCATGCCGGCATTACACCGGATATCATGACCATTTCCAAAGCCTTGACCGCCGGTTATATGCCGATGTCCATCATGGCTGTTACCGATAAGATTTATGATGCCTTCTATGCCGATTATTTCGAGTACAAAGCGTTTATGCACAGTCATACCTATGCGGGCAATCCATTGGGGTGTTCAGCTGCGCTGGCTACTTTGGATATTTTGCAAAACGACGGTGTCTTAGCGGCGGCGCAAGATAAAGCGGTCTTCTTGCACAATGCCTTGGAAGATGCATTGGGTAAACATCCGAATGTGGGTGAAATTCGTCATATCGGACTCATTAATGCCATTGAATTGGTTAAAGATCCGGCAACGAAAGAACCATTGCCAAGCAAAGCACGTACAGGCTATCAGATATACAAAAAAGCATTGGACCATGGTTTATTGCTTCGTCCATTGGGTGATGTGCTCTACTTCAATCCGCCGCTCAATACGGATAATAAGACATTGACTGATGCCATAGATCGTACGGTGGAATCCTTTGCCGATGTATTAGGAAAATGAGAGGCCCCCATATTAGGTAAATGAGAGGCCGATATATTATGAAAATGAGATTATATCTCAAGATAATATGCATCTGAAAATAGGCTATTATTCGTAATTGGTATTTGTCACAGGAACAAAATAAGAGTACTCTATATATAGAAAATATTAGAATTGATATAAATTATCAATAGGAGGACTTTTATGAGCAATGTGCGAGTAACGAATATTCACGAAAATGAAGTGGAATGGCGCTCAGAACAAGAGGCGTGGAATAATCGTTCCGAATTTTTTGTGGAATTACATGACAAACAAGAACGTGCTGCGCAAGTTACGAATTTTATAGATTTTTTGAAAAAACATAACTTGTTACCGGTTCCGGGCGGTCGTACCCTCGATGTAGGCTGCGGTGTCGGTGACTACTCCTTGGGCCTTGCCAAACTGGGGTATCAGGCTACGGGCATCGATTTATCGAATGGTATGATTGCGGGCGCTCGTAAAATAGCGGAAAAAGAAGATCTTGATTTGGACCTTTACGTAGGTCCGTGGAGTGAAACCACTCGTGAAGAACTCGGCTGGGAACGTCAATTTGATTTGAGTTACAGCTTTTTCTGTCCTGTTATGTTTGACATGAACAATATTGAAGCATTGACCAAGACAAGCCGCAATGCCTGCTTGTTCGTTGGTTTTGCCGGTCGTCAGGACACTATCGTGGACGCTTTATATGAACACTTTTACGGTCAAAAAGACGACTTCAAATGGCAGGCTAATGTAGATGATGTTATTGCTACGGTTAAAAAAGTTGGCCAAGACGTGGCAGTGGAATATGTAAACGTGCCGGAAGTGGAATTTTTCACGGAAGAAGAAGCCCTTCGCTACTTTACTATGCGCCTTCATTCGGAAGAATGGGGTACGGAAGAAGCTATGCGTGCTGAAATTTTGCCTTTATTGGCGCCGTATCGCACGGAAGACGGCCGCATTCGTAATACATCGGAAGATAAGGTTGCGTGGGTTTCCTGGCGCGTTAAATAGCCTTAATTTACAAATAAATTAAATAAAGCCACGGTAGCCGAAGATGATTACGGCTTACTGTGGCTTTTTGTAGTGGTCTGAATGATAGCAGTTCAGACCATTTTCACTTTTTTAGACTTGAAAACTCAGTCTAAGTGGGTATAATGTTGTGTATGCTAAACAAATCGATATAGTTTAGTATGGATATTAGCATGACACTAGCATGCCCATTAGCATGGATATTTTATAATGTAACTTTTGATTTATTTAGGTTTTAATTTATATAGAAAGAGGCTAATTATGAGACTACTGAATAGAACATTGGCCATGTTAGGCCTGGTAGGTACATTGAGCCTATCATTGTTAGCGCCTGTACAGGCAGCGGATTATTGGTATTATGTAGGTGCCGACATTCATGATAACACAACATCCATCGACAACAGCAGCGTCGACAAAGAAGACGATGTAGCCCAACTTTGGATTCGTGTAATTCAACCGGGTGGAGACTATTATTTTGAAAAAATGGAAATTAAGAAGAATGAACGCACCATCCAAACCTTGGATATGCAGTATTTCCATCAAACCGGCATCGCTTACGATAAAAGCGAATACACTTATGATTCCAAACCGGCCGCCATTCAGGCAGGCACTATCGGCGAATCGCTGTATAATTTAGTGTGGGGTGCCAAGTAATAAATGATTTTGCATATTTTCCTGACGACGGTTCTGCCTATATTATTATTGGTCCTCATCGGCTATTTTATGGATAAAAAATTCCACATGGACCTTGATACACTCAGTAAAATGAACTTCTATGTGGTGGCGCCGGCATTTTTGTTTACGAATACATACAGTTACAACGTGACCGCTGAAAGTGCCCAAGTAGTGTGGCTCACGGTGATTGGTTTTGCGGCCACCTGGCTGGCCAGTTTGGTTTTTGAAAAAATGTTGGGCCTGTCCCATGAAAAAAGCGGTATCTTCCGCAATGCGGTACTCTTTAATAACTGCGGTAACATTGGTGTGCCGCTTATTGTATTTATCTACTCCAATGAACCGTTTTTACAAGACGGCTCGCCTATATGGCTGCAGGCGGCTATCGCCATTCAAATCGTTGTCTTTGTTTGGCAAAACATCGTGACCAACAGCCTTGGCTTTTATTTTGCGGGACAGGGCAAAATGAGTAGCACTGATGCGGTCAAATTAGTTTTTAAAATGCCGATTATTTACGCCGTAGCCTTGGCTTTAATTTGTAATTTCGGTAAAATTCCCGTGGATCAAACATTCTTTTGGCCCGTCCTTACCAATGTGAGTAACGCTCTCGTCATGGTGGCCCTCTTTACTTTGGGCGTACAACTGGCCAGAACCCCGTTCAACTTCTTTAATCGCGACGTTATGTGGGGTAGCGCGGTCCGTTTGATTGTGGGACCATTAATGGCTTGGCTCGTTATTTGGCCCTATGAACTCATAGCCGGCCCCGTTTCGGAACTCGTTATGCAAGTCCTCGTTATCTCCGCGGCTGTGCCGGCCGGCGTAACCACAGCACTCATTGCGGGCGTACTTCGTACCGAAACTGAATACGCCACCCAACTAGTCGTCGCCACCACCGTGCTGTCGGCCGTTACATTGCCGATAGTAATTTTATTAGTTAAGTAAAACACGCGAGCTTTTTTGCGAAGGCCGTGATGCAATTTCTAAGGCTTGGTTTTGCGCAGCAAAAAGACTCTCAGAAATTGTATCACGGCCTTCTTTTCGCAGAAAACCTCTCGCCGTTTTATAACGGGGAGAGGGAGAAGAGGGGAGGTTTCTGCGTTGCAGAAACCTCCCCTCTATCCTCCTCCGCCGGTAAGAACGGCCATAAAGTTCTTTGCGCAAAGCCCCTGATGGAGTGCTCTACGTCGCTAAAAACAGACATAAAGTACTCTGGGAAGAAGAAATGGAGAGGTCCACATCTAAGGGTCTTTTTTGCTTGCAAAAACCAAGCCTTAGATGTGGAGCCTCTCCATTCTTTATAAGTTTATGCTGTTTTTAGCTCTGATGTAGAGCCCATCAGGAGCTTAAGGACGAACCTTATGCCGTTCTTACCAAGTCCCCATCCACGTAATAATAATGGCATTGACGAAGTCAATCAAGAAGGCACCAACGAGTGATACGATGAGCCAAGCTTTAGGGGACGGACCGTATTTTTCAGCCAAGGACTGCATGTTGGCAAGACCGTTGGCAGTAGCACCCATGGCAAAACCGATACCGCCTACGCCGAGCATAACGCCGTCGTAGTTTTTACCAAAGAGCAAGAAGTAACCGAGCCATGCGAAGACAATCATGAGAAGTGTCTGAGCAAGGAGGATGACTACGAGCGGTAAAGCCAAGTGAATCAATTCGTAGAGTTTCAAGCTGTTGATAGCCATGGTAACGTAAACTGTTAAGGCTACTTCGGATACTACATTGAGGCCGCCGCCTTGTACACGATACATACCGGAGAAATCGCCGATGTTACGGATAACAGCTGCTACGAGCATGGCACCGATGTAAGCAGGTAAGGTAATGATGGTGTTGAGGTACGCACTAAGTACGGCACCGAGACCTACGGCTACGAATACGAAGCCGGCTGCTTTTAATACGCCGTTTACGTCGGTTGTTTCTTCTTCTTCAAGAATAGACATATCGAATACATGCGGTTCCAATTGAGCTGCTGCCGGATTATCAGTATCGGCTGCCGGAATATTTTTAGTTGCATTTGGCGTTGTGGCCGGATCGATATGTTGTGTACCCGGTGTTTTAATTTTGTAGTGTTTGATTAAGAATTCGCCGAAAGGTCCACCGAGTACGAGGGCTACTACCATCCCGAAGGTTGCTGCTGTGATGGCAACGGTTGTGGCACCCGGAATACCGTAAGTGGTTTCAAAATATGGACCGAAGGCTGCCGAGGTACCGAGACCACCCATGAGGGAAACAGCACCGGCCAAGATGCCGTAGTGGAAGTCAATGCCCATGGCACCGGCAATGGACATACCCAAGAGGTTCTGAACAAAACCGAGAATGGAAGATACAATTAAGTATAAGATGAGAGCTAAGCCACCGTATTTGATGAGTTTTAAGCTGGCCATCATACCGATGGTGGTAAAGAATACTAAGAGGGCTACGGTAGATAAGGTGTTGTCAAAATCTACTTGTAGAATTCCGTATACACGCAAACCGGAAAGGATAAAAGCGAACGGTAGACCACCGATTACCGCAGCCGGTAAGCTGAGTTTTTGAAATACGGGAACTCGGTTTTTAATCCATAAACCGATGAAATACGTCACAAATGCGAGTACGACCGCTTGTACGCTACTGATTTTGACTGTCAAGACTTCTGCGCCCATAAATAACGCCTCCTTTAAGCAAGCTGACTCCCTTATTAAAAGGGGCTTCATAATACAGGTGGGTAACCGTAGTAGTTGAATTAATTGGAATAATGATGGCATCCGGTATTATGAAACTGGAAAATGATGAGTACGGAAGGAGAGTTTTACGAGTGAAAAAGCCCTTCATTTAATAAATATTTCAACTTGATAATATTATACTATGTGATTGCGTAAAAATACAATAAAATTTCAGTAAACTTCTATGTATACAAAAATCATGAGAATGCATTTAAGCCGATATATATTAGAATTCGTGCCTTAGTTCTTATAAAATATATTATATTATAAATTCTATATGTTGTTTATTTGTGCATAAAATATAACTAATTATACACATAAAAACAAATGTAGTTACCTTAAAAACACAATAAAATAAACAAAAGTAGAGTATATAAGGACATTTTTATATACTCTACAAAATGTATAAATGTATAGAAAATTTTGTATATTACTGTTGGTCTAAATAGAGGATAAGGTCTTTCAAATATTTTGTACCGGTTACTAAATCCTGAATGTCGATAGCTTCGGCCGGGTTGTGGCTTACGCCGGCGCGACAAGGAATGAAAATCATGCCTACATCGGTGTAATCACCCCAGTTCATGGCATCGTGGCCGGCACCGCTGGAGAGGGTCATATAATTGTACTGTTTAGCTTGAGCCACCGTTTCCATGGCTTTAATCATAGAGTCTTTGACCATGAGCGGGATTTCATCGGCGATTAGCGTGGTGTCGATAGGAATCTCGCGTTGGGCGCCGACTTGTGAAATGGCGTGCAGAATGTCTTGGGTAGCGCGCGTTTTGGCTTCGGCGGAAATGCTGCGAATGTCGAGACCTAAGGTTACTTCGCCGGGGATGACGTTCATGACACCTGGCGTGGCTTCGATAACACCGACGGTAGCTACGACCGGAATAGGTTCGCTGTTTTGAGCAATCCGTTCGGCAGCAAGGATGATTTCGGCGGCTGTACACAGACCGTCGTGGCGGTGATTCATAGGCGTGGCTCCGCTATGACCGGCGGTGCCGTGAATATGCACCTTATAGCGTGTGGGTGCAGCGATACCGGTTACGATACCTATGGTGTGGTTTGTTTTTTCGAGAACAATGCCTTGTTCGATATGAAGTTCTAAAAAGGCTTTTAGGGGCGTCGTAAATTTTGCATGAGGAAGGGTATCCGGATTAAAGCCGCGTTCTTTGAGTACTTCATAGAGACTGAGTCCCTTTTTATCGCGCAATGTTTGCAAACGATCGAGACTCAATTGACCGCGCATAGCCTGGCTTCCCAAAGTGGCACTGCCAAAGCGGCTTGATTCTTCGCACATGAAGAGGACAATATCAAGCGGATGCTCCGGCATTTCTTTTGATTCTTTAAATCGGTGATAACTTCCAGGGCGGCCACGATACCGGCAAGACCGTCGTAGTTACCGCCTTGGGGCACGCTGTCGGTATGGGACCCCATCATGATGGCCGGGGCGTCGGGATTATGACCTTCGTAACGGCCGATGACATTGCCGAAGTCATCGATGCGTAAGCTTAGACCAAGCTCTTTCAGCTGTTTTATGAGATAGTTCCGTCCCTGCCAATCCTCATCAGTAAAGGCAATGCGATTGATTCCCGGCACACCTTCGATGGTGCTTATGGTTTGCATGGCGTTGAGATGTGCTAATAGGCGTTCTTTATTAATCATGGGGGCCTCCACAATTAAAAATTGAATAATGATTTATAGTTAGCAAAAAAGCAGTATTTAATTCAATTGTGAGTTAAATACTGCTTTCATATTTGCGGATATATTTTGCTAAGAACGTTTAGAAATTCTTGCAAAATCTTTTGGCTATAAAGCTATTTTTTAAAATCTGTATTTACGACGATAGGAATGCGGTGTTTCCGAAGTAGCTTCTTTGAAAACCTTGCAGAAGTAGCTGGTTCGATTATAGCTCAGATTACGAGCAATGGATTCGATAGATGAGTCAGAACCGCGAAGCATCAATTTGGCCTGTTCCAATTTGCGTTCCTTAATATATTGCACGAGGGACATGCCCGTTTCTTGTTTAAAGATTTTGGACAAATAGGATTCACTTAAGTAAACGTGGGAGGCAATATCCCGTAGTGAAGGGTTGTTGTTTAAATGCTTGTCGATATAAACAAGAGCCCTTTTTATTTCCGGACGATACGACGTTTTCATATGATGCTGTACATCGGATTTACTGCTTTGTAATTCAGGAATATCAAGACTGCGGTTTAATATGTTCGGGAAATAATGGCCGGCCATAAGGTTCAATACTTTAGAGGCACTATTTATTTCTTCCGTAGAATAAATGGGCAATTGACGGTAATACATTTTGGCCGTTGTGTCGTTTTGCCAATCACTGCGTGCTGCAATTTGTGGCAACTGCGGATCCGTTACGACTGTTTGACCGGCACAAATAAAGCCCAGTAAATGACCTTCATGAATTACGGGCACAGAAAAGTCTACAATGCCTGCATGACAGCGATAAGCAGACGGCAATGTCCTTTGGATGCTTCGAGGCCGCCATAGGCGTCGCAATAGGCGCAAAGACGCGACAATGTAGGATGACTGCGAATATACTTGCAAAAATTACTGAAGTTGTATTTGCACGAAAGCACACGACCGCGCAAATCTACATATACGGCTGCTAATTCCGTAATGTTTGTAAAATCACGCATGATCTCATTAATCATGGTTGTTTCTGTCTTAAAATTACCGGTTGGCATCGTTTCCACCCCTCTCTCTTTTCTGTTTGTATGGGCGTACAAAACAAAAGGATTAAAAAAATAGTAATACAACAAATAACTAAAACACATGATAAACACAGAACTTACTGAGGTTTTATGATTAATCGTTATACCAATTATAACAAAAAAATTGTTAAAAGTAGAACAAAAAAATCAAAATTCGTAAAAATGTGTTAAAAAATGGAATACTAGTAATTTTGTATAATTAGCGTATACAGAAAACCGCAAAATGTGGTGAATATTTGAATTTTTATTTTTTGTTTTATGTGCGCCCAAGATAGGAGATGAATTGTATGTCGCAAGAAGCACTAGGTATGGTTGAAACTAAAGGCTTAGTCGGTGCTATTGAAGCCGCCGATGCCATGGTAAAGGCCGCCAATGTAGCCCTCGTGGGAACTGAAAAAATTGGTTCCGGTCTCGTAACCGTTATGGTACGAGGCGATGTAGGTGCCGTAAAAGCATCTGTCGATGCCGGTGCAGCAGCTGCCGAACGAGTAGGGCAAGTTGTCTCGACGCATGTAATTCCACGGCCTCACAAAGATGTGGAAAGCGTTATCTTAAAGGAAAAAGGTGAAGCTTAATGAGTAATACGGATCAAATGGTTGATGAGATTTTGAAACGCGTTTTACAAAAA
>ENA-OQJN01000447-OQJN01000447.1-human-gut-metagenome-genome-assembly--contig:-NODE-447-length-17077-cov-2.630029_pt1 | contig 17077 bp, 17 predicted proteins | sample MGYA00242610_ERZ504777 | MGnify/ENA primary metagenome ERZ504777 (study PRJEB26092, sample SAMD00036350) | human gut metagenome | host: Homo sapiens | study: EMG produced TPA metagenomics assembly of... | reverse complement strand
ACTATAAAATCAAGTCTTTAATAATATAAACAAATATTCAAATCAACAATACACAGTTATATTCTTCCTAAAAGCATCGACATCATATCAAGTATTTAAACATCCTCAAAAAGATCATCACATTATTTCCAATCCACATTCAACCATTATATCTTCTAACCTCGTCAAAAAAGCATCGACATCCATTGTCTGGGTAGCCCAACTTGTCACCAAACGGATTTCGGTATAATTTTCATCAAATACATTAATAACCTCCCAAGCAAAATCTTTTTCCAATTTCTGTAGAATATCATTTCTAAATATGGGGAACAACTGGTTTGATGGACTATTTACTGCAAACTTAACCCCCAACTTAAGTAATCCATTTTTTAATCGATGAGCCATTTTATTCTGGTGCCTACCTATATTTTCATACAAATTATTTTCCATAAGAATTTCAAACTGAAGCCCCAATAACCATCCTTTAGCCAACATTCCACCACGTTGTTTCGCAATATATCTAAATTCATTTTTTAAGGAATCATTTGTTATAACAAGTGCCTCCCCTAGTAATGCCCCATTTTTTGTTCCTCCAATATAAAAAGCATCACACATTTCTGCCAATATCGGCAAAGTTACATCCGAGCAATCAAGCGCACTCGCTAAACGTGCACCATCACAATATAAGAAAAGTCCATATTTATCACATACAGAACGCAACATTTGGAGTTCCTTTACAGAATAAACAGTACCTATTTCTGTTGACTGACTAATATAAACCATTTTAGGTTTTACACACAAAATTCCAGCATGTTCCCAATACTGAGGACCACAGACTTTTTCAATATCCTCTGGTATTACTTTTCCTTCAATTCCAGCTACTTCTATACACTTATGCCCTGTACTTTCAATCGCCCCTGTTTCGTGAACGCATATATGCCCTGTAGAGACTGCAATAATAGCCTCATGAGGACGCAAAAAGGACGCAACTGCAATAAGATTCGTCTGTGTCCCCCCCACAAGAATTTGGACTTCAGCATTAGGTGATTTTATCTTCTTACGAATCAGCTGTACTGCTTTCAATGTATGCTTATCACTAGAGTAAGCTGTATTACCTTCCATATTTGTATCCACTAAAACCTTAAGGATTTCCGGACACGCACTTTCACTATAATCATTCACGAAGCTAATCATACAATTCTCCTCAGACTTTTTTTATATATTTCTTTACTTAGTATTGATATCAATTCTCACAAGATTATTATACCACATTTTTTATTTCTTTTAAAAGCCTTTTATAATATGGCCAACGGCCTTCTCTTGTAGTAATCTGCTCCGCATCTGGATCTGCACCTGAATTTCCTTCAACTAATGCAACTTTATAATTTTGTGTAATAACCACATCCCATCCGATATATCTCATATCTGAAACTAAAAGAGCCGCCCGTTTTACTGTATTAAGAACATCATCCCATACAGGCACTTTAAATCCAACTATTTGTGTTCCAGAATCTGGATGTACAATATATTTGTTATTAAACTTATCAACACCAACCGTACAAACTATTCCTGTTATAGGATCTATAAATGCACATATTCCTTGATGATGAAAATTATCTGCTATCTTTCCTTTTCTTCCGACTCTTAATAGTCCCCCCATAACTTCAACATTTCCATCAGCTCGTACAATAGTTACAATACGTAATGTATTTATCGATGAATCATTAAAAGCCTTCATCTCCTTACACTGAGACAAAGTTTCTTCACACAAGACTTCTTTCTCTTTATACGTATTAAACAAAGCCTCAACATTTTCAATTTCTTTTAAATAAACTTTCTCAACCCCTGTTCCAAACATTCCATCAGGCTGTTTAGCAAAAAAGCTATCCTTATCCTTTATAAATTCACAAAACATTTCCCAGGTTGCATCTTTTGTGTAAATCCAAGAACGACACAAAAATTCATTAAACATTTTATCAAATTCAGGTTTTTGATCAAAGATAAATCTATGCTTTGGATTATTACAAATACGCATCAATTCCAACAATTTACCATGTACAATATATTTCTCTCTTTCATTTCTTCTTTTCCCATAAAAACCATACTGAATATAATCCAACAGATATGCACCATGAAATCTATATTCAATAAAAAAGTCCAATAAAACACCTATTTTTTTATTAGAGACACATTCTTACCTATATTCATCTCAACATTTAGAAAAAGACGATTACATTTCTGTATTATTGTTTCACGCATAATTATCTTCTTTATATTATCTACCACAAAAAAATTTATTTACGACTTTTACAGTAATTATTACACATTCTATTCTCACACAAAGGAGATACATATTACCAGATATTATCCACCAAATATACAGAATATACCATCCTTAGTTTCTCCATAAAATCATCAAATACACCCAATATTTTCGCCAGTATTCTCTCTATCATAGAATCATATTATACATCTTTATTAATTAGACTATTCGATCAAATAACAATATTATTACCGATTTTCACATCATAAAGAGCTATCGTGTTAACACCTATAAGCACATTATTTCCAATCTTTATACATCCCACTTTTTCTGCAAACTTCGATTCTTTTTGGGTATACAAATGTTTTAACATAAAATAAACAACATCATGTGTCAAGAAAGAAACACCAGAAGCTATCCATACATTATTCCCTATACTGATCAATCTTGAGTAAAGAGGTATTTTTCGAGAAATAATCATTACATTCTCCCCACATTTTCTAAAAACACCTTGCGCCTTCATGTATTTCACCCTCTTCATCAGAGAAAATATGAAGAGCATTCTAAACATTAGCCAATACCGTTTATTCATTAACCTATCTATTTCATCAACAATCTTCCAATATCTTCTCAATATTTTCCTCACCCAACTTCTCCGGAGTCCTACCTTCCGCACGAAGATCACGTCCTAAAGCCGCACTAGCTATTTCGATAAGACCTGAAACAATAGGAGTCGCAACATCTAACGACTTTCCTAAAGCCTCTAACATCACTAACCCCTGCGGTACATCCTCTGAAATATATCTGGAATCCACTTGGGTCGGTCCTTTCGCACGGGTATCCATTTCCGCATAGTCCAAGAAAACCTCTTTAGCGTCTTTATTATCATCTAATGAATTTCGGTATTTACAAGCTTCCACATAACTTAGTCTTGAAAAACCCAATTTCTCTAAAACATTCATTTTCTCCGCATCCATCGCCTCCAAAATTCTCCATGTGGCAGGATTGTCTCTCGTATATGCCTCATGATACATGCAAAAATCACCATGCGATTTCTCTATACGCGGTATGCTCATGACAGATCCCACGGTATGTACTACTAAATTGGGATTATGAAGAGCGGCCTCTACCACAGAATCCAAATAAACAAATCGTTCTTGTAATTTATCCAATTTTTCTATCGCTTCCTCTTTTCTTGATGAAGGATAAATACCAATTGGATTCCTTACATTTCGAAAACCAACCTTAAACTGCCCCGGTTCCATAATACGACCGTCTATAAAAGAACTTTGAGCTTCCGCTACAATGATAGGCTTGTCTTGGCAATATTTAAGAACATAGGCAGTAGACAAATATCCCGGATTGATCAGAAGTATTTGATCTTTTTGTAGATATGGTGCTATCTTTTCTATTAATTGCTCATGAAAATTCGTTTGAATATATATGATAACGATTTCAGCGTCTTGCAGCTCCTCTAGATTTCTTGTAACTCGATAAATATACGCAGTAGAAACTTTGCCAAACTCATTTAAAGTCATTTCTCCTTTATGTGATTGCATATACTCAAAATTATCATCATGCATCGCATGAGATGTCTTAATCAAAGTAACTTCATGTCCTTTCAATGTTAAATCAGCCGCAACCGCACATCCCGCGTTACCAGCTCCTAAAATAGCAATTTTCATTTATTATTCTCCTCGTCTAAATTAGTCTATATCTATTTTAATTCTGTGCATATTTCAATGTCTTTTTCACAAAGAACTCATCTAACACACGTTCTGTCAAATCTCCGAAAGTAGGACCACAAGTGATCTGATTTTGCCCAGGACAAAGATTATATTCAATGAACACCGGATTTTCATCTTTATCTATTGCAAAATCCCATCCAATTATTTTGAAGTGCGCTAATTGTTTATGCTTATTTTTATTATTTCTATGATTTTATCAACAAAAGGAATCGTAACATCTGCGAATTTTATACCATATGCATTTTCCTTTACCCATTCCGCCTTTCTATTGACCCCAAATTCATACAATCTGCCATCCTCATGAATTTGGCACGCAAATCCCCCAGCTCCAATATTATCAACACGGGCATTTTTTGCTCCCATGCGTAAAATTATAGATAAAATATAAACTTCTCCTTCGAAAAAGAAGGATACTACTCGTATTGTGTTTAGAGAAGAAGGGTTCATTTTCTCAAGGATCGGATGTTGTTTTACAACACCCTGCACAATGTAATTAGCTTTTAGATCATCTATTAACTTTTGTACTTTATCAACGCTATCTCTCTGAGGGTCAAAAAAACTAATTAGTCGTCCTTCTCCGCTGTCAATTGAAGGTTTTATGATTAGTTCTCCTCTGTGTTGAATACAGAGCGCAACGGCTTTCTCTCTGTTTATAATATTTTTTTGTCCATCATAAAAACGCCTGCAACATTTTTACATATTGTCTCTGGACGATTCAAATCATGAAACCACATATCGTGATAACACTTATCTTCCGCAAAACGCCTGAATTGCATATTGCTAAAATAAGGAATAAGATCCCCATAATATAAGTCATCTGGCATATACCTCGGATCAATCTTTTTTCCCTATCACAATAGATTTGATACCATAGTTTTTGGGTTTATACCCGAACCGTTTCCAAAATGGAATTACTACCGTGTTATACTCTTTGCCACAATCATAACCACCATTCATTTTTTGATACGAATTTTCCTCTTTTCGTATACTTATGCTTTCTAAATATTGATTCAACTTTAAAATTTAATTTATCCCAACTACTTCTGAATTTACTCCGCATAAATGTCACCTCCCTATCACATTATATTGTTCAAACATCTCTTCGCTTTCAAGCACAATTGGCTCCACATCTACATCTCTTAGGAACACATACGGCTTATCATAATGATGAAACGGATCTCTGTTAACCCCGTCACTATTTCCATTCTCCATAATTTTTATTGTATCTTCAATAAGATCAAAACCAACCTGCGCCATAACACCAGTATAAGCCATATGGCGAATATTAATTTCTGTCACCTTCATATTTCCAGAACTATCCTCTTTTAAATCAAAGAAAAATACCATGAGCTGGGACTCCTAACTTTTTCTCTAAATACTTAATGCAGTTATCACAAAACGAATTTATACGATCTTCATTTAAAAAGCGGCCAAAATGAGTATTTCCGGTCACATGGGACGGGGCTGTGTTTGCCATTACATACTCCACACATTCCAATGCAGCACCTTTCACATACTCACCATTGTAGTAAAGCATTTGGTTTGCCAAATGACGACCAGTTAAAAATTCAGACACTGTAAATTCCGGAATGCTGCTATTAATGAACAGCCAACTCTTGTAGCTATTCAAATCATCTAGACGTAACGAACCTAAGCCGCCTGTACCTTCTGTGGCACGTATCCAACAAGGAAACCCTATCAGGTCTTTCACATCATCATAACGAGGATTGTCCTGTGTTACCTTAATTGTTTTTGGTATGTAGTCGGTTCCTTCAAGAAGCTCTGCCATTATGGACTTATTGCGCAGGGATTCCGAGAAGAACTTGTTACCCATAAATACAGGACATGGAAACTTTTTGTGCTTCTCATAATATGCTCCCCACTCCACAATTTCTGCTTCTGGTTGTACAAAAGCATAGTCAATATGCTCTGTTTTTACAAGCTCTTCTACCCATAGGAAATAATCAGGCGATGTACATCTGGGACATATATAATATTCATCAAGCAACCCCGCCATAAAAAATCCTACTGCTTTTTTTTCTATATCACATCCGATGAGTCTATAATCAGGATGATTTTTTTTGACAACTTTAGCTATAGAGCGGGGAGTCAGACCGCCAATTCCTGTAATTAAAATAGTTTTCATTCTTATTACTCCTTTAAACAATTTTCTAAATTATAAACTGCTATAGATATTTCATTTGCTTCCCTAATCATCTCTTCTTTTCCATATCTTTGGTCACATACCAATGATATTTCACAATCATGGTATTTCGTTTTGACATATGGATAATTCAAATCTATAGGCCAATGAATCGGGCAAAAAATGCCAGATATAATTAACTGTTTTTGTATTTTATCTCTTATATCTGCATTAACCAATAATGGAACAAAAAGAGGGCAATCCTCTTCTCCAAGTGTTTCATACATAAATTGCGCATCATTTTTCCATAATCTTTTTATTTCGGTTATCGTTCTTATTAAAATCGTGGCATTCGTTCTTCTACATTGTCTTAGATAATCTGAATCTATCAATTCAAATCTTTCTATTTCATCAGCAGGAGGTGCGCAGTCTTCATAATGCTCTCCTAATAGTCTGTTTGCCTTTTTATATAAATTTAAAAAAGCATCTTTTTCTCCAGAAGCATGAAGAAGGTATTTTTCCTTCATATTTGCAGCCATTCTCCACGACGTAACATATGTATCATTACTTTTTTTAGGGGAAACAATAGAAAATCCTTTTTTAGCATATACAGCTGCACAAAGACAATCTGTCCACTTTCTATAGCTAACAAAAATGTAGTCAGCCAAAGGATATGTTGCCAATCGTGAAAAGGCTGTTTGTGTAGCATCTACTATCAAAATCTTTTTTTTTCTCTTACCAAGTTCTGCAAACTTAAAAGTTGATTCACTTCCGACACCAAAATAGTCCATTACTAGTACAGCTTCCACTTGCTCAAATATTTTTTCATAATTTAAGCGTATTCCATAAAAAACAACCTCAATTCCCTTAGAAATAAAAGGTTCTACCATAGAAGCACAACAATAGGCGGGCAACGCCACCTTTCTAAATATAGAATAAGACAAGATATCTTTAATGATATATGCAATAGCAGTTCTACCAGAAAGCAACATACCGTTTCTCTATATCGATTAAATTTGTATATTTATTTATGCCAATTTGTGTTGTACGTTCATGAAATTCACTCCCTATTTCATACATTTTATCACTTCCTCCGTTGCATTATTCAATTTTTTTAGATAAGACATAGAAATCAAGTCCATTCTATATTCGTTCTTAATAACACGACTTCTCAAAATCCCTTCTTTCATAAACCCTTTTTTTGCAAACAAGGAAATCGAAGCCACATTATCCGACAAAATATGTGCTGTTAAACAAAACAGATTAAGTTCCTCAAATGCATATTGACACGCTATATCCAACGCATTGGCTCCTATCTTTTTCCCATGATATTTTGGTAATATTTTAATGTTAATATTTCCCACTTTATTATTAAAATCAACATTGTTTATTATTATTGTTCCAACTGCGATACCATCATATTCAATCATCATACGAACAGTATTTTTTTCCTCAGCTCTTTTTGTCATCCAAAGAAGTTGCTCTTCATAATTCACTTTCTTTGGATTTCCCACTACACAATTGGCAATTTCATTATTATTATTTAATTCCATTAGGACAGATGCGTCATTTTCCTCTATCCAACGCAGTTTCACATAATGGCCAGCACCGTCTTGCTTTATTAATTTGTTCTCTAATAACCTATATTCATCAAAATCTAACATTTGCCCTGTGCCTCTGACTGCAATGCCTTCTCTTTTAAATACTTTATAAATCGTTTTCAATATGATGAAAACATCTGTTTTCAATGAAATATTATTAACATATGTAATATCATATCTGAATCGTTGAGGCCAATTTGATGAATTACGTCCATTTATTTGTGCCAAACCTGTCAGACCAGGTCGTACTAAATGTCTCTTCCTTTCTTCGTTGTTATAGTAAGGTAAGTATTGCACTGCCAATGGTCTTGGTCCAACTATCGCCATATCTCCCTTGATAATATTAATCAGTTCAGGCAATTCATCGAGAGATGTGGAACGGAGAATTTGGCCAAATTTTGTAAGCCGCAATTCATCGGAGAGCAATTCTCCATTTTCATCTCGCTCATCTGACATTGATCTAAACTTGCAGAGTCTAAAAATTTTCTCTTCCCCTGTTGCTGAATTGATTTTTCCTGGCCTATTCTGTTTGAATAATATAGGCGAACCAAGATTTATTCTTACCAGTAAAGCAATGATTCCCATTACTGGAGATAGCATAATCAATGCACACAACGCCAAAAAACAATCCAACGGCCTTTTTTATATATCTCTCATATAGATTAATCTTCATCCTCCACTCCTCCAATTACGCAGAAACAAAATACATAACTCACTCAAAGCATGCCCTTATCACTTCAATCACCACCTCTTGCTGATCCACCGTCATCTTATTATCACTCGGCAAGCACAACCCTCTATGGAAAATATCCATGCCTACATCCAATGGCTTGCCATCCTTTCCACGGACACCACCACTTATATACGCATTTGTATTCGCCCTGCCATTGCCTTCCCGGGTGACAAAGCCATTCATCCGATAAATAGGTTGCATGTGCATGGGGCTTCCAGATAGGACGACCCTCCGCATTATATTGGGCGAGTTTTTCCAGGATCTCTGTCGGACAGCTTTTTCCAGATTCACGGATATACAAAGCCTCGTACTCCCCGCGTACCTGCTTACACATAGCATCCTCGTCAATCAATAGGCAAGACAGCCAGTAATTGGGTTCGGAATGTTTCGCATCAAAGGGGTTCATCGTTACCGGAAGATCCTTGAATCCTTGTTTATATCTTTCATAAATAGCCTTTTCTGTGCGATATGCTCCTCTAAGTGTGGAATTTGTCCTCTTACCACACCTGCAATGACGTTTGACATCCGGTAATTGTATCCCAATTCTTCATGCTGATACCAAGGTGCATTTTCTCTTGATTGTGTAGACCATTTTCTAACTTTCTCAGTCGCTTCTTTATCGTCAGTCAGAAACATCCCACCTGAGGATCCAGTTATGATCTTATTGCCATTAAATGATATTGCATTGTAATTCCCAAATGTTCCTGTCTGTACACCTTTATATCTTGCTCCTAAAGACTCGGCTGCATCTTCTATGATAATGACATTATGCTTTTTACAAACTGCTTTGATTTCATCGATTTTACCTGGGGTTCCATATAGGTGGACCAAGACAACAATTTTTACCTCCGGATATAATTCAAACGCTTTCTCTAAAGCAATCGGATCCATATTCCATGTATCATATTCCGTGTCAATAAACACGGGGACTCCTCCCTCATAGACAATAGGGTTTACTGTAGCATCAAAGGTCATATCCGAACAAAAGACCTTATCACCGGACTTTACCCCAGCCAACCTAACCGCCATATGCAAAGCTGCTGTCCCGGCAGACAAAGCAACCGCATACCTACAACCAATCTTCTCACAAGCCAAACGTTCTACCTCATTAATGTTCTTACCTACGGTAGACATCCAATTACTCTCATATGCTTCTATTATATATTTGATTTCATCCCCATGCATTGTAGGAGAACTCAGCCATATTTTAGAAGCAAACGGCGCTATTTGTTTCAATTTGAAGTTTTGATCCTCTCTCTTCATATCCAGTTATTTTCTTTTCTTATTCTCCACCTCAAAGCCATACCCATAGCCGTATCCATAACCATAATGTTTACCATAGCCATAACCATATTTCTTACCATAACCGTAACCATAGGTGTTCTTACGTTTGCTCAGGTCGATTCCATTGATCACTACCGCCAACTTGTCAAATTTATGCTCGTCCCTAAGAACATTAATGTAGCAGAAAGCGGCTTTCGGGGTCACGTCCGCACGGCAGATATAAACACACATGTCGGCCACACGGCTTATTATGGCCGTATCAGTTACCATACCGATCGGGGCTGTATCCAGCAACACGTAGTCATAACGGGATTTCAATTGCTCTATCGCCTTCTCCAAGGTATCACGGGCTACCAGTTCCGTCGGGTTCGGGGGAATCGTTCCTCCTAAAAGGATATCCAGGTTCGGACTGATGCCGGAAGGCTGCACAAGATCAAAAAGATCCTTATCCTCCGGATCCATCAGATAATTAGATATTCCTTCCTGCCTTTTCGATAAATCGAAGACCTTATTCAAGCCCGGCTTACGGATATCCATACCAACCACTACCACCTTCTTTCCCAAATAAGCCAAGCTGACAGCGAGATTTCCAGTCACGAAAGACTTACCTTCTCCGGGCTGCGTAGAAGAAAAAAGTATGACCTTTTGATCTTTCCGGAGCATAAAGAGCAGATTGGTCCGCAAACCCCGGAAGGTCTCCTCCATCATGTCGTTTTTATTCTCACGTACTACGATCGCTCCCTTATCGGAGGATTTATGACCACACAAGGGCAATTCGCCCAAAATCGGAACATTCGTCAATTGCTCCACGTCGCCACGATTCTCGATCTTATATTTCAATAATTCCACGACAAAGATGATTCCCACCGGAATAAACAGGCCCACCACAAACGCAGCCAATAAAAACACTAGCTTCTTGGGAGCCACAGGATCCTTCCCGGATAATGGTTCCTCTACAATACGACCATTATTAGCCGTGGCTGCCAATGTGATCGCATTTTCCTCCCGCTTCTGCAACAGCATGATATATAAAGTCGCCTTGATTTCTTGCTGGCGAGAAATAGTCATGAACTCTTTCTCTTGCTTTGGAGCATCACTAATCCGGCTCTCAAATTTACTAGCCTGACGCTCAATATCTTTCTGGGCGATTTGTAGTCCTCGCAAGACACTATTCACGGTTGTCTCGACATTGCGTCTCATCGCCTCAACGCCGGTGTTCATGTTTATCACCGCCGGATTATTTTCCGAAGAGGTACGTAATAAACGTTTACGCTCGATGATCATCGTGTTATATTGTTCAATCACCCTAGTGAGGTTTTGATCCTGTAACCCTACGTTTGCAGGAATTACCTCTTCCTTGTTGACCGGATCGTTGATATAGGTACGCAGAAATTGAACCAAGCTGATCTGTGTAGCGTTCTCCGTACGTTGCTGCTCATACTTGGAACTCTCTTGTAAGGCTAGACGGGCATCACTTGTCAAATCCGTCAGACCGGATCGTTGCTTGAAATCCGCCAACTCGCTCTCCGCCGTACCCAACTCATGGTTAATTATACCGATACGCTCCTCTATGAACTCAGCGGTTTTCTGAGCTACCTCATTCTTCTCATCGTTCGCGTCTTGATTATAGAATGCAACCAAACGATTCACGAAATCCACGCCTCGCTCCTTTACTGTATTGTTCACGCTGATCTTCGCTATCGTTGTGGTCTGGGAAGAGGCGGTCACGCTCAAGTCTTTCATATAATCCTCGGCGGTCTCCGTCGGCGTATTTATGGTAACACGTAAAGCGATTTCCTCTTCTTCCATATACAAGGTATCGCCTTGCGTAAAGCTTAAAACACCCACAGGTGTTGGTAACACCGCCGGCAATTGATCAAATGCCTGTTCTATCTCTTGCTCTTCCTTATCTTGCACATATTCAGCCTTAACAGACAATTTTCCTGTTTTTGTAAATGTAAGATCCAGCTTAATCGGTTCCTCCAATTTATCGGCCTCTTCCGGTGTCATATAAATCCGCACCGGACTATTCTTATAAAGAGGTATCGCATAACCGAACGCTCGCTTTTCCGCTACACGAACATATAAATTCAGGTCGTTCACGACTTTTTTTATCAATGTACGGGATTTCAATATCTCCACCTCGTTATCAAAATTATTTGTCATGGAAAACATTCCCAAGTCTTGAATGGCCGCCAACGGATTGTTGCCCGAACCGCTTCGCTTATCCTCCTCCTTTATCAACACGGAACTGGAAATGTTATATACAGGCGTTTGATAGCGAAGAAACAGGTAAGTGGCGATGCAACATATCAATATACTAGCCACAAACCAACGCCAATAAAAAAGGTATTTAAATAAAAGAGCGACCAAATCAATCTCTTGTTCCTCGTTCTCTATCCCAGTGTTATTATTTATCCGTTCGTCTATCATCTCTCTTAATTTTCAATTCTCAATTTTCAATTACTTAAGTATGTTTACCAACAGGCCGGCAATAGATACCAGAATCGAGAGTGAGCTTACCCAAAGGGTCGTGCTGTTACCGATATCGGAGTTCTTAGCCTTCGTCTTGTTCGGGGTCACGTAAATAATATCGTTTTGCTTCAGGTAATAATACGGGGAAGTCACGACTTCGGCATTATTCAAATTCAAGTTAATGATCTCACGCTTACCGTTCACGTCCTCACGGATCAGCTTGACGTTATCACGGACACCGTAAATCGTCATATCACCTGCCATCGCCAAAGCCTCCAGAACGTTCACCTTCTCGTTGCCGATCGTGAAGCTACCCGGACGGGCCACCTCACCCAACACGGAGATCTTGTAATTAGACATACGGACCGTAACGATCGGGGATTCCTTCAAATAAGGTTTCAAACGCTCACGAATCAAGTCCTCCGCCTCGTTCTTGGTGAGACCACCCACTTCCAAGCGACCGATAACAGGGAAATCGATCTCTCCTTTATTATTCACCAAGTATTGCTGCATGGTCGGTTGCGTGGTCGTACTGATATTTGTCAAAGCCGCATTGATTGGAGTCTGTACCGTCAAGTTGAATGGAGTCGCAGCCTTCGGGTCTGTCGTATTGACCGTGATGCTCAACAAGTCTTTTGGCATGATCTTGGCGTCATACAACGGAAGGGTCTCCTCAAAATCGTTCACTGCCTCTGGGTTCTGGAGGTATGGTACGTTCTTGTAAGAAGTACAACTCGCTACCAATAGAGGTAGAGCTAATAAAAGTAGTAATCTTTTGATTTTCATATTATTTTGTTTTCCTTTTTTTATTTCATTGAACACAGAATGATATGGATTTAGCGAAACAAACGAGAGAAAAGGCCTTTCGGTTTCTCCGGTTCGTATTCCGACTCGTATTTCCGCATTAAATCCTCATAGGAAAGTCTTTTACTCACCATCTCGTAAATCATACCCCAGTCCGGGAGACCACCAAGATTACGGTCATCAATAAAAATATCGGCCTTCAGCTTACGGGAGAAATGGTTGTTCAGGTTTTTCTCTTCTTCCGGATAATCTCGGTTCACGGCGTAAAACTCCAAGCCCCGCTCTCGGCAAAAGGTGACAGCCTCATCCAAAAGCTTGCCCTCTCGCACACTCCATAAGATCAGCTTGTGGTGTTCTGTTTGTAACTTTCTCAATGTCTCGAAAGCGAAAGGGATCTCCTTCCCTATCGCCGGATATTTATGCTCAACGATTGTTCCGTCAAAATCTACTGCGATAATCATTTATAATTCAGATTTATAACTACCAACTAAATTGCTAATTCACTCCGTCCAATCTCGTGAATTGAGAGTTTTGGCTCTTGAACTCGGGGACGAAGGATTTCATCTCTTTCACCATAGGAAGAATATGTACATGAAGGGATAATTCAGCTAATAGATCAATGTGCTCTACCACATCCTTGTAAGCGTACTCCCGGACTGCTGCCACACGAATCTTCTCATGAGGGGTTTCCTTCGTATTCTCCTTGTTGCTCAATAGTTCCTCATATAATTTCTCACCGGGACGAAGACCTGTGTATTTAATCTCTATGTCTTTATCCACCTGCAAACCAGAAAGCTCGATCATACGCTTCGCTAAGTCAGCGATCTTGACCGGCTCACCCATATCAAAGATGAATATCTCGCCGCCCTTGCCCATCGTACCGGCTTCCAACACCAAACGGCAGGCTTCGGGGATTGTCATGAAGTAGCGGATGATATCGGGATGGGTTACCGTAACTGGGCCTCCTTTGGCGATCTGATCGCAAAAACGAGGTATCACGGAGCCATTACTTCCTAATACATTACCGAAACGGGTCGTGATAAACTTAGTGTTTCCCGCTAGAGCCCCCTTACTGATCGCCACACTCAAGCTCTGCACATATATCTCAGCGAGGCGCTTGCTACATCCCATGATATTCGTTGGATTAACGGCCTTATCCGTACTGATCATCACGAATTTCTCTACACCATTAGCTTACGGCGGCATCCGCTATCACTCGGGTACCAAACACGTTGGTACGAACAGCCTCGCAAGGGTTCTCTTCCATCAAGGGGACGTGCTTATAAGCTGCCGCATGGAATACTACCTGGGGATGCCAATTGCGGAATACGTAATCTACACGGTCCGGATTCCGGACATCGCCTATGATAGGTACAAAATCCAGTTCCTTATACTTCTCCTCCAATTCCAGGCGTAAGTCATGCATCGGAGTCTCGGCGGCATCAAGGCAGATCAATTTCTTGATCGGGAAATGCGCCAGCTGGCGGCAGATCTCGCTACCAATGCTACCGGCCGCTCCCGTAACAAGGATCGTCTTATCTTTCAATAAGAGACCGATCTCGCCCAGATTTATACTGATCTCCTCACGACCCAGCAAGTCCTCAATACGGATATCACGGACTGAACGCTTCATTCCGCCCTCATGGACCTCCTCCATATCAGGAACCACGAGAGGCTTCAAGGAGGCCTGCTCGCAATAATGAATCAAACGATCACGTTCTCGTCGGACGGTCTTTATATTCGGGAAAAGGATACCATCCAAGTTATTTCTGGGGATCAGACGCAACAAGTCATCAATGTCCTCGATCTGGTAAACGGGAAGTTCCGCTATGCGAAGGTTCTTTTTAGCGCTACCAAACGTCAAGAAGCCGATGATGCTATAATTTTGCATGAATACTTGCCGGTTGGGTGATGTGGCTATCATCACGCTATCCTCATCCATACCGAACACCAGTACACGCTTGCGCTTTTTTCCAAGTTGGGACAACACGCTATTATATACATTAATCACGAATACACGTAAGGTGATCAGCAGAACAATCGTCAACATACAATCGGTTATCCCTCCCACCCAATATATAGAGGAATTGAAATTCGCCCTCAAAAGATGAAGCAGTATGAACATGAGGATGGATTTTGTGATGGCGACACCACCAATCCTCCATAGTCCACGTAGCGTGGAATGACGGATCACCCCGTGATAAACCTTGAACGTAAGAAAAGAAAGGATACTGGCCACAAAGGAAGCTATTCCTACCTTTAATACACTAATCCCGTTTATGTATACATGCATGATGGACAATAATCCCAGCACTCCTATCAAAGATACACATAGGGAAATGAAAAGATCCGCACAAAAAATGATCCAGCGGTTGATATACCGCAAATTTACCAGACGCCCCAGCGCTAAACGCCAGCGATTATAACGATATTTCACCTTTTCCATATTTGTTTTATTCATATCTATCTAACTATAATAATAAGCGACCGAACCTCTCAAGTGGTTGGAGTGGTATAAGCTAAAGCAAGAGTCTAGTCTATCGGTTAAAGAAAAAGGGACTCTCCTCGCTACTAGAGATAGCTGACCTCTTGATCGATATCGGCCGCCTAATTCTCATTTTCTAATTGCGACCTAGCGATAATATATTCTTGATTGGAGGCTCTCTTGAACCTCAGAAGTATCTTTAATCAATCTCCATGTCACGATCCATGGACGTGTTTTTTACTTCCTGCATCGGAAAATACCTCACCTCTTCCTTATGCCACTCCTTGTAACCGTCAAGCGTACGAGTAGGGACGGATAACCGACCGTAGTCATTGCCTTCGCGATGGAAAAGATGGTTACGTGTATAGGAACGTAACTCGCCATCTGTCCAAGAGACCATCACGATTGGAAACGGGTACGTGGTGAGGCTTAACGGGGTCACTAAGGTACGGGAAGATATTTGGCGTAACAGGTAAGCTGATTTCTCGAACGCCACCCAATACGGACCCGTACAGTAAAGATGGATGAAGGCACGATTATCCGACTCTCGCTTAAGAATCTCTTTCAAATGGTTTCCTAACAACGAGATAAGGCGTACTCCGGATCTATCCTCTTTTTTTACCATAGTGCGTATCCATCTATGTGTATCATAATAGCTCTAGCAGGTCACGGGTGATATTTACTTTGGCACATCCCAGTAGATCTACACGGATCACAAAGTTAAGATTGCCATCCTCCACTTCCAGCACGTTACCTTCTAGACCATGCAACTTACCGCCGTTAATACGTACCCTCGCTCCAAGAGGCAGCGGATGGGGATCGATAATGACAGGCTCTTCGGAATCGTCCAGCATCCTACGGAGTTTCACCATCTGCTCATCCGGAATGAAGGCTACGGGGCGTATGCCTCCAGACCGTTCGCCAGCTATGTTTACCATGAAACGTTTGATATAAGGAAGATGCACGATCTCCTTCCTACGCAAGACATCGGTGCAACGGATGAATACAATGGAACGGAAGACGATCCGGTCTACTTGCTTACGCTTGCCGCTTGGCAGAAGACACATCTCTTTTTGGGAGGCTATATAAACCTCATAGTCCTTCTCGCCTTCCGGCTGACTGGCTATGCGCTTTTCCAGCTTGTCACGGCATAGTTTCTCGGACTTGTTGTTGACGATAGCGATGTACCAATGTTTCTGATCAGATTTTCGCCGTAACGGGTTTTCAGGAATGGTTCTTTCAACGCCTACGGCGTCGATACCCTCATGAGGTACCGAATTTACAACCGTTTTTACAACATTCGCTCGCATTTCGTTGATTGCTTAAAAGAGATAGTTTGATATATGCACCATAACCCTTTTTCGCCATGTGAGAAATTAGGCTACTTAGTGAGTAGCGCAAAAGGTGGGAGAATGGTTATTACTCAGTTGTAGAGACGGAGCATGCTCCGTCTCCCACCGTCTGACAGTAATTTAAAACATCTTTTAGAGGGGATGAGACGGGGTATACCCATCTCTACAAGAATGTATGTTCGATTTTAGGGGGGGACGTGATGATTTCGG
>ENA-OQJN01000445-OQJN01000445.1-human-gut-metagenome-genome-assembly--contig:-NODE-445-length-17103-cov-2.610332_pt1 | contig 17103 bp, 17 predicted proteins | sample MGYA00242610_ERZ504777 | MGnify/ENA primary metagenome ERZ504777 (study PRJEB26092, sample SAMD00036350) | human gut metagenome | host: Homo sapiens | study: EMG produced TPA metagenomics assembly of... | reverse complement strand
GGCCGAAACCCATACCGCAAAGCATCAATCGCCAAGCGATATCCATATTGGTGGGTTGCCCCGGCAATAAAGCCAATAGAAGAAGTCCGGTCGCATACACCACCATTCCGATACCGCCTAACAATCCGGGATGATATTTCTCGATCAGCCTCCCGGCTACCGGAGCGGTCAAGATCGTCGCTACCGGCCAAGGAGTCAACAGCAGCCCCGTCTCCACCTCATTTCTTCCGGCCACATTTTGCAATAAAAGGGTAATGATACCATCGCCAACAACTGTGCCGTAAATGAAGTGATCGAGGATAATACGGACAAGGCGAATATCGGAATCCGCATCAAGTCCAATGGCAATATCGGAACCTCCTGCCGTAGTTGCCTGCGGATAAAAATGTTCCGATCACCAATAGAAGAAGAACCTGTAAAGCGATCATTCTCCAGTTCTCATGATGGGCGATGCCTTCCAACGAATAAATCAGCAATCCGAAAGTCAGGGCATTCGAGATTCCACCGATCTTATCAAACTTTCGTTTCGGCCCATCCTTGCAAGGATTTTGAGGCAAAAGAAAATAACCCGTTATAATCGCGCAAATCCCTAAAGGTACGTTGATAGCGAACAACCAATTCCAAGAAGCGACTGATAAGATAGCGCCCGCCAACGACGGCCCGGCAGCAATCGATACCGCCACGACCATGGCATTGATACTCATTCCCCGCCCTATATATTGTGGAGGATAAATAATACGAAGTAAAGCGGTCGTCACGCTCATGATAGCCGAGGCTCCGATCCCTTGCAATATTCTCGCGACCGTCAACATGGCGAAAGACGAGGATAAGGCACAAAATAATGACGTTGAGCAGAATATTGTCGTCCCGATCAAGAAAATCCGCTTATATCCATAAATATCTCCCAAAGCGGAGAACGATAAAAGAGACATCGTAATCGTTAGCTGATAAGCGTTGACAATCCAGATCGTGGAGGAAGGGGATGTCCCGAATTCACGGGACAAGGTAGGAAGCGCCACGTTGACAATCGTGCCGTCCAACACGGACATGGTCAATGCCAACGCAACCGCTATTACTGCCCAATAACGCCTCGGTATAAATCGTATCATATTACATTATTTCTTCAAATCGAAACCCAGCATCATGCCATCATATTCACTTGCCAACTTATTGATAGCTTTCAAGGTCGTATTGCTGGATATAGAAGAAACCGTGCTCAAGAACTTCAGTAATTTATCCGCGTTAAAAAGCAATGTCAACTCATTACCAGAAAGGACGACATGGGCGGTAAGCGTAGAAACGGTCAGCTTCTTATTACCCACCGTATACCGTAACGTCACCGTTTTTATCTTCCGGACTCACCGAGTAAGTACCTTTCAGGCTTCCCCTTTTCAATGCGCTCGTAAACGTACTATCCGAATTAAAGACATAATTAAATACACCTTCCACGATACCTACTTTCGCGCAATATTCCTTCATTTTCTTCTCTGCCTCGGTAGCCGCCAAGCTTCCCGCTACATTCTTCAAGGCATTATCACCTTCCAGTTGCAGGGCAGGGTTCACATACATCCAAGTTCCCTGTAAATTCTCGAAAGTCACGGCTTTCCCTCCGGTGACAGAAGTCACGGCGTTCTTTACGGCAGATGAATTTAAGATATCTTTCAAGGACTGTCCCTTCATGTTTCCGGGAATCAACAAAAGGCCGCATACGACCATCCACATACATAGTAACTTTTTCATCTCTTTGTTTTTTACTCAATTAGAAAAATCGGCCAAAGATACGAATATTATTCATACATTTGTTTTAAATAACTTTATACAAACATACCATGAGAAAGCAAGTCGTACGTATTTGTATGTTACTGGCCTGCGCCTTTAGCTTTATGCAAGGGCAAGCCAGCATCCAGCCTTCTATCGTAAAAGCTACGATTGACGAGCTAATAGCCAAGGACGCTAAGAATCAAGCAGGAATCACAAAGGGTGTCGAGCAAGTAGCCCGCCTCTGGCAAACCTCCGATGGGGATGAGCAAGCGTTTCAAACCTTCTGCCGGGAGAATTATCTATCCGATCCCGCCGAAAAAGACCAAGTTTTCCTCAAGATCAGCGAGTATATTGAAGGTATCAATGGCAATTTCAACGAGATGGTACTCTGTCTGCAACGAAATTTGAACCTAGATACCGGACCTCTACACGCCATCGATGAGAAATTCGGGTCCTACAGCCCCAGTTCCCACCTAATGGACGATCTATACGCCAACAAGATCGGCTTCATCATCGCCCTCAACTTTCCCCAACTTACTCTCAAGGAGAAAGAGGCGTTAGGTGATGACCGTAAAGCATGGGCCTACGCCCGTCTGGGCGATATGTTTACGGAACGGATACCGGCGGAAGTAAAGCAAGCCGCCGCCGATACGGAAAGTGACGCAGATATTTACATCGCAGATTATAATATCTATATGGGGCATTTACTAACTCCTAAAGGAAAAACCATTTTCCCCTCCGACATGCGCTTACTTTGCCATTGGAACCTTCGCGACGAGATCAAGGCCAATTATAACAAAGGAAAAGAGGGATTGGAAAAACAACGGATGGTATATGAGGTCATGAAGCGAATCATCTCGCAAGAAATCCCGAAAGAGGTGATCAACTCGGATCGTTACGAATGGAACCCGTACGCCAATACGTTATCCCAAGCTGGAAATGAACTAGAAGGTACCCCTGAAAGCCCGGCCCGCTATCAGAAAATGTTGAATAATTTCAACGCCATGCAGCGTATAGACAAATATACGGGAAACACTTATATAGACCGTAAGTTCACGGAAGATATGGAAATAGATGTCAACGATGTAGAAGCCCTGTTCGATCAGTTCCTTTCCGCCCCCGAACTAAAGGAAGTGGGGAAAATCATCTCCAAACGCCTCGGACGCAAACTGGAAGCCTACGATATATGGTACGATGGCTTCAAGGCCCGTAGCAATCTGGACGAGAACAAGCTAAACGAGCAAACCCGTACCCTGTATCCCGATGCGGTAACGATGGAAAAGAAGCTACCGGAAATCTTACAGAAACTAGGATTCAGCCCCGATCGTGCCCAATATCTGGCGGATAAGATCGCAGTCGATCCCGCCCGTGGTTCCGGTCATGCGTGGGGAGCCTCCATGAAAGGCCAGCGTTCCCGTTTACGTACCCGTATCCCTTCACAAGGGATGGATTACAAAGGATATAATATCGCCATCCACGAGTTCGGACATAACGTAGAGCAAACGATCTCATTATATGATGTCGATTATTATATGCTCAACGGAGTTCCCAATACGGCTTTCACCGAAGCGCTGGCCTTTGTCTTCCAGAAAAGAGACCTTGAGTTACTGGGCATAAAAGACGAGAATCCGGAAAAAGAAAAGATGGATATCTTGGATAAGATATGGAGCATGTATGAGATTTGCGGTGTTTCCATGCTGGATATCTCCGTATGGAAATGGATGTACGCACATCCTAACGCTACTGCCGGGGAATTACAGGAGGCCGTGATCCGTCTTTCCAAGGAAATCTGGAATAAGTATTACGCTCCGGTATTCGGTGTAAAAGACGAGACCGTTCTAGCGATTTACTCCCATATGATCGGTTATCCGCTCTACCTTTCCGCCTACGCTTTCGGACAGATTATCGAATTCCAGCTAGAGAACTACCTCAATGGCAAGGATTTCGCGAATGAGGTTAGCCGGATATTCAAGCAAGGCCGCCTCACCCCGAATGTGTGGATCAAGCAAGCTACCGGCAACGATCTTACCGTAGATCCGATGTTGGAAGCGCTTCGTAAGGTATTAAAAGACTAAACTACAGACCAAAAGAAAAGCCATCCCGATACCGAGATGGCTTTCTTTATTTATATCAAGAAACTTCCGATTATAACTTGTCGTTAGAACCAAGAACGTTGATGATCTTGTGTTTGTAAAGTTTCTCCATGTTATCACGAGCCGGGCCCAGATATTTACGAGGATCGAATTCAGCCGGTTTCTCAGCGAAAGTCTTGCGGATAGCGGCAGTCATCGCCAAACGAGAGTCTGAGTCGATATTGATCTTACATACAGAAGATGTAGCAGCCTTACGCAACCACTCTTCAGGAATACCGATAGCAGCCTTCAAAGCGCCACCGAATTTGTTGATAGTCTCAACCTCTTCCTGAGGAACAGAAGAAGAACCGTGAAGAACGATAGGGAATCCCGGAAGTTTCTCCATAACAGCGTCCAAAACGTCGAATGCCAATGGAGGAGGAACCATCTTACCTGTAACAGGGTCGATCGTACATTGCTCCGGAGTGAACTTATAAGCACCGTGAGAAGTACCGATTGAGATAGCCAAAGAATCGCAGCCCGTACGAGTAGCGAAGTCGATAACTTCCTCAGGATTGGTATAAGTGTGGTGGTCTGAAGAAACCTCATCCTCAACACCTGCCAATACACCAAGCTCGCCTTCTACAGTTACATCGAATTGATGAGCGTACTCAACAACTTTCTTAGTCAAAGCGATGTTCTCTTCATAAGGAAGGTGAGAACCGTCGATCATTACAGATGAGAAGCCAGAGTCGATACAGCTCTTGCAAGTCTCAAACGTATCACCATGGTCTAAGTGAAGAACGATCTGAGGATTCGGGCAACCTAATTCCTTAGCATATTCAACAGCACCCTGTGCCATGTAACGAAGCAAAGTAGCGTTTGCGTACTGGCGAGCGCCCTTTGAAACTTGCAAAATAACCGGAGATTTTTGTCTCTACAGCAGCCTTGATGATAGCCTGCATCTGTTCCATGTTATTGAAGTTGAAAGCAGGGATAGCATATCCGCCCTTGATAGCCTTAGCGAACATTTCTTTTGTGTTCACCAAGCCCAAATCTTTGTAATTTACCATAGTTGTTATTATGTTATTACGTTAATGATTAAAAACTTGCACAAAGATAATCAAGATTCACGACAAATGATGCTTCAAAGCATATAAAATAACACAAAATCAACGCCCTTGAAAAAAATAATACGATTTTCTTTGTTTGTTTGTGGCAAACCCTTACCTTTGCAAGCCAAAAATACCGGTTACCAAATATATACAGAGTATAAATTAAAATAGATAATAAAGCAATGAAAAAAGGTATTCATCCTGAAAATTATCGTCCTGTAGTATTTAAGGACATGTCAAACGATGATGTATTCATCACTCGTTCTACTATTAACGCAAAAGAGACGATCGAGATCGACGGCGTAACTTATCCGTTGGTAAAGGTCGAGATCTCTAACACTTCTCACCCGTTCTACACTGGTAAGTCTAAGTTGGTCGATACAGCCGGACGTGTTGATAAGTTCATGAGCCGTTATGGTAACCGTAACAAGAAATAAGATTTCTTTCTTTAAGAAATAAAAAAAGGTCACGATTTGTATCGTGGCCTTTTTTTGTATCTTTGCCGGAGTTAACATAATGAAATATCATGGCAAAAACGAAAGAACAATTACTAAACATCTTGGATCAGTTCCAGTTGGACGAGAAAGTAGTTTCCGCTGAACCATTCGGAAACGGACACATTAATGATACATTGAAAGTGACCAACGAGAAAGGGGAGATCAAATACGTGCTACAGCGTATCAACCATTTAATCTTCACCAATGTGGATATGCTGCAAAATAACATCCACGTGGTTACCACTCATATCCGCAAGAAGCTGGAGGAAAAAGGTGAAACGGATATCGACCGCAAGGTATTAACCTTCTTGCCGACTAAAGACGGGAAAAAATATTATTTCGATGGAGATAGTTATTGGCGGGTATGCTTATTCATCCCTCGCAGCAAAAGCTATGAGGAAGTAACTCCTGAGCTTTCTTATGAGGCTGGCAAAGCGTTCGGTGATTTCCAGACCATGTTGTCCGATATACCCGAGGGTACGCTGGGCGAGACCATCCCGAATTTCCATAATATGGAGTTCCGCTTGCGACAATTCCATGAGGCTGTAGCCGCTAATCCGGCAGGCCGGTTGGAAGAGGTGAAAGATTTGGTAGAGGAGATCGAGAAACGTGCCGAAGCGATGTGCATTCAAGAACGCCTGTACCGTGAGGGCCAATTGAAGAAACGCACGAACCATTGCGATACAAAAGTTAACAATATGATGTTTGACGCTGATAGCGACAAGGTGCTTTGCGTGATCGACTTGGACACCGTGATGCCGGGCTTCGTCCTTTCCGATATCGGCGACTTTATCCGTACCGGAGCCAATACGGGTGCCGAGGACGATGAGAATCTGGATAACGTAAACGTTAATATGGAGATATTCAAAGCCTATACCCGTGGATATATGGAAAAAGCCAAGGCGTTCTTAACTCCTACCGAGATCAAATTGCTACCTTACGGTGGACGCTTATTGACTTATATGCAGACCGTTCGTTTCTTAACCGATTATATCAACGGCGATACCTATTACAAGATCCATAGCCCGAAACATAACTTAATCCGTACGAAAGCCCAATTCAAGCTACTTCAAAGCCTGGAAGCCCATGCGGAAGAGATGGATCAGTTCATGAATCAATGGTTATAATATAAAGTAACTAAGGAATATAAAAACGGGCGGGGTGACTCATCGATTCATCCCGCCCATTCTTTTTATTTCGTCCAATAATCCAACACCGTAACCGCCGATGCCTTCCCTCCTAACACCTTGCCAAACGCTTTATGCGCCGGATGTACCAAATAGGCGTCCCGATCCGCATCCGAATGAAAAGTCAAGAAAAAGCAATGAGTCAAGCCCTGTTGCAATCCCTCCGGACTACAATCCGTTCCCCACTCATATCCTTTGATCAAGTCGATTTGAGAAGGCAACTTACAAAAGGCATCCTCAACCTCTTTCACCTGCGCCTCGGACACATCCGGCTTAAAACCGAACATAACAACATGGCGAAGAACTTTCTCCGGCTTTTGATCACTCGAATAGCTTACCATTAATACAGAAAATACGATAATCGCAAGGATAAATAATACAGATACTACTTTCTTCATGATATTCAAGATTAGATTTCTATTGCATTTATACGGCCCAAAGATAGTATAAAATCCAGTACAGCTTGCCCAAAACCTCCGTATCCTTTAGTCCTTTCCATCCCTATCTTTAGACTTTTCCTCTAGAGACATCCATCATCTATCAACTGTTGGACGATCATGCAACGACTGGTAGAAGATCGTGCAACAGTTGGTAGATGATCATGCAACGGCTGTTGCATGATGAATACAAGCAGACAAAAAAGGCTAAACACCTGTAAGGATACAGCCTTAGCCTACAAGGGAAAAACCTCAAACCATAAAGGGATTATTCAACTAAACCAATCTTAAACCTTGTCAATCCATCTGCGTAAGGAGCGGAGAGAGAATCGGCAATCATGTTTTAACAGCACCTCACGGATAAAGATCAAGCCGATACCTTGTCCGTTCGGTTTCGTAGAGAAGAACGGCTGAACAGTTTCGTTCCGTTTCCTTGTCGATGCCCTTGCCCGTATCGGCTATCTCCAAGCAGGTAGGACGCACTGTCGTCCGGATATAGATCTTTCCGTCTCGGTCGATGGATTCGGCGGCATTCTTGATAATATTGACCAAGACTTGCTCGAATAATGAATTATCCAAATTCACGACTGGAGATTCCTCGCTCAGATCCATAACAATCTCGATATTCCGGTTCTGGCAAACCGTCTCCATAAAGCGTTTACAAGCGGACACCACTTGGTTCAATTCTTGCGGACGACTTTGGGGTTCGGGTATACGCACCACATCGGCGAAATTGGTGATGAAATGGCTCATGCTATAGCAGCGTTCTATGGAGACCCGCAAAACCTCGCAGACATCCTCCATATCTTCCATCCCGCTGAAAGTAGACTCCAACGTATCCAAGGTAGAGGTGATACCCGCGGTCGTATTATTCACCTCATGAGAGATCATACGTATCACTTTCTCATACGCTTTCTTCTCGGCCTTGAACACCTCTTGGGTCAACGTCTCTATCAAATAAAACGGGTGGTGAAAACCTCGATCCACAAATGAAGAATGCGTACATTTATAAATATTAGCGTCGTTCAACCGGACGGTTTGCGCTTGATACATCGGAACCCGTACCAATTCTTCCGCCAAGGGAGAATCTAGTTGAAGAAAACGTTTTCCCACCATATCCTCCGAGCTTTGCGCGCCAAACAATTTACATGCGGCCGGGTTCATGGATAGAATCTCCTCATCCAAGTTCAAGATGATCACTCCCATCGGAGAGGCGTTGACCAGCAAGTCCAAGAAATGGTTTTGCTCCCGGAGGTGCAAACGCTCATTCTTCAACTGCTCCATCATCTTATTAAACACATCGACCACCCGGTCCGCCTCCGTTTGCCCGACCTTTCCCAAGCGGGAACTAAAGTCTTGCTCTTTCAATAACTCCATACCGTTACCGATGATATGCAAGGGCTTTATGATACGGCGATAAAAGACAAATAAATAGATGATCGTAAGCAAGACCAAGGCTTCTACCGCAAAAAACATCCGGATAGAAGACGTATAAAAGACATAATAAGTCACCACCGCCAATATAGTCAACAGCAGCGTCGTCAATATCCAAAATAATCCTTTCAGCCTCATCCTCGCCTCTTCTTATTTATCGATCGGGATTCCGTATTTCTCTAATCTCCGGTACAAGGCGGCACGACTGATTCCCAGTGCCGTAGCGACATGCGATAAATTACCTCCATGCGCTTCCAAGGAGCGTAAGATGGTTTGCTTCTCCAACTCATCCAAGGTCAAGCCCTCCAAAGAAGACGGAATCGTCGATTTAGAGCTGGATGTATCCACGCAATGAACCTCGAAATCAGCGGCATCCAAAAGCGTCTTACCCGACACAAGGATCGTCCGCTCCACCAAGTTCTTCAACTCACGGATATTACCGGGAAAAGGAAGACGGCTTAAATAGGTCTGGGCATCCGATGAGAACTCCACCCTCGGTAGCCCATTGATCTCCGATTGCTTATCCGCGAAATACCGGGCCAGCAATGGGATATCCTCCCTTCGCTCACGTAAGGCGGGTAAATGCACCGTGATCAAATTGATCCGGTAAAAAAGATCCTCACGGAACGTACGGTCCACCACCATCGATCGTAAATCCCGGTTCGTAGCGCTTACGACCCGTATATCCACCTTACGGGGGCGGCTATCCCCCAAGACCTCAAAGGTCTGGTCTTGCAATACCCGAAGCAGCTTTACTTGGCAAGACAGTTCCAAATCGCCGATCTCATCCAAGAAGATCGTGCCTTTGTTCGCCATCTCGAAACGCCCTACCCGATCCATGTACGCATCCGTAAAAGCCCCCTTCTTATGTCCGAACATCTCGCTCTCAAAAAGACTTTGGGAAAGTCCGCCTAGGTTTACCTTTACGAAAGCCTCTTTCGACCGGGGGCTATTCGCATGGATCGCTTCCGCTATCAGCTCTTTACCCGTACCGCTCTCGCCGGTAATCAAAACAGAGGCGTTTGTCGGAGCGATACGCGAGACCGTCCCCAAGACATCCATCAAAGCGGCACTTTGCCCCACGATCTTATCAAAATGAAATTTATGGTCGGCATCCGAACGGTTCAAGGGAGCGTTTGTCTCCTTCTTCTGCTCGCTCAGTTCCAAGGCGGTCCGGATCGATTTTAATAATACCAAGTTATTCCAAGGCTTCGTGATAAAATCGAAGGCTCCGGCTTGCATTCCCTGCACGGCCAAAGAGATCGATCCCCAAGCGGTCATCAAGATCACAGGTACATCGGGACGAAAGATCTTCACCTGTCTCAATAATTGAATCCCCTCCTCACCCGTGGTAGTCAACGTGAAGTTCATATCCATCAAGATCAGCTCCGGCGCCGTGGCACGGACTACCTCCAAGGCCCCCTTCGGCCCCGGAACCGCCTCCGGCCGGAAACCCGCACGTTTTAGCAGGAATGTAAGCGAGGAACGAACAGCCGCATCATCATCTATTATCAGTATCATATAATCAATTTTATCGTTTCACGATTTCCTCGAAATCGGCATCTAATGTACGATTATTCAAGAAATCATACAATGTTATACTACGGATGTTATAAAAATAACGCCAGTAATAATACAGTTCTTGGATATGCTTTTGCTTCGCGTCATCCTTCGAACTCTGGGCGTCATTCAAGTCTAGGATATCGATCTTTCCGATCATGAAAGTCTCGATCGAGGTCTTGTAGCGCTTTTCCGCCAACGTGTCCACCTCGGCGGCTATCTCCAATTGAGCGGCTTGATTATTGAAATTCTCCACCAAGAGGAAGATATCTTGATTAAAATCCATTTGCTCCTGACGGATCTTGGAAAGTACGACATCCCGATTCGATTCGGCTACTTTTACCTTTCCCTTCCGTTTTCCCCAGTCCAAGATAGGAATCGAAAGCCCGACCTCTACGATCTGGTTATCTTTCAACGGGTTGTAAGCTCCTCGCATGGACATATCCTTACCGGTATAACCCACGGAGGCAAACAGGTTAATACTTCGACGGTTTCCCTTGGCGGTCGCCACATCATAATCCGCTTCCAACTGGCGGCGCATGATATTCTTTGAGAATGAGTTATTTTCTTGAGCCTTCTCCAATACCGCCTGATAATCCATACGGACCCCTTCTATCGCCTCGGGAAGAACAGGCTCGATCACGTCTTGCTCGCTCATCCCTAAAAAGGAACGGAGCTTGAACATCATCGCGTTATAATTGGATTGGGCCTCGGTTAGCTTACCTTTCGCTTGCAAGGCCGACTGTTTCAAACGCATCAACTCGCTCTCCGAGATATGCCCGATCTTACGCTTCGCTACCGCTATGTCATAGAGTTTATTGGCGTTCAGCAAGTTCTGATTACAGATATCCAGATTATCTTCCGCCAACAGTAAGTTGAAGTAATTCGTGATGGTAGCGATCGTTACATTCTCCACGTTTCTCCATATAAGCGGCCTTAGCCTCTTGGTAACGAACAGGCTCGATACGACGTTTCCATTTTTGGTCATTCACGCCGAAGATCGGTTGCGTCAATGTCAAACTAACAGGTACGCTCATAAACTCGTTGTAAGCGCCACTACCTAGCTGACGGGTAAAATCCAAGGAGGTATTCAAGGCGATCTTACCTCCGGTCAAGGCTATGTTCTGGGCGATAGAGATCTCTCCATTTAAGCCTAAGGCATTGTTTTGCACATAGGTATAAGAACCATCCGATTGCTGGTACTTCGAGTATTGCTTGCTATATGAAGGCAGAGTCCCCGTAAATATCACTTCCGGCAACTGATCCGCCCGATGCGTACGGAATTCCCAATAGGCCGTTCGCAACTCATTGAGCGCCACGGCAGCGTCTACGGATTGAAGCTGTGCGATCTGGATCGCTTGCCGCAGGGTTATTCGAACTTTATTCGTATTGTCTTGGGCACATACTCCCGAAATCCCCGCCCACAGACAACACATCGCTATATAGATCCTTCTCATCTTAGTATAAGTTTTTTTATCCTGCCTAAGGCAAAAGGCATGCCAAAAACATATACTATTGATAATCCGATAAATAGGAATATTTAAAGTGTTCGATAATGAACAGTGTGTTCGTTTTTGGATACTTATCTTTGAATGAGTTGATTATTGACGATCGATTTATAGACCTCTTCCCGTAAAGGGCGCGACACCGGTATTTTATGCTCCCCAATGATTAATAGATTTCCTTCTATCGCTTGTACATAAGAAAGATTTACGATGAAAGAGCGGTGCACTTGCATAAAAATTTGTGCCGGCAACGTTTCCAATATACTCTTCAACCGGAGATGAACGATCTCTTTGGAAGTGAGGGTATGGATAACAATATAGTTCTCCATGCCCTCTATAAATTGAATCTCCTTTAAATAAAGCCTTTTAAGTTGCTTCTCCGTCTTGACAAAGATATAAGCAGGCTCCTCGCTTTTCGATGTAGATTCCATCAACGCATGTGCTTTATTGACCGATTTCAGGAAACGGGAAAAAGAGATCGGTTTCAATAAATAGTCCACCACGTCAAACTCATATCCTTTCAACGCATACCGCTCGTATGCCGAGGTGATAATTACCTTCGGTGTGTTCTGAGCACTCTCCAAGAAGTCCAGTCCAGACATATCCGGCATCTCTATATCCAGAAAAAGCAAATCCGCCTGAACTGAATTCAGCATATTATTGAGTTGTATAGCGTCCTCACATTCTCCGACGATGGTCAGAAAATCAATTTTACCGATGTGTCGCCGAAGTCCTTTTCTGGCGATTGGCTCATCATCCGTTATGATACACTTTATTTCCATATTATTCTGATAAATCAATACATAACTCAACCCTAAAACGGGTATTGTCTTTTTTTATACGTAACTCATGTTTATCCGGGTACAATAGCTCCAACCGTTTTCTCAGATTGTCGATCCCAATGCCTTTCCCCTTTCTTTGTTCCAAGGAGTCCGGATTGAAAGTATTGCTTACCCCAAAGCATACCTTTGAACCCTCTTCCCGCATAGATACTTGTATCCAATACGCTTCGCCCACATATTTAAACGCATTCTCCAATAATGGAAGGAAAAGCAACGGATGTATTTTTTGTCCGGTCAATTCCGGGTCAAAGGACTCCTCGAACTGTAAGCGTTTCGTCATACGAAGTCGCTGGAATTGAATATATGTTCGCAAATAATCAATCTCCTCTTCGATCGTCACTTTCGTATTTATATCATATAATTGATAACGGAGTAAGTCCGAAAGTAACTCTACAGCCTCAATCGCTTCCTCATTTTCCTCATCGATCAAGAAATAGATCGTATTCAAGGCATTAAACAGGAAATGGGGATGGTATTGCATCTTCAGCAGCTTCAATTGCGTTTCCAGCTGATCTACTCTCAGTTTCTCCAATTGAACGATTTTCTCCGAATAGCGTTTGGCTAATATATTATTACGGATCAAGAAATAGTATAGGAGAAAGATCGGCACAGCTACCGCATTGATCATTAACGCCTCTCCCCACCGATAGGTCGTTCCATTTATAGAATAGATCACGATATATAAGCCGATATTGAGCACGACTAAATTAAACAAGACCACCCATAGATATTCCCGGAATACCGGGCGGGACCTCCGCTCTTTACTCCTATCTAAAAAAATATTAGCCAAGTAATTAAAAAACAAATAAGATAAGCTAACGCCGATCAATATAATAGCAAGGGCCTTGATACGCCCGATCCATGCGTCCACTCCCAGCTCCCACATACGGACACCATAAGCGACATCCGTAACAATCCACAGGCAACAGATCGTCAATATCGCCATTAGCAACGGACTTAGAAAGTTATATTTTATCTTCATATCTGATTTCAAGCCATAAATTTATTCTTTTACTTTGATCTATGCTCATATCACAGGCACTTTTTTAATCAACGAAGTTATCGTTCCAAATAAAAACCAACAAGTAATCTTGACGAATTGCGGAATATGAAAGGTGAATATCCTGTTTGTTCGTCAGGATATGCGATAAAGGCAAAAAATACCTATATTTGCCCTCCTCAATAAGAGATGCTATAAAAATGAAGAATGACGGTTTCACATTTCGAAAGAGAGCCAGAAGCTTTAAATTCGCTTTCAACGGAATCAAGCTATTGATCACGAAGGAGCATAACGCTTGGATCCATTGTTTCGCGGCAGTTTGTGTACTTATCGCCGGGGTGGTATTCGGACTTTCCCGCATGGAATGGATCGCAGTAACGATCGTGATCGGAGCGGTATTAGCTGCCGAAGCGGTCAATTCATCCATCGAGGCCCTAGCAGATTTGGTCTCCCCTGAGTATAATGAGGCTATCAAGCGAACGAAAGACTTGGCGGCGGGAGCTGTATTATTGATGGCGATAGCGGCAGCGATCGTCGGGTTTATCATTTTTTATACCTAAAATAGCAACTATATTTTAAATCTATGAGACATATCCTTTTCGCAATTACAATGCTCATGCTATGCCTGTCCGTTAACGGACAAGAATTGAAGGTGACCGGTAGCCGGAAAGCCGTACGGACCTCGGGAGACGTATTGGTGTTTATCACTCCGGTGGCGAGTCTAGCGACCGTATTGGCAACCCAAGATTGGCAAGGGCTGAAACAAGGCGTATTCACCGGGGTTACGACATTGGGCGTAACCTATGCGCTGAAATACCTAGTGAAGAAAGAGCGGCCCGACTTCAGCGATAATCATTCGTTCCCATCCATGCATACCTCCGTATCCTTTGCGGGAGCCGCTTTTATCCAAAGGCGTTATGGATGGAAATGGGGTATTCCGGCTTATGCCGTGTCTACCTACGTGGGTTGGAGCCGGGTCTATGGGAAGAAGCATGATTGGTGGGACGTGGCGGCGGGAGCCGTTATCGGTGCCGGTAGCGCCTATATCTTTACCCGCCCGTTCGCGAAGAAACATAACCTGTCTATCAGCCCGGTAGCGGGAGACGGGCATTATGGGGTATATGCGTCAATGACGTTTTAACTCGCAGATTTTTGCCAAGCACGAAAACAGCCCGGCCATGTATCACTACAAGACCGGGCTTTCAATTGTGTGTAAGTGTAATATGTTAAACAAAAAAGTCATTCATACCGTAAGGCATCCGCAGGCTCCAACCGGACCATTTGGTGAGCCGGATACCATATCCCCAAGATGATCATCACCGCCATGACCAAGTAGGTTATAAAGAAACCCTCCACGAAACGGGCTATCGTATAATCCATATAGAATCCTTTCGTCAATTCCGACACATGAAGATTAAAACAGATCAATAAGGCCGGGATAGCGATCAATGTCAACAATAATACCCCCTCGGCAATCATGATCCCCTTTAAGCTGAAACGGGTGGAACCCAAAGCGATCCGCAACCCCATCTCCCCTTTCCGTTGTTCCGTGCGGAACCAGAACGTGCCGATGATCCCCAAGAATATATTGAACAGCAAGAATCCCATCACGGCGATCTGGTTCTGCAACTCGGATTTTACGCCATTCCTTAATTCCATGCTATATCTCAAGTCCGAGTATGGGATGACATCCAGCAAATACAAACGATCTATGGAGAGTTGCTTCTCCATTTTGCTTACACGAAGAACTCCGGGAAATCATGATCCGCAGAAGGGTTTACCCGGATGGCGATCTTCACATGGAAATCGGTATCGTCCTCGGCGATCTCTTCATCCGTCAAAGGCATGAACAGCCAGCTACAGCTTTTCGTGAAACGGTCGGCACGGAAATCGGCGGTAACCCCACCGATCGATCGCCTATCCCCCCAGAAGGAAATCCCCTCATCCCGTTTGCCGCCTTTCTCCTGAAATTCCCTAAACAGGCCGGCGGAAAGAACGACCTGACGCCCGTTCAGCATCTCTTCCCAATCCTTCTTCTCGCCCTCCATGGGACGGAAATTAAACACCTCCAGAAAACCGGGTGTCACTTCCAGTAGCTTCACGTACTCTACATTTATCGAATCGTTCACGGCAACATGCATGTACCGGTTCTCTCCCGTATGCGGCATGGACATCAGCCCCGCACCCACCGCCTCCACACCCGGGCAGGTCTTGATACGGTCGATCGCCGTCAGCATGCTGCGTCCGGAAGTGATGTATCGATAGGTAGAATCCATCTCGTTCCGGTCTACCTCTTCCACACCCATCGAGATCCAATAGACATGGTCGATATCCCATCCCATCGGGGCGAAGAAGACTTTCCCAACCGCCATTAGCGAATCGATTATGTACCACAGAACCACGAATACCAGCAGGATCTCGGCGGCAATCCACCCATTGCGCCTACGTTGGTTCCAGATGATCTTTACTAGATGCTTTATCATATCAGTGACGAATTATAGAATTAACAAAACCGGTTATTACTTATCATTCAATGAATCCACTATATTCCCATTAGAGGCATTCCACGCCGGAATCGCCGCACTCAGCAGATTCAGCAATAAACAGAACAGGAAAGCAAAGAAGAATATAGCCGGACGGATCAACATCCCCGCGCTCAACGTCAGGCCGCTATTCAAGGAAGCCAGCTCGAACGAGCCTAGCAGCCAATCCTTAAGCAAGAAGACCGCCACATAGGAGAACAGCAATCCCAACACCCCGCCCAATAACGTCACGGCGAGATTCTCCGCCAGTACCTGCCGTATCAACGTGCCACGGTTCGCACCGAACGCTTTCCGTACCCCCAGCTCCCCCATGCGTTTCTGCATCCTTGACGCAGTAAGCCCGCTAAGGTTCATAGCCGGGACCAGAAGCAAGACGATCAAGACCAACGCATACTGCCCCAACATTCTCGGCACGTCGGGCACGACATTACTCCACAAGCGAAGGCGGCTCTCCATCTGCGTATCCGGCTGCTTCATCAAGTCAATCTTGAGTTCTTGCAAGGAATTATTAAACCGGGCTACGTTTTGCTCCACCTCGGTCTTGATCTTGTTGAAGTCACCGCTTGAGCGAGCCAATATCAAGACCCGATAACTACCGATCAGACCCTCCAATGTCTCCTCGTTTATCAGCCGATCCACATCGGATTGAGCATAAGGAATCCAGATCTGGGCATACGCACGGTTGGCGAGAGGAGATACGTCCTCCACGATACCGCCAACCACATATGGACGGCGTGCCACCAATATCGTTTGCCCGATCACGCTCTCGTCTGCCAACCCGAATATACGGAGTGCCAACCTGCGACTGATCACCGCTTTCTTGATATTACTCTCCACATCGCTCCGCAGGAATGGTTTTCCCGCCAAGAACTCGAAATCGAAGATCTTCCAGAAGCCCTCGTCGGTCCGTATCTGATCGCATTTCATCCGTCTCGTTTGATCCGTGGAAGTGACCAGCGTTTGCATCCGCATCAATTGCATGCTGACGGCCTCCGGGGTTTTCAGCGTAAAGAAGCACTCCTTAGCCACACGGCCACCGACAAGGGAATAGTTCATACCGCCATCCTCCTCATTCTTATGCGTGATCGCCACGTCCTTCACATAAAGCGTCCGATCCGGTTCAACTCCGGCTTGAAGCCTTTATTTTGTA
>ENA-OQJN01000444-OQJN01000444.1-human-gut-metagenome-genome-assembly--contig:-NODE-444-length-17104-cov-4.425399_pt1 | contig 17104 bp, 10 predicted proteins | sample MGYA00242610_ERZ504777 | MGnify/ENA primary metagenome ERZ504777 (study PRJEB26092, sample SAMD00036350) | human gut metagenome | host: Homo sapiens | study: EMG produced TPA metagenomics assembly of... | reverse complement strand
TCCTCTGCGAGGATACCTTCGAGCTGCTGCCCCGCCTCGAAAAAGAAGGCCACCCCTACGATTTCATCATCCTCGACCCGCCGGCCTTCACCAAGGCCCGCCGCACGGTGGAAAACGCCATGCGGGGCTACAAGGAGATCAACTACCGGGCCATGAAGCTCCTGCCCCGGGGCGGCTACCTCGCCACGGCAAGCTGCTCTCACTTCGCCACCGAGGAGCTGTTCATCAGGATGCTGCGCTCCGCCGCAAAGGACGCTCACCGCCAGCTGCGCCAGATCGAAGTGCGCCAGCAGGCCCCCGACCACCCCATCCTCTGGGGCGTGCCGGAGACGAACTATCTGAAGTTTTTCCTGTTTCAGGTCATCTGAAGCCTCTCCCTTTGGGAGAGGTTGCATTGCGAAGCAATGACGGAGAGGGCAAGCCCGGTACGATAGAGTCTCCGCACAGCGATGAGCAGACCCTTTGTCAGAGTGATGTTATCGATACGTCCGTATTTCTCTGTCAGCGTCCTTGCCCTCTCAGTCACCTCCGGTGACAGCTCCCCCAAAGGGGGAGCCTTTGCCCGCAATAGTCATACCATCCGCGCAATACTCCAAAAAATCGGGAGTCAGTTTGTGCAGAATCGTCAAATCTGTCTATTGCGTTTTTCGCCCTGTTCGGCTATAATCATCGCATAGACAGCAACGACGCTGTGAGTCACCTCCTGACTCGCAGCGTCGTTTCGTTTAACCCGATATTTCGCGGGAGAGCCCGCCTCTTTCCGCGTAAAAATCCGCGACCAGCTGGAGTATTTCAATTCAAGTAAGGAGTAGGATTTATGGCAGCAAATGTTATGGAGATCTACGGTAGCAAGGTGTTCAACGAGCACGTCATGAAGGAGCGCCTCCCCAGCGCTACCTACAAGAGCCTCGAGAAGACCCTGCACAAGGGCGCACCTCTGGACATCGAGGTGGCAAACGTCGTGGCCAGCGTCATGAAGCGCTGGGCCATGGAGCTGGGTGCCACCCACTACACCCACTGGTTCCAGCCGCTGACCGGCATTACCAGCGAGAAGCATGACGGTTTCGTCTCCCCCGTGGGCGACGGCACCGCCATCATGGAGTTCAACGGCAAGGAGCTGGTGCGCGGCGAGCCCGACGCCTCTTCCTTCCCCTCCGGCGGCCTGCGCGCCACCTGTGAGGCCCGCGGCTACACCGCATGGGACCCCACCAGCTTCGCTTTCGTGAAGGACGACGTCCTCTGCATCCCCACTGCATTCGTCAGCTACACCGGCGAGGCGCTGGACAAGAAGACTCCCCTGCTGCGCTCCATGAACGCGCTGTCCAATCAGGCCATCCGCGTCCTGAAGCTCTTCGGCAAGGACGTGGATTACGTCTCCACCACCGTCGGCCCCGAGCAGGAGTACTTCCTTATCAAGAAGGAAGACTACGAGGCCCGTCAGGACCTCATCCTCACCGGCCGCACCCTCTTCGGCGCACCGTCCGCCAAGGGTCAGGAGCTGGAAGAGCACTACTTCGGCGTCATCCGCCCCGAGGTCTCCGCTTTCATGAAGGAGCTGGATGAAGAGCTGTGGAAGCTGGGCGTCCCCGCCAAGACCAAGCACAATGAGGTGGCTCCCTGCCAGCATGAGCTGGCCCCCATCTTCGACACCACCAACGTCGCCATCGACCACAACCTGCTGACGATGGAGATGATGAAGAAGCTGGCCCCCAAGTACGGTCTGGTCTGCCTGCAGCACGAGAAGCCTTTCGAGGGCGTCAACGGCAGCGGCAAGCACAACAACTGGTCCATGTCCACCACCCACGAGAATCTGCTGGACCCGGGCGACACCCCCATGGAGAACCTGCAGTTCCTGGTCTTCCTGGCCGCCGTCATCAAGGCTGTCGATGAGTACGCCGATCTGCTCCGTACCTCCGTCGCCACCCCCGGCAACGACCACCGTCTGGGCGCCAACGAGGCACCTCCGGCCATCATCTCCATCTTCGTGGGCGAAGAGCTGGAAGCCGTCATCGACGCCATCGCTTCCGATTCTCCCTACGCCGGCCCTGTCAAGATGAAGATGGACCTCGGCGTCGATGTCCTGCCCAAGTTCAGCAAGGACACCACCGACCGCAACCGTACTTCTCCCTTTGCCTTCACCGGCAACAAATTCGAGTTCCGTATGCCCGGCTCCGCCGAGAACCTGAGCGACTGCAACACCATCCTGAACACCGCCGTCGCCAAGGAGCTGAAGGGCTACGCTGACGAGCTGGAGAAGGCCGACGACTTCACCAGCGCCGCCATCACTCTCGTCAAGCGCACCATCCGCGACCACCGCCGCGTCATCTTCAACGGCAACGGCTACACTGCCGAGTGGGAAGAGGAAGCTGCAAAGCGCGGCCTGCCCAACAAGAAGAACACCCCCGCCGCTCTGCCCGCCCTCATCGAGCCGAAGAACATCGCCCTGATGGAGGACTTCGGCGTCCTGACCAAGGTCGAGATGGAGAGCCGCTACGAAGTTGAGATGGAGCACTACTCCAAGATCATCAACATCGAGGCCCTGACCATGCTGGAGATGGCCCGCAAGCAGCTGCTGCCCGCCGTCAACGCCTACATGAGTGAGGTCGCCAACACCGCCGCCTCCAAGCTGGCCGTCAGCGAGAGCCTGAGCGTCCGCAGTGAGACAAAGGCACTGACCCGCCTGTCCGCCGACGCCGACGCCATGAGCGACGCTGTGGACGAACTGCAGGCCGCCGTCGATGCCGCAAAGGCCCTCTCCGACGAGAGCGCAAAGGCCGTCGCCTTCCACGACGATGTTCTGCCCAAGATGGACGCTCTCCGCGCCGCCGCCGACGACGCCGAGACCATCTGCGGCGAGGACTACTGGCCTCTGCCCAGCTACAGCAAGATGCTCTACTACGTCTGATCTTCACATACCAGCGTAGAATAAAGCACCACCGGCTGAGGCGCTTATCTGAGCCATTCTCCTTTTCCTATTTCTTACACCAGCCTGAAGACCTGCCTCTGTACAGAGGCAGGCCTTTAGGCGTTTTTTAAGAAGACATACTTTTTCAGAGGACACACACCTATGAGTTATACGACACAGCAGGACATCCTCGATTTCGTCGAGGACAACAACGTAAAATTTGTCCGCTTCGCGTTCTGTGACATCTTCGGCTTCCAGAAGAACATCGCCGTGCTGGCAAGCGACCTTCCCAAGGCGCTGGAAGATGGCGTCTGCTTCGACGGCAGCGCCATCGCGGGCTTCATGCACGTGGAGGAGAGCGACCTGCTCCTCCGGCCCGACCTGTCCACCATGACCATCCTGCCCTGGCGCACGGCTGAGGGCCGGGTGATGCAGTTCTTCTGCGACGTGGAAAAGCCGGACAACACCCCCTTCGGCGGCAACTGCCGCGGCTTCCTGCGGGACATCAACCGCCGGTTCAAGCAGCTGGGCCTGCGCTGCAACGTCGGCACCGAGTGCGAGTTCTATCTCTTCGAGAACGACGACCGGGGCCGTCCCACCCGCATCCCCATCGACGCAGGCGGCTATTTCGACGTAGCGCCGCTGGACGCCGGCGAGAACATCCGCCGGGACATCTGCCTGACCATGGAGCAGATGGGCCTCGCCCCCCAGCACAGCCACCACGAGAACGGCCACGGCCAGAATGAGATCGATTTCCACTACGCCGGCCCCCTCAAGACCGCCGACAACATCTTCCTGTTCAAGCAGATCGTCCGGGCCGTGGCGGCCAGCAACGGCTTCCACTCCAGCTTCCTGCCCAAGCCCCTGCCCGACCAGGCCGGCAGCGGCCTCCACATCAACCTCTCGCTGACCATGGACGGCAAGAACCTCTTTGAGGGCGACATCGCCCCCGACAGCATCCCCGGCAGCTTCATGGCGGGCATCCTCCGCCACAGCCGGGAGCTGACGGCCTTCACGAATCCCCTGCCCAACAGCTACCTCCGCTTCGGCTGCGACGAGGCTCCCCGCTACGTGAGCTGGAGCCGCCAGAACCGCAGCCAGCTGGTCCGCATCCCGCAGGTGAAGGGCGACAACTGCCGGATGGAGCTGCGCAGCCCCGACCCCGCCTGCAACCCCTACCTCGCCATCGGCCTCGTGCTGGCAGCAGGCCTCGACGGCATCGAGCACCGGATGGAGCTGTCTGCCCCTGTCAACCGCAACCTCTTCATCCCGGACGAAGCCGCCGGTCTCGACCTCGAGACCCTGCCCGCCTCGCTGGAAGAGGCCGTCGAAGTGGCCAAGAACAGCGAGTTCCTTCACAAATTCCTGCCCGACGAGCTGAGCCGCCGCTACTATGCCGAGGCTCTGCGCCGCTGCGAGGCGCTCAAGAACGCCTCCGACCCCGCCGAATATGAGCGCGTCCACTACTTCAATGCCATCTAATGCAGAATGACATAGGAAAGGAGTGAGCCGAATGGGACGTGCCCTGATCGTAAGCGCGGGCGCAAGCTCCAACGAATATATCTCCGCACGCCTGACGGAGCTGGGCTATGCGCGGCCCATCATCGTACCAAGTGCGGCGGAGGCGCGGCGGAGGATGCTGGAATCCGACTTTGAGCTCATCGTGGTCAACTCGCCGCTGCCGGATGAGTTCGGCCACGAGCTGTGCGCCGACGCCGTGGAGAAAACGGATGCCGGTGTGATATTTCTGGCCAAGGCCGCAGCCGCTGAGCAGCTTCTGACCCCGCTGAGCGAAGAAGGCGTTCTGCTGGTCACAAAGCCCTTCTCCAACACCTTCTTTTTGCAGGCCATCCACATGGCCGCCGCCAGCAACCATCGCCTCCTGCTTTTGCGGCAGGAGAATCAGCGGATGCAGGAAAAGCTGGCGCAGGTGCGGCTGGTGAGCCGCGCCAAGTGCTGCCTCATCGAGCTGGGCCGCATGACCGAGGCCGAGGCGCACCGCTACATCGAGAAAAAAGCGATGGACACCCGGCGCGACCGCGCCGAGGTCGCGCAGGAGATACTGGACTCCTACGACCCCGCGCAATAATCCGTATTGCGCCCCCACTGAGGGAAAGTATCTGCTTATCGTGCTATTCACGGCAAAGAATATCTGTAAATTAGAGGAGAACCATTATGGCAAAGTTTATTTTCGTGACCGGCGGCGTCGTCTCCGGTCTGGGCAAAGGCATCACCGCCGCCTCTCTGGGCCGACTGCTGAAGTGCCGCGGCCTCAAGGTGGCCAGCCAGAAGCTGGACCCCTACGTGAACGTGGACCCGGGTACTATGAGCCCCCTGCAGCACGGCGAGGTCTTCGTCACCGACGACGGCACCGAGACCGACCTGGATCTCGGCCATTACGAGCGCTTCATCGACGAGAACCTGAACAAGTATTCGAACCTCACCACCGGCAAGGTCTACTGGAACGTGCTGAACAAGGAGCGTCAGGGCGCTTACCTCGGCCAGACCGTCCAGATCATCCCCCACATCACCAACGAGATCAAGAGCTATATCTACAATCTGGCCTCTTCCACCGAGGCCGATGTGGTCATTACCGAGATCGGCGGCACCACCGGCGACATCGAGAGCCAGCCCTTCCTCGAGGCCATCCGTCAGGTGGGCCTCGAGCAGGGCAAGGAGAACTGCTGCTTCATCCATGTGGTGCTGGTGCCCTACATCTCCGGCTCCGACGAGTACAAGTCCAAGCCCGCACAGCACTCCGTCAAGGAGCTGCAGGGCATGGGCGTCAGCCCCGACATCATCATCCTCCGCGCCGACGGCAGCGTGGGCAGCGACATCCGCCGGAAGATCAGCACCTTCTGCAATGTCAAGCCAGAGTGCGTCATCGAGAACCTGACCATGCCCAGCCTCTACCAGTGTCCGCTGATGCTCCACACCGGCGGCCTCGACGACGTGGTGGTCAAGCAGCTGCATCTGGATGTTCCCCCCGCAGACCTCACCGAGTGGAAAGAGATGCTGGCCCGGATCGCCACCCGCAGCAAGACCTGCACCATCGCCCTCGTGGGCAAGTACGTCAAGCTGCATGACGCCTATCTGTCCGTCATGGAAAGCCTCTACCACGCCGGCTTCGAGAACGACAGTCAGGTGGAGATCAAGTGGGTCGAGAGTGAGGACCTGCCCGACCAGGCAGCCTGCAGGGAAGCCTTTGCGGACGTGGACGGCATCATCGTCCCCGGCGGCTTCGGCGACCGCGGCATCGAAGGCATGATACAGGCCGCACAGTATGCCCGCGAGAACGATGTCCCCTACTTCGGCATCTGCCTCGGTATGCAGATCATGGTCATGGAGTTCGCCCGCCACGTTCTGGGCTACGCCGACGCCAACTCCAGCGAGTTCACCCCCGAGGGTCATCACAACGTCATCGACCTGATGGCCGACCAGCAGGGCAGCATCCCCAAGGGCGGCACCATGCGTCTGGGCAAGTACCCCTGCACCGTCCTGCCCGGCACCAAGATGGCCGAGTGCTACGGCCAGAGCGAGATCTGGGAGCGCCACCGCCACCGCTACGAGTTCAACAACGACTACCGTCAGGAGATGCAGGACGCCGGTCTGGTCATCTCCGGCACCAGCCCCGACGGCCGCCTTGTGGAGACCGTGGAGCTGCCGGGCCGTGACTTCCACCTCGGCGCACAATTCCACCCCGAGTTCAAGAGCCGTCCCAACCGCGCACATCCCCTGTTCAAGGGCTTCATCGCAGCGGCGCTGAAGTTCAAGAAGGGCAAGATGGGGCGCTGACCCTCTCAGGCGCTTCGCGCCAGCTCCCCCAGAGGGGGAGCCTCTGGCGTGTCGGTCAGGTTTTCGCCTGAATGAACAAAGTTTAATCTATCATAAACAGGAGTGCCCTGCTACAGAGGCTAGTAGCAGCTTGACAAGGAACAGTGTTCCGAAGCTGCTGCCCTCTGTAGCAGGGCACTCTTTTTTGCGTTATATTGAGCTTTCAGCGGTCAGTTCAGAGTTGACCGGCCTGCCAATGGCTCCCCCTCTGGGGGAGCTGTCACGCCTGCGGCGTGACTGAGAGGGCTTCTGCCGGGCAAGCTCTCTATGTAAAAAGCTTACTTGCTGGCCTTCGTGGTCTTCTTACGGGCAGCGGTCTTGCGGGCAGGCTTTGCGGCAGGAGCGGCCTCGGCGGGCTTTTCCTCGGCCTTTGCGGGTGCGGCTTCAGCCTTTGCCCCAGCGGACTTCGCAGCAGTCTTGGCGGCGGTCTTCTTTGCCACAGGCTTTCTGGTGGTCTTCTTCGCGGCAGGTGCAGCCTTTTCCTCGGCGGGAGCAGCGGCCTCGGCCTTGACCTCGGCGGGCTTTTCCTCAGCCTTGGGGGCGTGCTTTGCGCGGTCCTTCACCTCGGAGATGGTCCACAGCTGGTCCTCACCGGCAGTCTCCTGCCAGATCTGGAGCACAGCGCCGTCCGCAGTACCCATGCCCACGGTGTCGATGCACTTGCCGGCAGCCCACATGGAGCGCAGGCGGACGGTGCCGGCCGGGGTGGGCTCCATCTTCCACATCTGGGAAGTGCCGCCCACGTCCTCCCACAGGTGGAGCCAGGTGCCGTTTGCGGTGCCGGTCATCATCAGGTCGATGAGCTTGCCGGAGGCGCGGTTGCGGATACGGTAAACGCCGTCGCCCTCGCGGACGAAAGCCCACTCCTGCTCGGGCTTGCGCTCGTACCTGCCCAGACGGATGTTGCCGCCGTCCTTGACGCTCTCCACAGCCTGAATGACGCTGCCGGTCTTGGCGGCGATGGTGTAGAAGCGGTCTGCTTCAATGATGGTCTGTGCCACAGATTTCATAAGATTTCCCTCCTTATCCCGGGGCAGGATCTCCCCGGAACTCTTCTCTGCGCTGTTTTTTGTCTTCGCGCTTTTGTTTCTTTCCATAAATTATACCACTCGACGTGATTTTTTACAAGCAATTCGACCTTTCTTTGGCAAATTTGCCAAAAGGCATTCCATTTTCTCCTGCTTTTGCACTCAATACCCTAACTTTTTGCAACGGAGCCGACCGCCGCTGGTGCAGTGCCATCATCTCGACATTTCCCCCGATCTGCGCTATACTTTATTGTATATCTGCATTTTACTCGTTCTTTGCGCAAAGAGCGGTACTTTCTTTGATTTCCGAAAGTGAGGTATCTCTTCATGCCGTCTTCCCCCCGCACCGCATCCGACGCCGCCGAGCTGGAGCGCAGCAGGCTCCAGTTCGAGAAAATGACCCAGACCCCCGTGCCGAAGCTCATTCTCGGCCTCGCGGCCCCCACCATCCTGAGTATGCTCATCACCAGCATCTACAATCTGGCCGACACCTTCTTTGTGGGCCAGCTGTCCACCAGCGCGTCGGGCGCGGTGGGCGTCGTGTCGAGCCTGATGGCCATCATTCAGGCCCTCGGCTTCATGCTGGGCCACGGCGCGGGCGGCATCATCAGCCGCAGCCTCGGCAGTCAGGACACCCATGCGGCCACAAAGTTCGCCTCCACCAGCTTCTTCACGGCGCTGACCTTCGGCGCAGTGCTGGCCGTTCTCGGTCTCGCTGCCCTGCCCGACTTCATGATGCTGCTGGGCAGCACCGACACCATCCTGCCCCACGCCTGCGCCTATGCGCGGCCCATCCTCATCGCGGCCCCGCTCATGATGTCGAGCCTCGTGATGAACAACATCCTCCGCTACGAGGGCAAGGCCAGCTTCGCCATGATCGGCCTCGTCACCGGCGGTGTGCTCAACATCGTGCTGGACCCCGTCTTTATCTTCGGCCTCGGCATGGGGACCGGCGGCGCAGGCACGGCCACCGCCCTGAGCCAGAGCATCAGCTTCTGCATCCTGCTTTCCATGTTTCTGCGGGGCAAGACCGTCAGCCGATTCCGCATCACCCAGGTCACCCGCAGCGCCCGGGACTTCGGGCAGATCTTCTTCAACGGTGCGCCCAGCTTCGGCCGTCAGGGCCTGAACAGCATCGGCAGCATGCTGCTGAACGTCGCCGCCCGCAGCTACGGCGACGCAGCCGTGGCCGGCATGAGCATCGTGTCCCGCATCTTCCAGTTCGTGCTGTCGGTGGCTATCGGCGTTGGACAGGGCCTGCAGCCTGTGGCGGCCTTCAACTACGGCGCCCGCCGCTTTGCCCGGGTGCGGAAAGCGGCCATCTTCACCATCTCGACGGCTTTCGTCTTTATGGCGGTGCTCAACTCCCTCTGCTGGTTCAACGCCGAGCCCCTCATCCGCCTCTTCCGCGACGACCCCGAGGTCACCGCCGTGGCTCTGCCCGCCCTGCGGTATCAGTGCGTCGCCATGTTCTTACAGCCCGTCATCATCGTGACGAATATGATGTTCCAGTCCATCGGCAAGTCGGGCCGGGCCACCTTCCTCGCCTGCTGCCGTCAGGGTGTCTGCTTCATCCCGCTCATCCTCACCCTGCCCCGCATCGGGGGCCTGAGCGGCATCGAGCTGTGCCAGCCCATCGCCGATGGCCTCACCTTCTGCATCTCGGTGCCTTTCCTGCTGCCCTTCCTGAAGGAATTGAAGGAACAGGGAGACGAAGAATAAGCTTGTCATAAAACTGTAACCAGACCCGTCCACATTTCTGCAATGAAATGTCCGGGTCTTTCGTATATACTATAGATGGGAAAGTCAAATTCTGGGAGACTGTGAGGTGTTTCTATGAAGACCACTCTGCTTCGACTCAGCCGCCGTGCCGCCTGCCTCGTGCTGGCGGGCGGGCTGCTGACGAGCTGTTCGCTGCTGCCTGCGGCGTCGCCCCGGCACGAGGGGACGGCGTCCTCGCAGGCTCCGCAGTATTACAGCGACGCATGGCTCAGCGACGACTCGCTCCACTACCTCTACTCTTACGCCGGGAGCGGCGGCGGCACCATCCTCCGGGGCGGCAGGGTGCTCTACAAAGCCAGCAGCTCCGACAGCATCCAGCTGCTGAGGGACACCCTCACCGGCGAGACGGGCCACTACCTCGTGGCCCACTCCATCCTTGGCACGGAGGAGCGCACTTCCACCCTTTACGACGCCGACGGCAATCCGGTCATGACCTTTCCCTACGCCGTGAACGCCACTCTCTCGGGCGGGCTGCTCATCCTGCGGGACGACGCCGACGTCTGGGCTTTCGAGAACGGCACCACCGGCGGCATCCGGGTGTACGACCTCGCCACCGGAGCTGAGCTGCCCGTGCCTGAGACGGCCCTTGACTGTATCGTTGTGGACGAGGGCGGCCAGCGCCTCATCTTCAACTGCTACGACCTGCCCGAGGGCCTTACTTACGCCTACGACGACCCCGACCAGCCGCTCCACCAATATGTCCTCATCACCGACCGGGAGGGCAATGTGCTGATGCGGGAGGACGGCTGCACAGCCAGCACCCTCGCATCGTATCGCGGCGGCTTTGCCGATTGGCTCGATTTGAGCTGGTTCCGCGGCTCAGACTGGGGCATCACCCGCGAAGCCCTCTACAACGTCACCACCGGCGAACTGCTCACCGGCGAAGACGACAGCGCCGTCTCGGCCTGCGGCGTGGGCGTCGCCTGTCTCCAGAGCCGTCAGGACAGCCGCTCCGTCCTCTACGATTTGAACGGCGGCGAGGCCGTGGAGCTGGGCCGCTTCGACCGGGGCGTGAACACTTACACCCCCGGCTGCGTCGTCCTCTCCGGCAGCGATGACCCGAACAGCCCCTACACCCTCATCGACCTCGCCAGCGGCGAAAAGACCGCCATCCAGCGAAGAGACACGGACTACCGCTCCGGCAACGTCGCTGTGCTGACGACGGACAACATCCTCAAGGTCTACGACGGCACCACCGGCGCGCTGCTGACCGACGTGGAGGCAGCGCCCGTGGAAGAAGCACAGTACATCAGCGTGACGGCCCTGCCCGACGGCTACGCCCTGCTGCAGTACGACGACGAAAACTACAACACCATCGCCATCCAGACCTACGGCGGAGAGGGTCTGCTCTGGTCGTCCGCCGGTGAGGCCCAGCAGTACACCTACGCTTCCTACCTCACCAGCACCGCCAGCGGCCCGGTGCTCACAGCCCGCCGGGACAGCCGTGACGGCAGCAGCCTCTACGATGTGCTGGACATGGAGGGCAACCTGCTTCTCCGCCGCCTCGGCAGCTGCTACAGCCCGGACGACCTGCCCGACGACTGCTTTATCGCGCGGCAGGGCTTCGACTACGGCCTGATGGACTCCACCGGCCAGTGGCTCTACCGCGAAAGCATCTTCTCCTCCCCCAGCGACGACACTGGCGGGGGCTACCTGTACTGACACGGAGGTTTTTGATATGAAAGAGATGATCTCCCGCCGCAGCTTCCTGCGCGTGATGGGCCTCGGCTTCGGGGCGGCGATGCTCACCGCCTGCAAGACCGGCACGGCGGACTCCCCCGCCGACTCTCCGGCAGCGTCCGTCCCCGACCCGGACACGCCCGTCCCCTTCCTGACCGAGGACGAGTTCCCCCGCCTCGACGGCTCCACGGCCTGCATCCCCCTGATGGCCCAGATGAAGGCCGACGTCACCGGCATGGACCTTCTCGAGGCCCAGACCAGCATCACCGTCAGCACCACGGCCTATGCGTGGGAGAACTTCGGCCTCTGGTCCCGCAGCGACAGCGAGGACTACGGCGCACAGCTGCTCATCGTCTACGAGGCCCCCGAGTACGTCAAGGAAGAGCTGGCCGAAGCCGACGCAAAGCTCGAGCAGAAAGCCATCGGCCGGGACGCGCTGGTGTTCATCGTCAACGAAGAGAATCCCGTCCAGAGCCTGACCCAGCAGCAGCTGCGGGATATTTATGCGGGCCGCATCACCAGCTGGAAGGACGTGGGCGGCGCGGACGCCCCCATCGTGGCGTTCCAGCGGGGCGTGGACTCGGGCAGTCAGACCCTCTTCAAAAAGCTGCTCATCGACAAGGGCGACGGCCAGCTGATGGCCGCGCCCACCGAGCTTGCCCCCGCCGACATGGGCGGCCTCGTGGACAGCATCGCCGAGTACAACAACTCCGCCAACGCCATCGGCTTTTCGGTCTACTACTACATCGACCAGATGTACTCGAAGCCCGGCCTCCGTCTGCTGGCCGTGGACGGCGTGACCCCGGCAATGACACCATCGCCGATGAGAGCTACCCGCTCTGCAACGAGTTCTACGCAGTCGTCCATGCGGACGCCGCCCCCGACAGCCCCCAGCGGAAGGTCTACGACTGGCTGGATACCGACGAGGGACGCAGGTGCATCAAGAAGGCGGGGTATGTAGCCCTCTCAGTCACGCCGCAGGCGTGACAGCTCCCCCAGAGGGGGAGCCATTGGCAGGCCGGACAGCTCTAAGCTGACTGCGGAAAAGCTTAAATATAACGTAAAAAGATAGTGCCCTGCTACAGAGATTAGCAGCAGCTTGACAAGGATATTGTTCCGAAGCTGCTGCCCTCTGTAGCAGGGCACTGCTGTTTTCAAGATAAAGAAACTTCACTCATTCAGCGTGGGCCTACTCGGCTCGCCAGTGCCTCTCCCTCTGGGAGCAACGGCGACGACCGCCGCCAGTGGCGGAAACAGGGAGGAGCTGTTGGGGCAGCGGCCAGCAGGATGCGAGCGACAGCGAAGCAGACGCTGGGAGCCGCAACCCGGGCAGTGGCATTGCGAAGCAATGACGGAGAGGGCAAGCCCGCTGGCGGCTCACGGTCAGGCTTCCCTTCGTACAACCTCTCAGTCTCACTTCGTTCGACAGCTCCCCTAGTAGGGGAGCCTCTGGCGAAACCGTTCACTTTGCGGGGACTGCCAAAGCCTCTCCTACAAGGAGAGGTGGCACGCCGCAGGCGTGACGGAGAGGTTGTACAAAGACGAGCCTGCCCTCTGTAGCAAGGCCCGCTCTTTTACGCCATATTACGCCTCAGGCGTCTAGTAGGAAGTTGACCGGCCTGCCAAGGGCTCCCCCTCTGGGGGAGCTGGCGCGAAAGCGCCTGAGAGGGCTGCACCGCCAAACACCACAGCGGCGTCGTGATGAGCCGATTTCAATACCCGCGCCCCGCCGGGCGGCATGATTTTTCTGCATGCCTTGCAGAAAAAGAGGCCAAGACCCATTCTGTCAGGTCTTGGCCTCTTTCCTGTTTCCTTTATAGGCCGAACAAATCGGCGTGTGTGCCGGTGCGGTACAAATACAACTCCGTATCTGTCTGGTAGTAGATCAGCAGCCAATCCGGCTGTATATGGCATTCCCTATGGGGAATGTAGCTACCCGTCAAGCTGTGATCTCTATTCTGTGGCGGGAGCTGTTCAGGAACGGCCAGTACATTGACGACCTGCTGAAGCAAATCCATATTGTAATGCCGCTTCTAGCACACTTTCAAATCTTTCTTAAATCTAGTGGAGTAGTTTACTTCAAGCACTTTCATCCTCCAGCAACGAGCTGATCAGATTTTCAACCGGCCCGTTGTAGATATGACCGCCGCCGTTGTCCAGTTCTTCAAAGGCTTCCAGCGTGTCGGCATTCGGTGTTTCACTTTCATCCGGAATAGCAGCCCCCTGCAAGTAGGCAATAATATACAGTAGCTTGTTTTCCGGCACTTGGTCAATCAAGCTCTTCGCCAATTCTCTTGTACTCATAACACACCCATCCTTTCGTGTAAAGTTTCAGGCTTATAAGTATTATAGCACTTTTTTTCTTTATTGAACAGTCCTGCATACCTTTTCCCAAAAAGCAAAAGCCCCACGACACACGCCGCTTTTCAGCGGTATATCGTAGGACTTTTTGGAGCTGGTGACAGGAGTTGAACCTGCAACCCACTGATTACAAATCAGTTGCGCTGCCATTGCGCCACACCAGCGGGTATCGTTTGCACAGGGTACTTTAGTAGAATACCAGAAACCTCCCCGCTTGTCAATATCTTTGTCTGCCCCCGGCCCCGCTGTACGGCCCATGCAGCGCTGTCGTCAGGGCGTTTCAAGACATCCGCGAGGCGATTCATGCACAAAACACGGCGATTCACGCAGATTTGGCCACATTATGGCCGGAATGTGGTAGTCTAAATTAGACTCAACATTTATGCTTCTTTCACAAGCTCCTGCCGCTTCATTGGGAGCTTCTGTGCAAAACCCACACTTTTCAGAGGAGGTTTCTATGATTTCTTACCGCAAGCTCGCAATGCGCGTTCTGGGGCATCCGCTGCGGGTGCCGACAAACACCCCCCGGCCCGCGTCCCACCGGGTGACGGCGCTGGCGCTGACAGCCGCAATGGTGGCCGGCATGGCCGCACCGGCGTATGCGGGTACCTATTACATAGGCGATGGTGATATCACCATCACCAAAGACGAAAGCGGCACCTATGTGAAGCAAGGCAACAACAGCTCAAATGACGGCAAGGGTGATAAAGACAACACCGACATCGTCATCAAGGGCGGCAAGCGCTCAGAGGATACCACCGCCCCCGGCGGCAGCTCTTCTGAGGGCGGCACCTCCGCAACCTCTGCCGCCAAATCCGCGTCGGCCACGCTCAAAGTAGAAGACAGCGAAAACGAAGACAAAGACATGGTCTACCCCGGCGACACCAAGGGCAGCGACTCTTCTGACGGCGGCGGCGAGGAAAACGAGACCCAGTCCACGGAAAAGGACCAGACCGGCGACACCACCGACGGCAAGAACACCGGTGCGGGAAGCTCTGACCCTGAGAGTAAAGGCTCTGAGGGCGGCACCTCCGGCTCTGACGGAACCACCGGCTCTGGCGGCAGCGACACTAAGGCGGGCGACACTCCCACCACCGGCAGCGGGACTCCTGCCGAAGGCACGGAAAGCACAGAGAGCAACCGCTCTGCGCCCGAAAGCCAGTTCACGTACACCGGTGCATCCCTCAATGTCGCCAGCTCCAATGACGACGAAGAGACCCGGAACGAATCGACCACGGTCTTGAAGCGTGCTGCGGAAAACTTCAAGAACACAGCCGAAAACGTCACCAACTACGTCATCCGAATCATCAACAAGGCCACGGGCAACGATAACACTCTCAACGTGACGCTAGACAATGTCAACATCACAGCCAAAAACGACGCCGCCCTCAGCGTCGAGGGCGCGGGCGACACGAAAATCACGCTCAGAGGCAGCAATACCCTTACCAACGACCTCCTCCATGCCGGCCTCGAGCACAACGAAAAGAGCGAGGATGGCAGCTACACCGGCAAACTGACCATCACATCCGAAAAAGATGCCGATGGCAACGACACCGGCAGCCTGACTGCCACAGGCGGCAATGGCGCTGCTGGCATCGGCTCGAGCGACGGCAATGGTGCCGGCACCATTGAGATAACAGGCGGCAACATCACCGCCAACGGCGGCAACAATGCTGCCGGCATCGGCAGCGGTTACAACAGTAACGGCAATACTACCATCAACATCGAGGGCGGCACCATCGTAAAAGCCCAGGGCGGCTCCGGTCGTGGCAGCTCCGGTGGTGCCGGCATCGGCAGCGGTGACATCGGCAGCGGTTACACTGGCAGCAGCACTACCAATATCACCATCTCCGGCGGCACCATCAAGGAAGCCGTGGGTGGCAACACCGGCGACGGCATCGGCGGCGGCGGCAGCAGCAATAATACTACCGTCACAATCAATGGCGGACGCATCGAAAAAGCCCAGGGCGGCAAAGGCTATAGCATCTTCGACGGCGGCGACGGCATCCACAGCGACGGCGACCTCACCATTTCCGGCAATGCCACCATTGTCAGCGCCATCGGCGGCAGCGGCGGCAGCGGCGTCGGAAGCAGTGGCGCTGGCAACGGCATCTACAGCGGCGGCAAGCTCGCCATCGAGGGCGGCACCATCGGAACCGCAAAGGGCGGCAATGCAACTGCCGACTACAAGGGCGGCGGCCACGGCATCTACAGCAATAAAGAGCTCTCCATCAATGGCGGCACCATCGGAACCGCGCAGGGCGGCAATGCAACTGCCGACCACAAGGACGGCGGCAGCGGCATCTACAGCAAAGGCGACCTCTCCATCGAGGGCGGCACCATCGGAACCGCGCAGGGCGGCAGCGGCAGAAGCGGCGGCTATGGCATCCGCAGCAACCAAGAGCTCACCATCGAGGGCGGCGAGATAAAACAGGCTACCGGCGGCGACGCCACCGGCGAGAGCGGCACCGGCGGCACCGGCATCGGCAGCAACGGTACGCTCACCATCGCGGGCGGCGAGATACAGCAGACTACCGGCGGCAATGCCACCGGCACCTTTGGCACCGGCGGCAGCGGCATCCGCAGCGACGGTGAATTCGCCATCTACGGCGGCGCCATCGGAACCGCGCAGGGCGGCGACGGCGGCAGCGGCGACGGCGGCGACGGCATTTTTGGCAGGGCCATGAAAATCCTTGCCGGCACCATCGGAACCGCGAAGGGCGGCAACGCCACCGACACCAACTCCGGCGACGGCGGCGCGGGCATTGCCAGCGACGGCACGCTCACCATCCATAGCGGCAACATCGAAACCGCACAGGGCGGCACTTCTACCAATGGCAACGGCGGCAGCGGCATCTACAGCAACCGTGAACTCAAAATCGATGGCAACGCTGCCATCACGAACGCCACCGGCGGCGATTCTACCGATGGCAACGGCGGCTATGGCATCCGCAGCAGCAACATGCTCACCATCTCCGACAACGCCGCCATCACGAACGCCACCGGCGGCAGCGGCAGGCGCGGCGGCAACGGCCTCTTTGGCACTGCCATGAAAATCATTTCCAGTACCATCGGAACCGCGCAGGGCGGCGAAGGCAAAACTTCCGGCGGCCACGGCATCTATGGCGTTGGCCAGCTCACCATCTCCGACAACGCCGCCATCACGAACGCCACCGGCGGCAACGCCACCAGCATCGATGGCACCGGCGGCAGCGGCATCTTCAGCGACGGTAAGCTTTCCATCGAGAAGGCCACCATCACGAACGCTACCGGCGCGACGCCGACAGCGGCACCGGCGGCAGCGGCATCCGCGGCGACGGCAGCAGCGATGACTTTAAGCTCTACATCTACAGCACCACCATCGAGAACGCCACCGGCGGCAGCGGCAAGAGGGGCGGCAGCGGCATCCTTGGCAAGACCATGGAAATCCTTACCAGCACCATCAAAAAAGCCATCGGCGGCAGGTCCACCGGCGAGAAATCCTACCATACTGGCGGCGCTGGCATCAGCAGTT
>ENA-OQJN01000439-OQJN01000439.1-human-gut-metagenome-genome-assembly--contig:-NODE-439-length-17273-cov-3.598040_pt1 | contig 17273 bp, 16 predicted proteins | sample MGYA00242610_ERZ504777 | MGnify/ENA primary metagenome ERZ504777 (study PRJEB26092, sample SAMD00036350) | human gut metagenome | host: Homo sapiens | study: EMG produced TPA metagenomics assembly of... | reverse complement strand
AAATTTGCATAAGTTTAATTTTTAAACTGGTTGTATATGAATGAGGAATGATGTATAGTATTTGCGAGAGACACCTTCTTTCGTAAATGTTGCAAATGTTTGTTTTGGCACTTTCATTATACAACACATGGAATCGAGGTGTCTTTCTTTTATGCAAAATCACGAACTTGCTCATTTATAGGTTAAATATCAAAGAACCGTATCAGGCGGGCGATTATTTGTATTATTTTGGCGGAACAGATGATGTATGGCTCGGCCTCTGGGGAATCATTCGAGTCTATGATAAATATCAGAACTGTCTGAAACCACTTTGCAAAGGGAAGGATATGATTCTTCCACTTCCGCCATGTCCGGGCAAACCGATTTGATATGGAGTTAAAAGACGGGGCCTCCTGCCCGGGAGATTATCTGTATCGCTCCGGAAGTTTCGGATGGGATGTAGAATACGGTATGTGGGGAATTTTCCGCGTGATGAAACATTCCATCAGATGTAAGTGTAAGGAGATGTGCGGAAGGTTATTGCGCTGTATGAAGTGAAAATCAAAAACATGTCTCCAATCCCTTGTACATTCAATCCCGATATGCTATTCTGAACACAGAAATAACAACAGCAGAAGTCGATGAAGAATAAAAATACAAGAGGAATTGATGACATGAAAATTCAAGAAAAAATGAGAAAGCCGATGTTGGAGGCGAAATATCTGAATGTAGAGAATACAGACAGATACCGTCCCATCATCCGGCTTTTTTATTTAAAGTACGAAAAATTAAAATATTGGATGTATCAGGAGGAGGTCTTTGAGGAGTTAAAAGAAGATCCTTATTTTCAGGAATATACGATGGAACAGTGTCAGCAGGATCTGGCGGCGCTTGCATCCTGGGGAAATCTGCTTACAATTCAGGATACCCGGAAAGTGACAACCATTGAGGAATTTAAAAACAAGAAGTTCCGCTATCAGCTTTCTGAGACAGCAGTTGAAGTCGAGCGAATGGTGATCCGGATTGAAAATCTGTTGATCGAAGGCTCTTCGCTGGAGCCGACTTTATTGGAGCGGCTTCGGATCAGCCTTGGAAGGCTGGGGGAGATGTCACAGGCAGAAGCGGAAAAGCGGTACGGATGGTGGAATGATCTGAACAGTGATTTTATTCGGTTGAATCAGAATTACCAGGACTATATGAGGGAATTAAACAGTGTAAAAGCAGAAGAGATGATGAAAACAAAAGAGTTTCTTGTGTTTAAAGACCGGCTGATCGAGTACCTTCGCTCGTTTGTAAAGAGCCTTCAGGTAAATGTGACTGCGATCGAGCAGCAGCTTCGAAGTGTTGACCGGGAGGTCGTGAATCAGATTTTACAGAAAGTGACAGAGTATGAGCTCTCGATTCCGAGAATGGATACAGAGATTGATGAGCAGATGATTTATGACAAAATGAAGGGGCGTTGGGAAAGTATTTCCGAGTGGTTTGCAGGAAAAGACGGGATGGAATCGGAAGCAGGAAAAGTGTTTGATACAACAAACGAGATCATCCGGAAGATTACCAGATATGCCACACGAATCAGTGAGATGAGCAATCAGGGCTCAAATCGGCGGGAGGAATATAAAAAGCTGGCGGATATATTTGGAAAGTGCAGGGATATCAACGAGGCACACCGGCTGTCAGCGGTCGTATTCGGGATCGAGAAGCCGCTCCATCTCAAAGGAGAATTGAGCAGAGAGACAGACAGCATTAACAGTGGTGTATATGAGGAAGAAGCATATGCCGTGACAGTCACTCCTAGAGTGCGCACCTACAAACAAAAAGCCAGAAGAAGCGGTATCGTCGACCGGTCAAAAGAGAAGGAAGAGATGCGGCTGCTGATGATCAGGAGGTTGGAAGAGGAGCGGAAGCTGCTCAGGAGTTATATACATAACGGACGACTTGAGTTTGCAAGTCTTCCGGTGATCGAACCGCCTGTACGGGATATGTTTCTTCTGTGGCTTTCAAAGGCTCTGGAAAGGAAGAATCATCGTGCAAAAACAGAAGACGGGCAGATGTATTATATTGAACGGGCAGATGTGAAAGAGTATTGTATGTTAGAATGTACAGATGGAACATTTCAGATGCCTGCTTATACAATTGTGTTGAAGATGGGGAATCAAAATGAGAACGTTGGAATTATTATTAAACCGCCGATGGATTTTAAAATCCAGAGAGAGGGAGCTTTATTATCAGGTGAAAGAAGAGCTTTCATCGGGAGAAGAGAAGAAATTCCTGATGGAGAAGCTCGGGTATCAGGTGGTCGTGAATCCGTATATGATCAAGGTAGAAAAGATGCCTGCAGTTCCGGAAAACTGGATGGGCATTTTAGAATTTAAAGAGCCGATCGAGTATGTGTTTTTCTGTCTTGTGCTCATGTTTCTGGAGGATAAAGAGGCAGAAGAGCAATTTGTATTGTCAGAATTGACAGAATACGTACAGAGCCAGTATCAGGAGGAGCAGATCGACTGGACAGTTTACCGGTACAGACGTCATATGATCAAGGTTATGAAATACTGCGTAGCCGTCGAAATTCTGAATGTGGATGATGGAAGTGAAGAAGGATTTGCGAAAGATGATACCAGTGAGGTATTATACGAAAATACAGGAGCATCCCGGTATTTTATGAAAAACTTCACGCAGGACATCATGGGTTACACATCTGCAAAGGAGTTTGAAAAAGAAGAGTGGATCGATGTGAATGAAGACAGAGGAATCGTGCGCAGGCAGAGAGTATACCGAAAGCTTCTGATGTCGATGGGAATGTATAAGGATGCAGAATCAGAGGAGGATTTTGCCTATCTGAGAAATTACAGAAATATGATACAGGGGGACCTGGCAGAATTATTTGACTGCGAACTGCATGTACACAGCAGCAGTGCATTTCTCGTGCTGGGAGAAGAGTGCAGACTGGGGAGGTGTTTTCCGGAAGGAAATACACTTTCTGACGTTGTTCTTTTGACAAATCAACTGATACAGAAAAGAGTAACAGAGGGAAGGATTACCGTTCCACTGGACGAACAGATTTGTATTCCAAAGGAAGTTTTTCGTGCAATTGTGGAAGAATGCAAGGAAAAATTCGGAGAAGGTTTTAATAAGACGTACCGGGAGATGACGTTTGCCGAGTTTTATCGGGAAGTGGAAAGATATATGGAAGAGCTGATGCTGATAGAAATTAGAGCAGATCATGTGAAAATCAGACCGGCAGCAGGAAAAATCTATGGAAAATATCCGGAAGATTTTTTGAAAAACGGAGGAAGAGATGAATAGTAAATGGCAGATAAACAGAGTTGGATTGCTCGATTTTTGGTATTATGATGAGGAGAATTTGATTTTCTGGATGGACGTATGCTGCTTCGAGGGGCGAATGGTTCCGGCAAATCGGTAACAATGCAGAGCTTTATTCCGCTTCTGCTGGACGGAAACATGCGTCCGGAGCGTTTGGATCCATTTGGTTCCCGCGCCAGAAAGATGGAAAACTATCTTCTGGAGGAGGGAGATGAGAGAGAAGAGCGCACAGGGTATCTTTACATGGAGTTAAAACGCCTGGAAAGTGAAGAATATCTGACACTTGGGATTGGGCTTCGTGCGAGAAAGAATAAAAAGCTGGAATCCTGGTATTTCTGCGTGACGGACGGCAGGCGTGTGGGAAAAGATTTGTTTCTGTATAAAGATGTGGAAAATAAGATTACCTGCTCGAAGGGAGAACTGAAATACCGGATCAGTGAGGGCGGCAAAGTGATGGAAACACAGGGAGAGTATGCCCAGTGCGTCAACCGCCTCCTTTTTGGTTTTGAGACACAAGAGGAATACAAAGAGCTTCTGGAGCTTTTGATCCAGCTGCGTACACCGAAGCTTTCCAAAGACTTTAAGCCGACCGTGATCAATGAGATTTTAAGCAGTTCGCTTCAGACGCTTTCGGAAGATGATCTGCGTCCGATGTCCGAGGCAATCGAAAACATGGACAATCTGAAAACAAATCTGGATACATTAAGCGAAAGCATTCACGCAGCGCGGCAGATTGAGAAGGTATACGATCAGTACAATCAGATTGTGCTTTATGACAAGGCGCTGTTGTTTTCAGATGCAGGGAAAGCATATGAGAACTGTATGAAAAATGGAAAACAGATTACGGAAGATCTGGCGATTCATATGGAAGAACTCAGGAAGGAAGAACAGCATTATGAAGCTCTGAAACAGGAAGAGGAAATTTTAAAAGAGGAAAAAACCTCTCTGGATAAAAGTGATGCGGCACAGTTAAAAGAGCAGGAGAGTAAGTTGAAAGCAGAGCTTCTGGAGAGAGTAAAGGAGCAGCAGACAAAAGAGAAACAGGAACAGGAAAAGAAAGAAAAACAGATCGATACAGAAGAAAAGATAAAAGCAGAAACAGAAAAAACAGAACGTATCTGGGACGAGATTGAAAATTGTCTGGAAGAGATGGAAACAGAACTGGAAGAAATTCCGTTTGATGAGTTTACATTTTTGAAGAATGATATCTTACAGGATCGGGAAAAAGAACAGAGTTTTTCTTCACATCACCAGCTTTTGAATGACTATACAAAGAAAGTAGAACAGGGAAAAGAGGCTCTTTTGGAAGAAAAGAACAGCCAGGAAAAATATGATCGCTGTCTTCTGGAGTTGGATGTCTGCAGGGAGGAAAGAAATCTTGCAGAAAAGGAAATGCAGCAATATGAGAACCTTCTGCATGAGACAAAGTCAGAATTGACAGAGCAGATGTATTTATGGGAAAAACAAAATCAGGAGCTTCACCTTCTTCCGGAGACCATGCAGGAAATCTCAAGGAAAATAGAAAGCTATGAAATGGGAAGCGATTATTCAGAAATCCGGGAACTGGCCAGGCCAAAGCTATATGAACTGGAACGACAGTTTTCTGAGAATAGAATGGTACTGGAGCGAAATCTGCAGGAAGAGCAGGAGCATCTGTATCAGGCAGAAACAGAGTTGGAAGAGTGGAAAAATCAAAAGGATCCTGAACCAGAACAGCCGGATTGTGTAAAGGCAAACCGAGAGCTGCTAAAGGAGAAAAAAATTCCGTATTTCCAGTTTTATAAGACCATAGAATTTGACCAGATATTAGAGGAAGAGCGCAGAAATCATCTGGAAGAAGCATTGCTAGAGATGGGCATACTGGATGCGCTGATTGTTCCTAAGGAGTATCGGGAACAGGTCTATGCTCTGGACAAAGGAGTATGCGATCGTTATCTGTTCAGCGATGTGGCACATGTCAGGGAAAGTCTGCAGGAAGTGCTGGAAGTGGAGAATGGGGAAAATGATATTTTGTTTTATCAGAATATTTCCAATATTCTTTCTGCGATTGGATTTGGTGATACACATGCAGAGCACGGAGAATCCTGGATTGATGCCAATGGGAATTACCGCATCGGCGTTCTGGAAGGAACGATCACCGGGGAATATCAGGCGCGCTTTATTGGGGTGCGTGCAAGGGAAAAGTACCGGAAGGAAAAGATAGAAGAATTGACCGGACTCTGCGAACAGCTCAGAGCCAGTGTTGAAGATTTAGAAAAACAATTGGCAGAAAACAGAGCGCGGACAGAAACATTGCAGGCAGAATGGAAGTCATTCCCGGGAGAGGAAGATTTAAAGACAGCGGCAAAAGAATTTTCTGATCGCGAATATAAGTTAGAACGAACGAATAAAAGACTCTGGGAGCATCAGGAACTGGCAGAAAAAGAAGAAAAGCACTGGATGGGGTACGCATCAGGGTACGGGAGATCTGTGGAAAATGTTATCTTTCGCCAAGATTGGATTTGTTTACACAGGCTCTTTTGGCATTGCACAGATATAAAGAAATTCTTTCCCAGCTTCAGGTTGCGCATGGCAAGTATCAAAATAGTCTCCGGTATATCATGAGCCAGAGAGACTATCTGGAAGAACTGGAGCTTGATCTGGATGATATTCGTTACGAATTCAATCGGATCTGTCTGAAAGTCAGAGAAGTGGAAGGATTTCTTGCGTCCGTTCAAAAGCAGCTGGAACTGACAGATTATGAAGAAATCAAAGACGACTGGATCATTGTGTAGAACGGCTTGGAAAACTTCCGGGAGAGCGAGAGGCCTGTGTCAGGAATCAGGCGGCACTTCGAAAAGAGACGGAAGTACTGCAGGAAAAAGAAAGAGAAAATGAACTCAGACAAAAGGAACTGCTTGAGAAAAAGGAAAAATATCAGAATGTATTTGAACAGGAATATCAGCTTGGGTATGTAGAGCGAGTATTTGTTGTTACAGAGGATATGGAAGATCAGGCGAAAAAAATCTGCAGCCAGTTTGCCGGAAGCTTTGGAAACAAGAAGCAGAGGGATCTGTTTGGAAATCTTCAGGAAGCCTATCATCAGAACAGAGGATATCTGCTGGATTACCAGATTACACTGCAGTCCCTGTTTGAAGAACTGGATGGAGAGGGCAGTTTTCTGGACGTAACTGTGAAGCGGATTGATATTTTGGCAAAATACCGTGGAATGCCGGTAAAATTTAAGGAATTGATTGAAAAATGAATGAGGATGCCGAAGTACTGAAACGTCTTTTAAGTGATCGAGACAGAGAATTGTTTGAAGATATTCTGGCAAATACGATCAGTAAGAAAATTCGTGGAAAGATCCAGGCCAGCAAGCGCTGGGTGGAAAAGATGAATACACTGATGGAATCCATGCAGACATCAAGTGGATTAAAGCTGAGTCTCAGATGGAAAAATAAGAGGGCAGAAAAGGAAGAACAGCTGGATACAAGAGCATTGGTAGAATTATTGCAAAAAGACGTGGAAATTATGCGTGAGGAAGAGGTAGAAAGTCTTTCCAGACATTTCCGTTCCAAAATTGAAGAAGCGAGAAAAATTTCCGGGGATATGGGATCGGTTCAATCGTTCCATGCCACAATGCGGGAAGTTCTGGATTATCGAAAATGGTTTGAATTTCAGTTGGAATGCCAGAAAACGGGAGAGAAAAAGAAAGAATTGACAGACCGTGTATTCTTTACGTTTAGTGGCGGTGAGAAAGCAATGGCAATGTATGTCCCGCTTTTTTCGGCAGTGGTGGCAAAATATGCGGGGGCACGTCCGGATGCGCCGAAGCTGATTTCACTGGATGAAGCGTTTGCCGGTGTTGATGAGACCAATATCAGGGATATGTTCCGTCTGATGGTCGAGTTTGAATTCAACTTTATGATCAATTCTCAGATTTTATGGGGCGATTACGATACAGTTCCGGGGCTTGCAATTTATCAGTTGATCCGTCCGGAAAATGCAAAGTTCGTATCAGTGATCCGCTATATCTGGAATGGAAAAGTAAAGGTGATGCTTACAGGAGAGGAATCGTGAAAGCAGAAGAGAAACAGAAGTTGATGCAGGAGTGTTTACAGTATTTTCGTGAGCGCCCTGTGTATGAAAAAGTCTTCCAAAAAATGAGAGGAAAATATGAGAGCCTCGGACATATAGGCGGGAAAGTGGTATTGACCGGGTTAAGCCTTCAGGATAAGAGCCAATTGGGCGGATTTTTGCAGAAGGATTACACCGAGAATCAGTCTGTTACCATATCAGCGGAAGCTTTTGAAATCTGTCTGTCCAAAAGCAGGTTTTCTGATATTTCTCTGGAGGAATTGCTGGATGCTTATTTTGGGAAAAAGCTGACGGTAGAAAAAAGAAGAGAGGCGAAAGAAACAGGAAGAAAGAGATGCCTTTTTTGCGGAAGTCCAAAGTGGGTATGAGGACACGACAGGAGGAAGATGGATTCAGAATACGTTGAAAGAGCACACAACAGGCTATGAAATTTTGCGGCAGCAATACAACAGTGCTCCGGAAATTCTGCGGGAAATTCTGAAATATGTGTTTGAGGCAGTAAAACAGCTTCCGCGAATGGAAGAAAAGAACTTTTACCGGTATTTGCGGCAAAGCTGACAGGAGATCCTCATTATTTTGACGCAAGCACAGTGGCGGAAAGATTGCTTTTTATCATTCTTTCTGCCTGTTGGCAGGAAACGAAAGACAGAGAATTATCAGAAGCGGAAAGAAAAAACCAGATTTTTTACAGGCGGGTATTTTAAAAGATGATCTGTCAAATGATACGCTTGTCTATGGAATCCGAGCATGGAAACACAATGGAAATCTTCATAAAGGAATCGAAGGATTTTTTCAGGAAAGAGAACCAGTCCGCCTGACGCTTCGAACGATTGGGACGTTTGGAGGGGTGCATGCAGAAAGAGAGAAAATTTATCTTTTTGAAAATCCGGCAGTATTTTCTGTTTTTGTAAAAAAATACCCGGACTGTGCAGCAATCTGCGGAAATGGACAGCCAAGACTTGCAACACTTCTTCTGCTGGATTTTCTAAAGGAAAATCATAGTTTTTATTATCATGGTGATTTTGATCCGGAGGGGCTTCTGATTGCGCAGAGATTGAAAGAACGGTATGGAGAAAGTATCTGTCTCTGGAATTACCGGGCAGACTGGTATGAAAGATATCTGTCGGATGTAAATCTGAGCGAAGTGAGAATGAAAAAACTGGAGAAAGTATATCTCCCGGAATTGCTGGAAGTGAAAATGCAGATGCAGAAGAGAAAAAGAGCGGCGTATCAGGAGGCGATGCTGGATATGTTGGAACCCGAAAAAAAATGAGTGGATCACAAGGAGTGTGAAGTGAGATGAAATTACAGAAACAAAGTGAAATGCAGGACTTTTTTGACGCACTGGGAATTGATGAAAATATATTTGAGCAAATGGCAGAAACATTCACTTCGAATTTTATGATAGAGGGGAAAACGACAACGGATCTGAACGAGATGCTAAGCCGGGCGCCGGAATCTCTGCTGGATGTAATTCTGGAAACCTGGGAGGAGGAAGCTCCTAAATTGCGGGCAGAAAAAGAAAAGTATGTGCAGGAGTTGATTTTAACTTCGTTTCAGAATGAATTTATTTATCTGGATAAGTTTGACATGGAAACGATGCTGCGGACGATGAATGGTTATCCACTTTCTCAGATGCAGATGTTGGCTCTGGAAGAAAACTACTGCAAAAAAGGCTGGGTATTTATGTTCTGTGATGTGGATGGAGTGCAGTTTGTTGTTCCGGATGAGATCAGAGAGTTTACTATCAAAAATCTGGAGACGGATAAGGTGCAAAATATACTTGGTCTTATTGCCGCTGTCCGCCTTTCCATGCGAGCGTGTTTAAATTTGTTTGGGATTGTAGAAAGAGCAAAGGTGGAGGACATTGCACTAAACCAGATGCTTGAATATCCATCTTTATCAGAAGAAGAGAGAAAAGAGCTTGAGTGGCTTCCGGAGAAACTAAAGGAAACAGTCGATATACTGTGTGAACGTGCAGACGGTCCATTCTGGTGTGATGAACAGTGGATCATCAGTGAGCAGTTTGAAAATGAAAAAGAGTACAGGAAATTTTTACGACAGGTATCAGGTCAGGAATACTATATTCCGAATCAAAAAGAGATAAAATTATATGCAGAGAATCTGGTTGATGTAAAAAATCCATTTTATAAGAAAATTCTGGCAGATCTGACACATCTGATGAAAAACAAGACACGGGCAGACAATCTGATGTTGGAGTTGGAATATAGAGTAGCAGAGGAAGATTTGAATGCTGCAGGAATTATGAATCTCTTGTTTGAGCGATATGTTGAATTCCCAAATCGTACAAGGGGAAATCATTTTGTGGAAAACTGCAGTGAATGGGTGTATTCAGTCCGGAAATGGAGTAATCGCGGATTTACAGACCGGGAACTTGGCAAAGAAAAGATTATTCCAAGTGAAATAGGTCTGCCTGAAATATCAAATCAGGTCACGAAGAAAAAAATCGGGCGAAATGATCCATGTCCATGTGGAAGCGGGAAGAAGTATAAGCATTGCTGTGGAAAATAATTGACTACATTGCGCGTAAAACCCGGAATACAAGAGCGGATGTTGTGAATGCTTTTGGGAAAAAAAGACTTGAAAAAATTTATGATTTGGCTGATGTGTATCATAGTGACAATATAGAGCGAGTGAGCGATGATTTTATTAGAGAAGCCGATATTGAATCGGGAAATTTTGATAATGTGAAAGATTGTAGTTATTCGATTCCGTCTCATTGGGATATAGGAAAAGTATATAAAAGGCTGATAAAAGAAGTTGCGAAAAAGAGCGGGATTGAAACAATAGATGCTTTGATAGAGGTGTACAATTCATTTATCAGTCCTAAAATTGATGATTATAATAGCAGTATGTATTATGAAAATCCATCGTATTTATCGGAATGCTATTTTGAAAATAAGGTAATTTAATAAAATATGTTCCAAAGTGTATATCCATCCGGGCATCCCTCAACACAGGCCTTCGGCGGGCGAACTTTGTCCGATAAGGGATATAAAAGAAGATATTAGCAATGTAAAGTTTCAGCAAAAAATCATAGCTGAATCGCTCATATCGTGGTAAACTAAACAGGAACCAGAAAATCAGGATCGGCATACCGGCCGATCGAATATTCTTATTGAAATTATAAGAAAAGAGGGTATACACATGATAAACGTGAAAGAATACAACGGACACATTCGAAACTGGTCAGCGCTTTGCGAACGACTGGGGATCGATCATTCTTTATCCAGAGAGGACAGAGAAGCACAGATTCTCATCAAAGCATATGAGACATGGGGAAATGAAATGGCAGACCATATGCATGGGATGTTTGCCTTTGCCTTGTGGGATGATGAGAAACAGGAATTATTCTGTTTGAGAGATCAGTTCGGAACAAAGCCGTTTTATTATTATGAGACAGCAGATGGTGAATTATTATATGGGACAACCATCCGTCAGATCATGGAGCAGCCGGGGTTTGTAAAAGAATTAAACGAAGAGATGCTGCAGTTATATTTAAGCCTTACCTATGTTGCAGGAGAGATGACATTTTTTAAAGGTGTCAAAAAGCTTCTTCCGGGACGGTATCTGATCTGGAAAGACGGAAAACTTGCGATCACCCGTTACTGGAAGCCGGAATTCCACCGGATGAGACTAAAAACATTAGAAGACTGGGCTGATGAGATTCACAACACACTGACAGAGATTATGCCGGAAGTGAAAGAAGAGAGTGAGTATGCAGAATCGTTCTTGTCAGGCGGGGTAGATTCTTCGTATGTTCTGGCAATGTCAGATGTGCAGAAAACAGATTCTTGCGGATATGAAGAAGAGCGATTTGACGAATCCGGACTTGCAAGACAGACAGCAGAGCTTCTTGGAAGAGAGAGCCAGCGTTGTGTGATCACACCGGAGGAATATTTTGGTATTGTGCCGGATGTAATGTACAACATGGAACAGCCGCTTGGAGATGCCTCGGCAATTGTATTCGCACTTGGATGCAGAGAGACTGCAAAGCATACAAAGATCTGTTATTCCGGAGAAGGTGCGGATGAATTCTTCGGTGGATACAATATGTATCGAAATGCAGAACGCTACGGCGAGAATCTGAAGAATTTCTATGTCGGAAATACGAACATCATGAAAGAGGATGAAAAGCAGAAAATCTTGAAACATTATGATCCCGATGTGCTTCCAATCGAACTCGTAAGAAGTATTTATGAGGAGATGGAAGGATTGGATCCACTTAGTAAGATGTCCAATGTAGATATTCAGATCTGGCTGGAAGGAGATATTTATCTGAACGTGGATAAGATGAGCCGGGCAGCAGGACTGGAAGTTCGGATGCCTCTGACTGATACCAGAATTTTCAGCATTGCATCCAGAATGCCGTCCAGATATAAAGTCAACGAGGAGCAGAACAAAGTCGCATTCCGTACAGCGGCAGCAAAAGTGCTTCCGGAAGAAATTGCATTCCGCAAGAAACTTGGATTTATTGTGCCGATCCGTATCTGGATGGCGGATGAGCGATACAATCAGGATGTGCGTGACAAGTTCCACAGCGAGATGGCAGCCAAATTCTTCAATCTGGATGAGATCAATGCGATTTTTGAGGATTATATCGGAGGAAACTCGGATAACTGGAGAAAAGTGTGGACAATTTATACCTTCCTTGTATGGTATGAGGAATACTTTGTGAAGAGATAAGAAAAACCATGGAAAACGGGATAAGTTCCCGTCACTTCCATGGTTTTTAAATTAAGCTTTTTTCATTTCCGTATAAATTTCACGACCATACTGATCCAACAGATCGATCGTATGCTGCATATCTTCCTGTGTTGCTTCCGGATGGATCGCGCAGATTCGAAGTACGGTCTTTCCATTGAGAACAGTAGTAAATATCGCTGCATAACCGCTTTCGAGGATCCGATGGGAGATCTTTTCATTCAAAATGTCCTGTTCTTCCTTTGTCAGATCTTTTGGGGCATAGCGGAAGTTGATCATTGCCATCTGTGCAGGGGAGACGATCTCCCAGTCTTTTTTTGGATTCAGAGCTTCTTCGGCCCAGACTGCCAGCTGGAATCCATGCTCAATGGCAGATCCGATCAGATCACTTCCGAGCACCTGCAGAGTCAGCCATAGTTTTAAGCCGCGGGCAGGGCGGGTCAGCTCCATTCCGATATCCCATGTATTGACATTGTCGATGTCATTTTCCAGATCTTTTAAATACTCTGGATTTACATGGAAGCTGTGGAACAGGTTACGGATATCTTTTACAAGAACCATAGCACATCCGTACGTCTGGAAGAGCCATTTGTGTGCATCCCAGCTGATACTGTCAGCAAGCCCGGTTCCAGTTAACAGAGACTTGTATTTCGGGCTTAACAGTACAGAAGCACCGTAAGCCCCGTCAATGTGAAACCACATATCATGTTTTTTACAAAGTGCGGAAATCTCTGTAAGTGGATCTATACTTCCGGTGTTCGTGGTTCCCGCGGTACCAATGACAACAAACGGGATATAGCCGGATTTTTTGTCTGTTTCAATGGCTTCTTCCAGTTTTGTCGTATCCATCTGGAAATGGGAGTTTGTCGGAATTCTGCGGATCCGGCTGTCCGTGATTCCGATGATGCGCAGTCCTTTTGCGACGGAGCTGTGTGTCTGATCCGAAATATAAGCTGTTCCCAGATGGAGATTGATATCTGTTAGCTTATTGTCCCGGGCGGCAGTCAGAGCGGTGATGTTTGCCATAGACCCTCCGCTTACAAAGACACCTCCGGGATTCTCGGTAAATCCGACCTGTTTTGCCAGCCATTTTAACACTTCCTGTTCAATACAGTTGACCATGGGGGCAAGTTTGCTTCCGCCGGCATGAATGTTGTAAGCAGATGTCATGATATCTCCCAGCCAGGAAACCGAAGAAGCCGGTCCCGGAACGAAGCTGAAAAAACGTGGATGGTTGGCATCTCCGCGGTAGCGGTACACTTCGTTCATCATTTCAGAGACAACTTCGTTTACCGGGCGTCCTTTTTCCGGGATTTTGATCTGTTTGATTTTGTCCTCCTGATGTTCCTTTGCTTCAACAACAACAGGCTGATCGTGGATCTCGTGTTTTTCTGCACAAAAATCATGCACAAATGATTTGATGGCCTCTTCCAACTGGGTACTGTTTAAAATATATTCGGTTCCGATCATAAAGGTATTCCTCTTTTTCTTAATTACTTGACTCATTTCGTTTGATAGTCTACACTAAATTTACATATATGTAAAATTCATAGATTTCATATAATATATTAAAAATGTTAATGAGGAGAGACGGATGGAAATCAGAAATATTTTGACGTTTCTAAAAGTGGCAGGCACCCAGAATTTTTCCAAAGCAGCAGAGCAGCTGGGGTACTCCCAGTCCGCAGTGACCATTCAGATACAGCAGTTGGAAAAAGAGCTGGGAACACAGCTGTTTGAGCGGATTGGAAAGCGTGTATATCTGACGGAAAAAGGGCAGGAGTTTATTGGCTATGCAAGTGAGATCATGCGTGTGACAAATGAAGCATTGACATTTGCCGGGGAAGAGCATACGACAAGAGGAACATTGAAGATCGGCGGCGTGGAATCTACCTGTACGGCACTGCTTCCGGAACTTTTGCTTCAATATCACAGACTGTATCCGGAAGTTGAAGTGATCATTAAGTCCGGAGCTACAGAAAATTTGATGGATCTGGCGAAAAGTGATGAGATTGATCTGATCTTCACGCTGGATAAGAAAATTTACAGTTCACAGTGGATGTGTGCGGCAGAAAGAGTAGAAGATACGATTTTTGTGACATCAGACAGGGTATTTGCACAAAAAAGTAATATTCATCTGATACAGCATCTTGCAAAAGCGGCATTTCTTCTCACGGAAACAGGAGCCGCCTATCGATATGAACTGGAGCAGATGCTGGCAGAAAAAGAGATTGAGATTGTACCGGTTTTGGAGATCGGCAATACAGAAACGATTATCAATCTGCTAAAGCGGGGGATGGGGATATCATTTTTGCCGGAATTTACTGTGAAAGAAGAAATAGAAAAAGGTGTCCTTTTCGAGATACGGACGGATTTGCCGGGAGTGAAGATGTACCATCAGCTTTTGTATCACAAGAACAAATGGATGACACCACAGATGAAAGCGTTTCTGGATCTTGTGCTTGCACAGCCCGGATTTCGTGAAAAAGCGGGCTGTGCAAGCACATAAAATTATTTTCCGGTTACATATTCATGCATGGATTTTGTGAGATAGTGGTTGACCGGCATTTTTTCCGTTGTAATATATCCGGCAGGAGCATCGATCAACATTGGAATGCGGTTGACCAGTGTGGCGCAGGTTAATTCCACTGTTGCCGGGCGATTTACGATCACCGTTGTATCCGGTTCACCGTGGAAGCTCCATTCATTTTTATCAAAATCCTCAGGACCATAGACATAACCGAGACATTGTGTTTCCAGTGTGATTCCTTCTTCTGTTTCTGTTGTAACGATGGCGGACATTCCGGTAGCATCCCCTGCTTTTACCGTCATATTCAGCGTACTGGAGTACAAATCTCCGTCGTGCGTGATCGGTACACATTTTTGTGTCTGTGAAGTAATGTGAAGACCGAGCTGGCTGCAGAGCCATCCGTTCTGATTCCACATATAAGATGGAACGACGATGCCCTCATCAATTGCCTGCAAGGTCTGGTGATAATCCAGATTATTATATGCTCCGATCTGGCGTTCGAAATCTTCGATATTTAATCCGGCGCCATGGCCCTCTGCAAGAGCAATTCCATAGTCTTCCACATTATAGCTGCTGCTTCCGCAGATTTTTGAATGCGATGCATAGATCCTGCCAGAGTTGTGATCAGAGAACCCCAGTACATATCCGGGTATCCGCTTCCGCACAATGTACAGTTGTTGGCTTTGGCAAGTGCATCCAGTTCTTCTGTAATTTCTTTTGAAGAGTTCCACGGATAGAGTGCCTCTTCGCAGGTAGAAATCGCGTTGATTCCGTTTTGTGCACATACAGAAAATGCTTCTTTTAATTCGGCCATAGTGGAGCGGGTTGCGATAATGCATACATCTGGTTTTTCTTTGCTTAAAATTTCAGAAGCATCTTTAGCATCGCTGATCGTTATGCCAAGTTTTTCCATTCCAAGATGAGTGCCGATATCCGTACCGATCATTGCAGGATTCATGTCAAAGGCAGCCACCAGTTCTCCGCCTTTTTCTAAAACATATCGCATCAGATAGTGACTCATTTTTCCGCATCCGTATTGTGCGATTCTTATTTTTCTGTCCATAAAATCATATCCTTTCTTTGAAACATTATGTTCCATAGTATAGCCAGGAACTCTTTATCTTATGTTGATTGTAAGTCCTGTTGCCGGAATAAAGTCAATGTAAAATTGTAGTCTGCTGACAGGCAGAAAAAGGCTATTTCAGATGAGAAAACTGTACAAAATGATTGAAAATAGAAGTGGAATCAGCTAAAGTAACATTATACTAAGAATAAGGTTTGGGAGGACACAGAATGCAGATTAAAAATGCAGTTTCCATGATTCCCTATGGTCTGTTATCAGGAATTGTCGATGGACAGGAAGTGCGCATCACACAGCTGGGAGAAAACGGATTTGTATTTCGGATGGCAAATCAGGCTGAGAAAATCCATGAAATCTGGCTGCAGTTTTTTTCGCAAAATGGAGGGTGCTATAAGAAGCTTCTGATTCCTGCAGACCGGATGAAAAAAATGGAGGAGAGCCGATTTTTTACAGAATATACGGTATTGACAGAAGACAAAGACTATCAAAAATATGTGCGTCAATTACTTGCTGATTATTGGAAGTATATTTCTTTGAAAATGACAGGGGAAGACGGGGAAGTCGCGGCAGCATACACGGATTACCATGTTCATCTGGATGAAGACTATGCAGAATCTCTGGAAGAGCAGAAAGAGGAGTGGTTTCAGGAGGCAGCAGAGAAAGCAAAAGGGCAGAAGCTGTGTGAAAATGTAGAGCTGGCTCTGGAGTTGGATACTCCGCAGTTATATGAAGCGTGGCTAAGGGAACCGATGGAAACATTTGCAGAAAAATACTGGAAAAAATGGGGCTTGCAGGAACATCCGATTGCGAAGAAACCGGTGGAACGTGTTTATATAGGCAATACGTTTTGTCCTCATTTATTTCCGGAGAATGACATATTACATGCCATGTTGGAAAAGGCAAAAATTGAAGGAATTTCAGTGACACTGACATTTTCGTGGATCAAAGAGAGTCAGATAGATTCAATCAGAGAATTGCTGAAATTTCTGGAACAGAGAAAAGAATATATGCCGAATGAGATTGCAGTAAATGACTGGGGCACCGCACATCTGATCCGTAAATGGAAACAGGAAACGCAAAACTGTGTGAAACTGAATCTGGGTATTCTTTTGAACCGGTACAAAAAGGACAATCGGTCCCGTTATCTGAAAGAGGAAACAAATTGCTTTCAGGAGACCAATTTAAACAGTGAATTTTATCAGCAATATTTAAAAGAGAACCAGATTGAGCGGTATGAACTGGAAGCCTGCGGACATGAAATCGTGATTCCAAAAGGAAAACATAGCCTGCATCTGCCGTTTTTTCAGACCAATACAGCACAGTTTTGTACACTGTATGCGAAGTGCGCATGTGGAGACCGTGGCAGACAGAAATCTGTAGAACAGTGCCCCGGATACTGCAGGGGATTGGTATTTTTATATCCCAGGCATCTGGAGATGTTTGGAAAGTATAACACACTGTTTGGATATGACAGAACGAGTCTGGAAGAGATGGAGTATCTGAATCAATCTGTCAGACAAGGCATTGACCGGATTGTGGTAAACCTATTGTGAG
>ENA-OQJN01000438-OQJN01000438.1-human-gut-metagenome-genome-assembly--contig:-NODE-438-length-17309-cov-2.103539_pt1 | contig 17309 bp, 20 predicted proteins | sample MGYA00242610_ERZ504777 | MGnify/ENA primary metagenome ERZ504777 (study PRJEB26092, sample SAMD00036350) | human gut metagenome | host: Homo sapiens | study: EMG produced TPA metagenomics assembly of... | reverse complement strand
CATCATACATCCATCTTTGTCCTGCAAGTCATGTTCACCAAGCATCATACCCTGATCCCCTGTATAAACAATAATGGTATTTCCCAAAGTCCCTCTTTTTCAGGTAGTCAAACAGCCTTTTCAAGTTGTCGTCCACACCTTTTACACATCTCAGATAATCTTCAGGTATCTTTGGTACGCTTCGTATGTATCCTTTTTAGGATCACCTGTATTTATTTTATAGTCTTCTGCGTAGCTTCTGTTCTCATGTCTTCTTGAAATAGAAGTACCGATGAAGTGTCTCAGAGAGTCATTTTTCCCTCTTGTAGCCTCAGAACCCCATCCATCCTGATTATAAAGCGATTCCGGTACCGGAACTTCTGTATCTTCGAGATAATATTTATATCGTGGAGCATACTCAAACATGTCGTGAGGAGCTTTATAGTGATGCATCAGGAAGAAAGGTTTGTTCTTGTCACGTCTGTTTTTCAGCCAGTCAATAGTTATATTTGTAATAACATCCGAAGAATATCCATTTGTCTTTACCTGATTTTTAGGCCATTCTTTGTTACTTATTTCATTTGTAAGAAATGTGGGATTAAAATATTCACCCTGTCCTCCATGACCGTTAAGAACTTTGTAATAATCAAAGTTTGCAGGTTCGTTTTTCAGATGCCATTTACCCACCATGGCAGTCTGATATCCCATTTTGCTGAATTCCTTCACAAGATATTGTCTGTCTACATCAAGTTTTTCGTCAAGTGTAAGAACTTCGTTATGGTGAGAGTATTGTCCGGTCATTATGCATGCACGGCTAGGAGTGCTGATAGAGTTCGTACAGAAACAATTATCGAATACTACTCCGTCACTGGCCAGTTCATCAATATTAGGAGTAGGATTAAGTTTTGCCAGATGGCTTCCGTAAGCTCCAATAGCTTGCGAAGTGTGGTCATCTGACATGATGAATATCACGTTCATCGGTTTTTCCTGAGCCATACTGCACACAGTGGGTACAACTGCAATAACTGTTGCCAAGCTGCTGTTAAAATTAAATTTTACCATGGTATGTTAATTTTTTATTTTATGATAAACTTGTTTTTCTGTTGTAATACCCTAAATATGTATCGTTCATATTTCGTTATATTTAAAGGCTTATAAAGTTTTCAAAATATATGAATCTGTCTGATAAGCCTTATTTATATCTGTTTCATTTTCCGGTAACAGGTATGCTACTATATAATACACTTTATCTTTTTCATATTCTACACTATATTCAAGATTGAAGCTGGCATATCCTGCAAAGAGTTTCCTCGAATTTCTACAAATTTCTTTTTTGTCTTTATTATATATTATTACTACCGCATTACAATTATAGTCGCTGTATATATCAGTTCCGTGCTATATTTGTTTTCTTTATTTTTCGAGTATTCTATTCTCCTTATTAGTTATATTTATGTTATTGCCAAACACTTTATTTTGGCTTTCTTCTAGTTTCTACATTTATATCTATAAGAGTATAAGCCCTAACCCAGTCATAATATGTTTTATTCATTGTTTCATCAGCAAGTTCCTCATCGCTAGGGAGCTCTATCCATGGATATGGGTATGTTTCCACTACCATGTTTACGCCCATAGGTTCAGTAAAATAAAATGGATCGTTAGTGTCTCTATTATAGAATTCCACACTTCCTGATTGAGTGTTGTTTAGATAGAAAGTGGCTGAACTTTTGTCTTTCCACCAACAACCATACACATTGAAATCGTCCGATGGTACACCTCCATCCTCTCTGTATAGCCTTGTTTCTTTAGCTCTGATGTCTTTCTGTACATTTTCTCCCTCTGGAGTAAACCAATAATGAACATTTGAGTTCATTCCTTTATAAAAGAAATTTCCGTTGAAATCACCAGTCCTGCCTATACATTCACAAATGTCAAGTTCTTGTTTAAACATTCCCGGTGCAGCTCCTTCAGGTTGTTTTCCGTCGGTAGGAAATTTTCCACTTCTGTTTGAAAGCCAAAACGTTGATGAGAGTGTCGTTTTATTTGCTTTGAATCTGCATTCATAATAGCCATAGTGAGCCTTTTCTTCTTTAGATACTACAGCTGCACATGAAATGTTGAATTCAGTACCATTAACAACTATCGGATTGTTCATTTTTATACCCTCAAGTACCATACATCCGTCTTTAAATGAAACTCTTTCCTCTTCAAAATAGACCGGGTTCACGACCTTTCCATGTAGGGTGTGGATTTATCCATTTTGACTCATCCAATTCACTGGCATTGAAATCATCAGTAAACATATCATTTACAATCCATCTTTGCCCAGTAGGGGGTAAAGGGATTGTTTTTATTTTTTCACTTACAGGGAAAGTATTTTTCGGGAAATTCTTCTGTATTATTATTGTCTGCACCTTCCTGATTATTGACAGATTCTTCTTGACCTGTTTCTATAATAACTTCATTGCAGTTTGCGAATGTTATTGCACACAATATTAATATGTTTGTAAGGCTAATTCTTTTTTCATAATTACCAATTTAAATTTACAACAGTAGCAGAACTAAATCTTACCCAACCTCCCCATTGTTTAGACCTAGGAACTTTTATTGTGACAATTGTTTCATCATCTGTTAATTGCACTTTTTCAATAACACATTGGTTATTCCGACTTTTAAGCGTTGGGGAATAAGTTGTTTGACCAAAGAGCATCGAAACACTCACAATAAGAAAATTTAAAATCAAAAATAACTTTTGTAGGCGCATATCTTTATTTTTTTGATGTTACTCTGTAGAAGAAAGCGTGGCACTGCAATACCACGTCTTTGAATGATGGTCGTAGGAAACCTTGTGTACAGATGTAGTAATAGCAGCCCACGCTATAGCGTGAGAACCACTATGCTATCCTTGTACACAGTTGAAAATTTCCTACGTTTTCACCTACAAGATAAACATAACGCTTCTTTTTTCCCGTATGTTTTGAAAAGAGTTGCCTCTATCCGACTACAAAAGTCGGAAATTTTTCTGATAATCTTTTATCTTCTAATGCTTTTATTTACTTTTGGAATAGAATTTAGGGTGCATTCTATATTTTCAGTTCTTTATCCTGTTTAGTAGATGCAGTCCCCAAACCGTTCCTCCATTCATTCGCATTCTGCCTGAACCATTGCACAAGTGGAACATCGTTCACACATATTTGAAAATACCTTTTCCGAGAATCTCAATATGTTCCGGCAGAAGTCAATCAACGGCAGTAGCTTTTCCACATAAGGAAAGTTCCATAAATTTTATTATGTTTTTCAAGATAATCAAGGAAAGCAAAGTAAGTTGATATTAGTTTCACACGGAAAACAACGTCTGTATCCCCAAGAATTAGTACCTTTGGGGGGGGAGATAACTCTTCGCACTTGCAATATACTTTTTACGCATTGCGTATTTTAAATAATTCAGTGCGTATATTTATCGGCAAGCGGGATAGTAAAAACATAAAATCGAAATGGCAACAGACGGAGTAAAAATAATTGATGGAGATTTAGCACACGACACCTATGAATATATAATGGAATTGTATGATAATGGAGCAAGTGCTGAAATAATTAAGAAAGAAATTCCATTCATAAAAGAAGATTATGGAGATGAAACGGATTTTTATCACGAAATTTTTGTTACAGCTTACGCCTTGGCATTTTGGGAAATCGGAGAACTGACTGATGAAATCTTAAATGAAGTGAAACGAGTTATTGAACTCAAAGCAGGTGTAAAATCTTTGGACAAAAGATGTAGACGAAAAGGAAGGCAAAAAAAGACAAAAAGTCCTTGACCGATTTTTAGAAAAAATATCTGCACCAAACAAAAAAGTTAGAAATAGAAAAAATACAGAGTTGTAAAAAATCTATATTTTGAATCAAATGATGTTCTGTCCTTTAAACTTTCAGACAACAATTATTGTGCTATAATTTGTGCACAAATCACGCAAGAAAAATCACAAATAACCTATGATTTTGTACTTACAACCTACAAGGGAAAACAAAAAACCAACAATTGAAACGTTAAAAGATGAATTTATAGTCGGACACCTAATGGGTGGACCGAGTAGAAAAGAAATCTTAAAGCAACAACCCAAAATCGACATACTTTGGGATTATCATACACACAATGCCATACTACTGACAGAAGCACAAAGGCAAAGAACTTATAGCAATGATTCCATTGAAATTTTTGAAGGAAAAAAAGAGTTCTTTTTTGGATTTCCATTTAAATTAGTTACTCATAAGGATATGACACTTATGAAAGACAAGTTTGAAGTTATTGGCAAATTAAAAATAAAAGAAAACTTTAACAGGTCGGGAGGTTATGACTATTTATCGAATCTTGAGAGATTTGAAGATATTTTAAATGATATAGATAGACACATGGAAATATTTAGAAACGTAAAATTTCCGATAAAAACTTTTATGTGAAATAAATTAACGAATTATCTCTTGATAAGCAAACCTACGCAGAATGCCGCAAACGAAATGGAGTGTGTTAAATCTGCATTGCTTTCGGGTAACGGCTAGGAAACCGTTTTCCTGCTGCAATCCGCTTTAAGACCGTTTTATACCATCTTCCCAATTTCTCCGATTTGCCACTAACTTCTTAATAATCAATTTTAGTTGCTGCAATCTGCCGATTTTATGAGGTTTTTCCAACGATATTTCCTATTTTTGCAACCATCTACTATTAACCTATAAATTTCAATTAATAGAGCCATGATTAAAAACCTATCTACCTTCTTCGTCGGTATAGCGTTATTATGCCTCGCCGGCTGTACCCCAATTCCCAAAGAAACAACTGCAACAAAAGAGTATGCACCTCTTGAAGTTCCAGTTCCCGAACGTCCTGCGGGACAACAGGATGTAATCGAACTAATAACTCCTAAACTTGACACTGTGCGTGTAGGTTTCATCGGTTTGGGTATGCGTGGTCCCAGTGCGGTAGAACGTTGGACGCACATACCGGGAACTAAAATTGTCGCTCTTTGCGACTTATTGCCTGAAAATGCGGAAAAAGCACAAAAAAATTGTAACTAACGCCGGTATGGAAGCCCCTGCCCTCTACTCTGGCAGCGAAGATGCATGGAAACAACTGTGCGAGCGAAACGATATCGACTTAGTATACATTGCAACAGACTGGAAACACCATGCTGAAATGGGTATCTATGCCATGGACATGGAAAACATGCAGCCAATCGAGGTACCTGCCGCCATGTCACTGGATGAAATTTGGGCACTTATCAATACTTCCGAAAAGACCCGTAAACACTGTATGCAACTTGAAAAACTGTGTTTATGACTTCTTCGAACTGACGACATTAAATATGGCACAAAAAAGGTCTTTTCGGCGAAGTTGCTCCATGTAGAAGGTTCATACATCCATAATCTGGAAGAATTCTGGCCTTATTACTGGAACAACTGGCGTTTGGACTACAACCGGGAGTTCCGTGGAGACGTTTATGCCACACACGGCCTAAGGTCCTGCCTGCCAATTGCTCAACATTCACCGCGGTGACCGCATGAAGACACTGGTAGCCATGGACACCAAAGCTGTAACCGGTCCCGAGCTGGTAAAACAATATCAGAAAGAAGAAGCACCCGATTTCCAAAACGGCGACCATACCATGACTTTATCCGCACAGAAAACGGCAAAACCATCCACATACAACATGATGTAATGAATCCGCGTCCCTATAGCCGTATGTATCAGCTGACCGGTACCAAAGGTTTTGCCAACAAATATCCCATCGAGCAATATTGTTTCCGCCCGGATCAAATTGACAGCACCAGCATACCCGATCACGAAAATCTGAGTATGCACTCGGCTGTTCCCCGAAAAAGTTAAAAGAAACTTTGATGAGCCAATACAAACATCCTATCCACCAAGAATTAGAAGAAACAGCAAAGAAAATAGGTGGACATGGAGGGATGGACTTCATTATGGATTATCGCTTGGTATATTGCTTGCGCAACGGACTTCCTCTGGACATGGACGTTTATGATTTAGCAGAATGGTGCTGTATGGCCGACTTGACCCGTCTTTCTATAGAAAACGGAAATGCACCTGTTGCCGTACCCGACTTTACCCGTGGCAATTGGAACAAAGTGGATGGATATCATCATGCTTTCGCTCAATAAAAAGACATGAAATAAATACAGACTTCCATAAAAAGAGAGGTACATACTGCATCGGGCAGAAATACCTCTCTTTCTTATAATGCACAAAATCACATGAACATGATTGTATAAAAAAGCTCACATTTTATACTTTTGTCAGTTCACCCGTCACCGAATCAATAATAAATCCCCTCACCATAATATCTTCAGGTATTAATGGATGCTCCATAATAGCCCGTACAGTCCCTTTCACCGATTTCTCCGTATCCTCAAAACCATCCAACCATGCTCCAAAATCTACACCACAGAAACGAATCATATCAATGGTTTCCTGCTTGATGCCACGTGCTTTCATGTGTTCTATCATCTCATTACTATTCATGTGACAGGCCCCACAATCAGAATGAGCAACAACCATAACTTCCTTTACACCTAACTCATAAATAGCCACCATCAGACTACGGATTACACTACCAAACGGATGCGAGATAACCCCACCTGCATTCTTGATAATTTTTACATCACCATTCTTGATGCCCAAAGCAGCAGGTAACAATTCCGTCAATCGGGTATCCATACAAGAAAGAATAGCTATTTTTTTATCAGGATATTTGTTGGTAATATATTTCTCATACCCCTTGCTCTCAACAAATTTCTTGTTAAACTCTAAAATATCATCTATCATTGCCATAAGTTTTTTAGGATTCACTACAAACTTACGCAAAAATAAAATGCAATGACACTTTTAAGATAAATATTTATCGGATACCAACTTTTCTACCATCCATCAAGGCAAGGATGAACCATACAAGAAAAAGCTAAGAGAGCAATGCGTTTCCATACGAAAAAACCAACCCCGTAAATGCTAAAATTGTCATTGGTCTTTTTTCCTTCTCCCCAATTCGGCACGGATACGGCTTAACGACTGTGGGGTAATCCATAAATAAGAAGCGATATGCTTCAGAGGTACATACTGCAACAGTTCCGGATTCTCTTCCAACAAAGTAAGATAACGTTCTTTGGCCCGGGGGCTTCCTCCCGTTATCATCCAACTTTCAAGCCCTAAAAGCTGCTGTTCGAACAATCGTCTTCCAAAATTAGCCAGTTCAACAGATTCGGCATATAATACTTCGAGTTTTGCCTTCGAAATACCATAAAGTTCACTGTCACACATCGCTTCGATAGAAACCAACGAAGCTGTATTTTCCACATATCCCCATGACGAGAAGATGGCCTCCCCTTCAGAAGCAAACCAGACGGAAACATCTACCCCGTCATTAAGGTAATGCCCCCGCCAGATTCCTTTACTTACAATATAGAAGTTTGAGTTCCGCCCGCCTTCCTGTACAAGAAAATCTCCTTTACGAAAAGTGAACTTCTCCATATTATCCAACAACTGCAAGCTCAAAGCTATTGGCAAACTATATTTCTCACAAAACTTCTGTATGAATGCATCCATATATCCACCCGATTAATTACCACAAAGGTAAAAAATCATCTGCGAACCCACTGATGTTTACGATAATAAATCGCCATTATCACTAAAAAAGTAAGTATTTCCGCCAAAGGAACCGCCAGCCATATCCCTGGCACCTTCAATAGCAACGGCAAGCCAAATAAACAAAGTACCATAAAAACAAACCCACGCAAAACTGTAATCATCATAGCCGGACGTGCCCGCTCTACACTTTGGAAATAGCCAATGGAAACAATGTTTACAGCAAAAAAATAAAGCCAGACGCAAACAAAGGCAGTCCCGCCACAGCAATATCGTATGCTGGATAGGAACGATCAATGAACATAGCCACAATCTGATGATTGAACAAAGCTGTTAACGCAAAAAACACAAGTCCACAGGTCACGGCCGTTCCCAGTGCCAGACGGAAAGCGGAGCGTACCCGCATGGCATCGCCCGCTCCAAAATTATAGCTTAAAATGGGTTGAGCCGATTGTCCTATGGCATTATATACCATAAATATAATGGGAAAGAAATAACAGGCAATACTGAAAGCAGCCACTCCATCTTCGCCTAAATAATGGATGAACACATAATTACCTGCAAACATCATACAGGCTATGGCCGCCTCGCACAAAAAGGTGGAAGCTCCTAAATGACACATATATCTCACATTGCGCCAAGTGAGCCGCATACTCTTCTTGCTAAGTTTCACCCGGCAAAAATGAATCATATTTTTCTGCGACTTAAATAAACTACAATCATTCCGGCTCCCAAAATATAGCCCAGACTGGTAGCCAGCGCCGCCCCCATCATTCCCCATTTGAAAATAAAATAAATACATAATCCAATAGAATGTTCACCACTGCCGGAATAGCATTACACAACATGGCATAATTAGGAGAACCATCCAGACGGACAAAGAACATCCCTGAACTTAGTAAAGCACTAAATACCAGAAAAGGCAAAAACCAATACATATATTCCACCGCCAAAGGCAACAGTCGTTCCGAACTTCCCAACCACACAGCTACTTGTGGAGCAAACAAACATACCACTCCCCACAACACAGCCAAAACAAAGAAGAAACCACAACAGCCTGCGTCACATTGATACGGGCAGCTTTCAACTTTCCCTGAGATAAATGAATAGATGCCACCACCGATGCACCAACACCAAACATCAATCCGATACCTGTACTTATCAAAAACAAAGGAGCAGTAATATTCACTGCCGCCAATGCGTCACTACCTATCCCTTGACCTACAAAAATACCATCTGTTATCACAAACACAGCCGAAAATACCATCCCCAGCACAGTAGGTATCAGCAATTTCCGAAACAATTTCGGAATTTCCATACTACCAAAATCAATACTATCCTTCATAAACTTCACTTTTTTGTTTAGCGGATGCAAAGATAGAGCGTTATTTCGGAGTAAAAATTACCAAATGGTAATTTCCAACAATTTTTCCTATGAAAAAATTTGTTCTTTTAAAAGATATTCTTACCTTTGCACCCGCTAAACAAAAAGCAACGCCTCTTTAGCTCAGTTGGCCAGAGCACGTGATTTGTAATCTCGGGGTCGTTGGTTCGAATCCGACAAGAGGCTCACTAAAAAAGAAACTGTTTCTGAACATTCAGAAACAGTTTCTTTTTTTATAAGACAATTCAATTTGAAATAAAACCACATAATCTTTCAAGAGTGACAGTCTCCTCATTATTTCTCGGATGAACCGAAATTTAGAGAGTAAATAAAACTTGAGGAGATAATCCACTATGGTCTATAAAAAAACTCCCTGTCAACATTTCGCCAACAGGGAGTCCGTTAATCATTTATGGGGCAAAGATTACATCATGCCGCCCATGCCACCCATTCCGGGAGCACCCATCGGCATTTCTGGTTTATCTTCTTTCTTTTCCACAATTACACATTCTGTAGTCAGGAACATACCTGCAATAGAAGCTGCATTTTCCAAAGCTACACGAGTTACCTTAGCAGGATCCACCACACCGGCAGCATGCAGGTTTTCGTAAACATCAGTACGAGCGTTATAACCGAAGTCACCTTTACCTTCACGTACTTTCTGAACGACAACAGCACCTTCCTTACCTGCATTAGCCACAATCTGACGAAGCGGTTCCTCGATAGCACGCTTGATGATCTCAATACCGGTTGTTTCATCTTCATTATCGCCTTTCAGACCTTCCAATGCTTCAGAAGCACGGATGTAAGCTACACCACCGCCCGGAACGATACCTTCTTCAATAGCTGCACGAGTAGCGCACAACGCATCATCCACACGGTCTTTCTTTTCTTTCATTTCGACTTCCGAAGCCGCACCTACATAAAGAACAGCTACACCACCTGACAACTTAGCCAAACGTTCCTGCAACTTTTCCTTATCATAATCTGAAGTAGTATTCTTTATTTCAGCTTTAATCTGATTGATACGTTCCTGAATGTTTTCTTTTGCACCGGCACCGTTTACAATAGTAGTATTATCTTTAGAAACAGTTACCTTATCGCAAGTACCCAACATTTCAAGAGTAGCTTGTTCCAACTTCAAACCTTTTTCCTCGCTGATAACGATACCACCGGTCAATACTGCGATATCTTCCAACATAGCTTTACGACGGTCACCGAAGCCCGGAGCCTTCACAGCACAAATCTTCAACTGAGAACGCAGACGGTTTACAACCAATGTAGTCAAAGCTTCGCTGTCTACATCTTCTGCAATCACCAGCAAAGGACGTCCGCTCTGTACAGCCGGTTCCAAAATAGGCAAGAAATCCTTCAAGTTAGAAATCTTCTTATCATAAATCAAGATGTACGGATGTTCCATCACACATTCCATCTTTTCTGTGTCGGTTACAAAGTAAGCAGACAGATAACCACGATCAAACTGCATACCTTCTACCACACCGATAGTAGTATCCGTTCCTTTAGCCTCTTCGATAGTAATCACACCATCTTTAGAAACTTTACGCATAGCGTCTGCAATCAACTTACCGATAGTAGGATCGTTATTGGCAGATACCGCAGCTACTTGTTCAATCTTGTCATAATTATCACCTACCATCTCGGCCTGAGACTTGATAGATTCAACCACTTTGGCAACAGCTTTATCAATACCACGTTTCAAATCCATCGGATTTGCTCCGGCAGTAACATTCTTCAAACCTACCCCTACGATTGATTGAGCCAGCACAGTAGCAGTAGTAGTACCGTCACCTGCATCGTCACCTGTCTTTGAAGCAACAGATTTCACCAATTGCGCACCTGTGTTCTGAAACGCATCAGCCAATTCCACTTCCTTTGCCACAGTTACACCATCCTTAGTAATGTGAGGAGCACCGAATTTCTTTTCAATAATCACATTACGTCCTTTCGGACCAAGAGTTACTTTCACTGCGTTAGCCAATTCGTCTACACCCTTCTTCAATTCGTCACGGGCATCAATGTTGAATTTAATATCTTTAGCCATAATTCTATTTACAATTTAATGATTTACAATGTACTATTTAATTATCCCAAAACAGCGAGAACATCGCTCTGACGCATGATAAGGTATTTCTTACCGTCATGTTCCAATTCTGTACCCGAGTATTTGCCATACAATACCTGATCACCTACATGCAACACCATCTCCTCGTCTTTCGTTCCGTTACCTATTGCGACAACTTCACCTTGCAATGGTTTTTCCTTTGCTGTATCAGGAATAATGATACCACCGATTGTTTTTTCTTCCGCAGGAGCTGGAAGAATCAATACTCTGTCTGCTAATGGTTTAATGTTCATAGTTCTTAATTTTTATATGTTATACTTTTAATTATATCAATTATCCGTCATCTTTAAGCAGTGACGCAAAATATCTTGCGAAAAACGTGCCAAACATGAAAAAGGAGAAATTGACAGTTTTATTCTGCCAAATTGGCACAGCTATAACATATCTTTCACTAAAATGGTTTCCTCTTCCCCTGCCATTATCAGTTGCTTTTACGAAATTTATTATTTTTACCTATAAAGATTCATATATAAACCAGTCGGCTACATTCCACAGCGACAGAACAAATCTGAATATAAAAAGAGGAAAATGTGATTTTTCTTTTTTTAATATTTCCATAGGACACAAACTATCACTATCTTTGCAAAACCTAATAACTAACCCCTTTAACTATATGGCATTTACGAACAACATTATGATTGTCCGCCACAGATTGCTGACAGAACTTGTAAAATTGTGGAAAAACGGAGAACTGACAACAGACAAAATAGACCGTCTGCCATTAGAACTCAGCCCCCGACGTTCAAAACATGCAGGGCGCTGCTGCGTACACAAAGAACGCGCTGTATGGAAATACAAATCCCTTCCTCTATTGGGGCTGGATATGGATGACGAAACCGATGAGCTCACTCCACTATCCGAATATGCCGCACGTGCTATAGAACGTGCAAACAATGGAAAGCCCAAAGACAACATTATGTGTGTTATAGACGAAGCATGCTCGGCCTGCGTACAGATCAATTACGAAATCACCGACTTATGCCGGGGATGTACCGCCCGCAGTTGCCAGTACAATTGTCCTAAAGGAGCCGTACATGTACATGCTGACACCGGCAAGGCATGGATCGACCATGATACCTGCATCAGTTGCGGCATCTGCCACAAAAGCTGTCCTTATCACGCAATCGTTTATATTCCTGTTCCTTGCGAAGAATCTTGTCCTGTCAAAGCGATCAGCAAAGATGAACACGGTATAGAGCATATCGACGAGAACAAATGTATTTATTGCGGTAAATGTATGAATGCTTGTCCTTTCGGGGCCATTTTTGAAATATCACAGACATTCGATGTGTTGCAACGCATCCGTAAAGGAGAACAAGTGGTAGCCATTGTCGCGCCATCTATTTTAGGGCAATTCAGCACAACTATCGAACAGGTATATGGTGCATTCAGACAAATCGGTTTCACCGATATAATTGAAGTGGCACAAGGCGCCATGTCTACCGTAGAACACGAAGCACACGAACTGATAGAGAAGTTGGAGGAAGGACAGAAATTCATGACCACTTCATGCTGTCCATCGTACATCGAGCTGGTGAACAAGTATATTCCCGATATGAAAAAATACGTTTCCGGCACAGGTTCACCTATGTATTATGCAGCACGTATAGCCAAAGAGAAGTATCCTGATGCAAAGATCGTATTCGTAGGCCCATGTGTAGCCAAACGTAAAGAGGCCCAACGTGATGAAGCTGTGGATTTTGTGATGACGTTTGAGGAAGTTTCTTCTATTTTCGATGCTTTCGAAGTCAACTTGGAGATTGTACAGCCATACGCCATGGAATTCTCATCTGTTCGCGAAGCGCATGGGTTTGCACAAGCTGGCGGCGTGATGGGAGCCGTAAAGGCATTCTTGAAAATGGAAGCGGACAAAATCAATGCCATACAGGTATCCGATTTAAACAAGAAGAATATCGGAACATTACGTGCATACGCAAAATCGGGAAAAGCTCCCGGACAGTTCATCGAAGTGATGGCCTGCGAGGGGGGATGTATCACAGGACCCAGTACTCATAGCGGCAGTAACGGGAAACGTCAGTTGGTACAAGAACTGGCTAAACAGGAGAAGACGTATTAAAAGTAGAAAACTACCTTAGCGGAAAGACGTTATTCGCAATCCTTCACCATAGGGAAGTGTGTCAAAAATGAAAACAATCTATCATTTTGACACACCTTCGAATGTATAAAAGTTCATTGTGTGCCACTAGGCAAATGCATGGAGGCCGCCCCTACAGTAGCAGGTGAGCTTTTCAGGTTTTCCATTAAATAAAAAAAGTACCGAAATGAAGACAACTGATTGATAAATTGCGTCATAAACATAGCTTGACCGGCGAAGAATATGCTATTCTCCTCACCTGTCAGGACGCTGATACTTTAATGTATCTCCAACAACAGGCCCAAGAAGTTACTTTAGCGCATTTCGGGAATGCCATCTTTATCCGTGGGCTTATTGAGGTGGGCAACCGATGTCGTAACAATTGCTATTATTGTGGAATAAGAAAAGGAAATCCTGCTGTGGCCCGCTACGCATTAAAGCGCGAAACCATTTTGGAATGTTGCCGTGAAGGATACGCACTCGGGTTCCGTACCTTCGTAATGCAAGGCGGCGAAGACCCTGCCTTGACAGACGAGTGGATAGAAGCAACCGTAGCCGCCATCCGCAATGAGTTCTCCGATTGTGCCATCACCCTTTCATTAGGGGAGAAATCACGGGAAGCATACGAGCGTTTTTTCCGGGCAGGAGCGAACCGATACCTGCTTCGGCACGAAACACATAACGAACAGCATTACCGGAAACTCCATCCTGAAGAAATGTCACTAAAGCATCGCCTCCAATGTTTACAATGGCTGAAAGAAATAGGATATCAAACCGGAACAGGAATCATGGTAGGTAGTCCGGGACAAACTCTGCCCCATCTGGTAGAAGACCTGTTGTTCATAGAACAGTTCCCATCCCCAGATGATTGGTATAGGTCCCTTTTATCCCCCACCATGAAACACCATTCGGAATGGAACCGGCCGGAAGTGTGGAAATGACTCTCAAGCTATTATCCCTTTTCCGGTTGATGCACCCGTCCGCCCTGATTCCATCGACCACCGCCCTTGCCACCTTGTCACCGGACGGACGGGAAAAAGGGATATTGGCAGGAGCTAATGTAGTGATGCCCAATCTCTCCCCTCGGGAGCAAAGAGAAAAATATGCTTTGTATGACAACAAAGCAGCTTTCGGCGCCGAAGCCGCCGAAGGTCTACGAAACTTGGCACAACGATTGGAAACAATCGGTTACCGGATATCAACAGATAGAGGTGATTATAATCACTAACCCCTAATAAATATGTATAAAGCAGATTCTAAAATAGCGGAAGAATTCATTGACCACCAGGAAATACTGGAAACACTGGAGTATGCCCGCAGCAACAAAAGTAATCGTGCTCTGATAGAGCAACTGATTGACAAAGCCGCCCGATGCAAAGGACTATCCCATCGTGAGGCAGCGTTACTATTGGAATGTGACCAACCGGATTTGATAGAACGTATCTTCCATCTGGCACAGGAAATCAAACATAAGTTTTACGGTAACCGTATTGTGATGTTCGCCCCCCTGTACCTTTCCAATTATTGTGTGAACGGATGTGTTTTACTGTCCTTATCATTTGAAGAACAAGACCATAGCACGCAAGAAACTGACACAAGAAGAAATTCGTAAGGAAGTAATTGCCTTGCAGGATATGGGACACAAACGTCTGGCACTGGAAGCAGGAGAAGACCCGCTACGGGAACCCTATAGAATATATATTGGAATCCATCCGGACCATTTATAGCATCAAGCATAAAAACGGAGCCATCCGACGGGTCAATGTCAACATAGCCGCCACCACCGTAGAAAACTATCGCAAACTGAAAGACGCAGGTATCGGCACTTATATTTTGTTTCAGGAAACTTATCATAAAGAAAATTACGAAGCCCTGCATCCTACCGGTCCGAAAAGCAAATATGCTTATCATACCGAAGCGATGGACCGTGCCATGGAAGCGGGCATTGACGATGTAGGACTAGGTGTTTTATTCGGGCTAAATACCTACCGCTATGACTTTGTAGGATTATTGATGCATGCCGAACATCTGGAAGCCACTTTCGGAGTAGGTCCGCATACCATCAGCGTTCCTCGTATTTGTCCGGCAGATGATATCGCCACGCAAGACTTTCCGGACGCCATCTCGGACGAGATATTCTGTAAGATTGTGGCAGTAATCCGTATTGCTGTTCCTTATACAGGCATGATTATCTCTACAAGGGAATCGGCTGCAACCCGACGTAAGGTCTTGAATCTGGGAATTTCACAAATCAGCGGCGGTTCCCGGACCAGCGTAGGCGGTTATGCCATTCCGGAAACACCGGAAGAAAACTCGGCACAATTCGATATCAGCGATACCCGTACCTTGGATGAAGTAGTGAACTGGTTGCTCGATTTAGGGCACATTCCCAGTTTCTGTACAGCTTGTTACCGAGAAGGACGTACAGGTGACCGCTTTATGTCATTAGTCAAATCGGGACAAATTGCTAATTGTTGTGCACCCAATGCATTGATGACGCTGAAAGAGTATCTGGAAGATTATGCGACAGCGGATACACGAGCCAAGGGAATCCAATTGATAAAAAAAGAATTGGAACACGTTCCCAACCCGAAAATAAAAGAAATAGCAACCCGTAACCTGAAAAAGATAGAAGAAGGGAAACGAGATTTCAGATTCTAATCCGGCCCACGCGCCGGGCGATGTTTCCAGACTGATAAAGTAACCACATATGAGTTTAAACAACACCCCATCTGCCAACCGCCTGCACGTCGCCCTCTTCGGGCGGCGCAACAGTGGCAAGTCCTCTTTAATCAATGCCTTGACCGGACAGGATACTGCCCTTGTATCGGATATCCCCGGTACCACGACAGACACCGTGAGCAAAGCCATGGAGATTCAAGGAATCGGCCCTTGTCTCTTTATCGACACGCCGGGATTTGACGATGAAGGAGAATTAGGAGAAATGCGCATCATCCGCACGCTGAAAGCCATCGAACGAACAGACATAGCCTTACTTCTTTGTGAAGACGAAGCCCATGAAGAGGAAAAGAAGTGGATGAAGCAATTGGAGGAAAAAAACATCCCTGTCATCTTGCTACTGAACAAGGCTGACATACGAAAAGACATAGCATCCACCCTACTCCGTATAGAAAAAGATTGCGGTCAAAAGCCTCTCGTTATCAGCGCAAAGGAAAGAACAGGTATAAAGAAGATACATCAGGCGATTCTGGAAAAGTTACCGGCAGATTTCGGGCAACAAACCATTACCGGAAATCTGGTTAAAGAAGGAGATTTAGTGCTCTTAGTCATGCCGCAAGATATACAGGCTCCCAAAGGCCGTCTCATCCTTCCACAGGTACAGACGATGCGCGAATTATTGGACAAGAAATGCCTGGTGATGAGTTGTACAACAGACCAAATAGCTTCCACCTTGCAGGCTCTGTCCCGCCCTCCGAAACTGATTATAACCGACTCCCAGGTTTTTCATACCGTTTATGAACAAAAGCCGGCAGATAGCCTTCTCACCTCTTTCTCTGTCCTGATGGCAGGATATAAGGGAGATATACATTATTATATAGAAGGAGCCTCAGCCATAGACTGCCTCACCCCACAGTCACGGGTACTGATAGCGGAAGCCTGCACTCATGCCCCTGCCACCGAGGACATAGGCAGAGTAAAGCTTCCACGTATGTTGCGTAAAAAGATAGGCGAAGAGCTACAAATAGATATCGTTGCAGGTACAGACTTTCCGGAGGATTTGACACCCTATCACTTAATCATTCATTGCGGAGCCTGCATGTTCAATCGCAAATATGTACTAAACCGGATTGATAATGCCCGTAAGCAACAGATTCCCATGACTAATTATGGAGTGGCTATTGCACACTTGAACGGGATATTGGATAAGATAGCGTATTAAAAAGACATCTGTTCTTTTTTTGTTTCTATCACCACAAACCATTTATTTTCAACGGTTTGTGGTGTAAAAGGATCCGTAATTCCCCTTAACTGGTATGTATGTGGATTTTTACCATTGTTTCTGAAGACTCATAGATTTTCCTTCTTGATGTGTCCTACA
>ENA-OQJN01000433-OQJN01000433.1-human-gut-metagenome-genome-assembly--contig:-NODE-433-length-17430-cov-3.351847_pt1 | contig 17430 bp, 16 predicted proteins | sample MGYA00242610_ERZ504777 | MGnify/ENA primary metagenome ERZ504777 (study PRJEB26092, sample SAMD00036350) | human gut metagenome | host: Homo sapiens | study: EMG produced TPA metagenomics assembly of... | reverse complement strand
CCTTCTTTGATGTTCGCATTGATCGTCCGTAAGTTTATCTCTTTCCGGCGACTTGCCTTATAGATAAATTCTGTATCGAACAGGAAGCTATTGATACGGGTGGTCAGGAATATCGCTTGTCCCGCTTGACTGAATCCTTTCATACCTCCTTGCGTATCCTTGATCTTGATCCTCAAAATCCATGTGTTACATATATGGGATAGCTTGGATAGCACTTTTCGGAAAGGAGGCAAATTCTCCTGATAACTTTTGCTACGGGTAGCCACGACCACGTCCGCTCCTCCTAGCAACGTCTCGACCATCCTGCCGAACGAGTCGTTTGTATAAGGGAAATCGTAGTCCGTATAAATAATGTAGGGAGAGGTACATCGCTTTACTGCCTCTCGCAAGGCATATCCTTTTCCCCTGTTGGGCTTATAGTCTACGACGCAGACATTCGGTATCAATTGCCGGAGGCGGTCAATCGTTTCCGGCTCGTATCCCCGTCTCGAACCATCACTGACAATAAAAAGGTGGAAACGTACCGGGCTGAATAATCGCTCCACTTCGCGGAAATGGGTGGCTACTCGTTCCTCCCAGCCCGAAGGCGGGTTGTAACAAGGTAATACCAAATCTATGTCTGCTTGTGCGTTCATTCCATTTATACCTTTACCGGATTATAACTCCTCGTACACATCTCAAATGTCAGCTTTAGCCAGATCAGCATACAAGGCAACGCTTTTAACGCATACGGGTATACATAATGCACTCGTATGTATTTCGGGAAAAGATCGGACGGAGACATGCTGGTCAATATAAAGGCGAAGACCATCAAGACAATATCCAATGTCGAACGTTTCCACGGTACAGCCGTATACCAAATAGCGACTCCGATAAACGCTATGATATAGGTACTGGACTCGCTACCCGTGCTGAACAGTACGACAAACATCAACACCGAGGCCAATAACGTTTTCCGGAAAGCCTCATATTTATATTGACTGATGCGTAGATAAGGCAGGCCGAATACTATTAATCCCCCTATTATCAGATAAATGTCCGAGTAACTGACCGATCCCGATATCTTACGAACCATTCCCAAGAAGGAAATGTTCTGCATGAGCGCGAATAAGTTCTCCGAATTTTTTCCGGATAAGTCCTCGAACCAACCGGTATATTGGGACATTATATAATCCGGCCCGGACAATATCATCGGGGCTACGACCATGACGACCGCCCATCCTACGCAAGATAGGCTGAACTTCATCTTATGGCGAGAGAAAAAGAAGAACGCCAATCCCGTGATCCCATACAATTTAGTAAAGGTACCCAACATGATCACGAAAGCGGCCCATACGTCTTTCTCTTTCTCTATCAATGCGTAGGCGAGGACAATGATAGCGGCGATACTGATATTAAATTGCGACATGAAAAGCGAGGTAAGCAACTCGTGGGCACAGAACCAATAGATAAAGATACGTTCCCGCTTGATCCCCGGTAGCATCTTGACCGCCCAGAATAAGAAAAGGCTTTGCGCCACTGACCAAGTAAGCAGTCCTAACCATAACGGTGTAATGGCGAACGGAGCCACTACCAAGCTAAATACCGGCCCGTAGTGAAAAATATCGTTGTATTCTTCCGGATAGGCGGCATAGAGCGGTAACTCATTCAACGTATGCCAAAAGGATTGCCTGAAGATGGAGAAGTTGTTATATTTCCCGGGGAAATACTTGGTAATCCATGCGATAACCCCCAGCAATGCCCATAGCCCCATTAAGGTACTATATTTGCTGAAAAATGGCTTATGGATGATTGTATTGAACTTATCTATAAATTTCATCATCGAATCTACATCTGTCTACGGGGCAAAATTACATAAAAACGGTGACTTTTATGCGAGTTAAATAAAAATACTATTTTTGCGTCCAAAACTGGTAAGAGATTATTTATGAATGAAATGTTGAGATACACGATCATTCGTGTCATTCTGTTTGTAATGGGAGGCTTTCTTGTTCTCGGATGTTCGGATGAAGATGATGTGGGTAATAGTGGAGGAACGAGTAAATATGGTTTGATACGGATGGCGGAGGAGGATTATGATTCGTCGAATACTTCTTACATCCTTCAGGATGAGGAACCGGACGAGGTTCTTTTCGATTCGTCAAAGCGAAAAATTCAAGGTGAATGAGCCTTTGCAGGTGTCAGTTACCGGGCAGAAGGAGTTGATGCTTCGTTTCTATTCTCCTAGAGCTATCCATAATGTGATTGTCTGGGCTACGGTTGAGGGTTATGAGGATGAGGTACGGTTTGCGGAGTTTACTACGGTTTACCTTTTCAGGAGTTTAAAATGAAGTTGCCTTTTCTAGAACGGGCGAAGGTTTATTATACACGTTCCGGCGAGGAGGTTACCATAGATGCCCATCCGGATATCGTGGCCGAGAATATAAGTTTGCGGGTTGAATGTGGAGATCCGGTCTATCAAGGAATGATAAACGTGAAACCTAAGTGGGATATTTGGTTTGGTAAATATTCCGGTTCGAACTGGGGCAACTTTAGGCCACATCTGGCTCGTGAGGCGGTTGCCCTTTCCTTGAATATGGCCGCGATGTTTTCTTCCTCGCTTTTTGATGAGGAACTGGAGAAGTGGCGTGGCAAGCTGATAAATAACGAGCAAATCGTGGATATAGATGTGTTGAAGAAACAGATCACGAATCATGGCGGGTTGTGTTATGGACGCGTGGTGAATGTTGTCGGTCTGGGTGGAGGAAATACCTTTGGGCTAGGTGAATATGTCTATTTGACCCATTATGCCGACGATGCCAATGGTTCTGACACGCCGTATCATGAGCTGGCACACTGCTTGGGGTATGGGCATAGTGGGAATATGACGTACTATCCGGCGGAAGGCGGTTTCCCTACAATTTGTATGAAGGTTTACTCACAGCTTTCCGTGAGCAAGAAATTACCGGTTTATTCCCGCCGTTTCTTGCATACCCGGAGGAATAAGAATCTGGTAGAGAATAAAAACGTGTATACTTCCTCGAAATACATTATCGATGATCCGGAATTGGATGCCATAGATGGCGGGCTTGGGCTTGCTCCGATGGAGACGGATAGGGCTGGTGATGAGGGTTCTCCTCTCTCATTTACACTTTCTGTCTTGGATATTCCCGGTGCCACTGTGGAAACTTTTCATCCGAAAGCGGTCCATCTTTATGGGAATACGCTATATGTAGCAAATGACGCTCCGGGACATTATAGTTTGGAGGTCTTTGATGTATCTTCCGGTAATGTGCGTCATGTGAAAAGTATGGTTGAGTGGATGAACGGAGATAAGAAAGAGACCTTTGCGGGGGAGCCAAACGGCGTGACTCGCTCGTATGGGAAAATATATGTCACGAATACGGGAAGCCGTACGGATGTGTTTGATGCGGAAACGTATGAGTTCATTACTTGTATCGGTACGGGTACTTGGGGTGAGGGTGGTTATCAGACCGTTCATGCGTTTGATGTGACGGCTAGTCAAGGGGCTGTCTTTATCCGGGATAAACGGAAACTGGTAGTTGTCTTGGAGCAAGATGTACAGCCCGGTTCCGCTGCTCGGGTACCTATATATAGCCGTAGCGTAAATTTACAAGAGGCAATGGGTACTTATGCAGTAGCGGCACGAAATGATGGCTTTTTATATGTGACGGCCCAGAATAAAAATATAATCTATTTGTTCGATCCTGCGGACATTCGGGCAGGGGACACGGGCTTTGCGCCGTATCTGGTGACATTGGGATTTGAAAAGTCTCCCCAGTCGATAGCGTTTGTAGGGGATCGTTTGTTTGTTACGCTTCGTGTCGATGATAAACGGTCGGAGCTATGGGAGATCAGCCCTAAGAACGGAAAATTATTGCAGGACTTTACAGATTCGATGGTCTATCCCGAGAAAATAGCCGGTGCTCGTCATACTTTATTGGTAGTGGATCGTGCGACCCAGACAGTAAAAGCCATTGGCCTATGATTTTTTATTGATTCTTAGGAATAAAGAAGATGGAGTTCCCGGAAAAAGTTTACATTTGCGAAAACTATTATAATAACGTATGAAACGTGTTTTTTTGGTCGGATATATGGGAGCGGGCAAGACAACGGTGGGAAAAGAGCTTGCCAAGCTCGCCGGTCTTTCGTTCATAGATCTTGATTACTATATCGAAGGGCGTTATCATAAGGCCGTTTCGCAGATATTCGCCGAGAGAGGGGAGGAGGCTTTCCGAGAGATAGAACGGAATATGCTTCACGAGGTCGCTGAGTTTGAGGACGTGCTGATCTCCACGGGAGGAGGCGCTCCTTGCTTTTTCGATAACATGGAGTTTATGAACGCTTCTGGCACGACGGTTTACTTGAAGGTGTCAGTCGAGGAGCTGGCGAAGCGTCTGGAGTTGTGCAAACATACCCGTCCGGTGTTGAAAGGACGTTCCGGGGAGGAACTGAGGGCGTTTATCGCCGAGAGTCTGGAGAAAAGGAATCCGTTTTATACGAAGGCGTCCATAACGTTTGATGCCGAGAAGATGTTAACAGAATCTGATGTACATGACATATCGAACGCGTTAATGAAAATCCTATAGCATATGGAAGCGAACGACGGCCGGCAGGCACAGGGGGCCTATATCCCGCAGGAATTATTGAAAGAGATCAGCAAGGTGAATAACCGTTTGCTCATCGGTATTCCTCGTGAACGATGCGAGGCGGAAAAACGTTTGCCGTTAACTCCGGAGGCGGTGGATATGCTGACCGATTGCGGTCACCGGGTGCTGGTGGAAAGTGGCGCCGGATTAGGCATCAACTATTCCGATAATCATTTCTCGGAGGCGGGGGCGGAGGATCGTCGATACGCCCGCAGAAGTTTTCCAAGCGGATCTGATCTTGAAGATATTGCCTCCGTTGCCGGTGGAAATCGCGCTTATGAGACCTCGCACGACCGTTTTCTCATTGGTGCAGTTTAATTTATTCGCTCAAGAGGCTTTCGAGTTGATGATGGCGAAACGGATTACCGCTATCTCTTATGAGTTGATGGCGGATGAATATAATCGTTTCCCGGTGCTGAATGTCACTTCCGAGATCGAGGGGGCGGCTTCCATAACGATCGCTTCCGAGCTGTTGAGCAATACCCAAGGAGGTAAAGGGATCTTATTAGGCGGTATCCCGGGCGTATCCCCTACAGAAGTGGTGATTATCGGGGCCGGAAACGCCGGGACCGTGGCCGCGCGTGCCGCGTTGGCCTTGGGAGCATCCGTGAAAGTATTCGATGATGATATCAATAAATTGCGTATAATACAACAGGTCTTGGGGCAAGGGCTTTTTACTTCCACGTTCCATCCGAATGTGCTGCATAACGCGTTTCGTAGCGCTGACGTGGTGATCGGGGCGATGCGTTATATTAATACGAGACATCGCTATATTATCGCTACGGACTTGGTGCGTACGATGAAAAAGGGAGCTTTGGTGATCGATCTGAGGGTAAGCCAAGGCGGTTGCTTTGAGACGACTTGCTGCTTGTCGAAGGAAGATCCTGCGGTGTTCGAGCAATATGGGGTATTACATTATTGTAAACTGAATATCAGCAACCGGGTGGCTCGTACTACCTCGATGGCTTATAGTAATATATTCGTACCTTTATTATTGTCGTTGGGCGACGCCGGTTCCGTGCAAGGAATGATCAAATCGGATAAGGGCTTTAGGGCGGGAGTATATATGTATTATGGGAAGACAGTGAATAGTTATGTGTCTAACCATTTTAATCTATCATCTAATAATCTTGATCTATACCTCTCTGCTTTTTGATGCGGAAAAGTTTTGAACTCGCAAAGTTTATGCTTTACTTTGCGGACGATCTAAATACCAATAAGCGATAAAGCTAATAAAGTATATTATGGCAGAACAGACAAAAGTTAAGACGCTGGAGAAGGTTGTAATTCGTTTCTCGGGAGACTCGGGAGATGGTATGCAGTTAACCGGTACAATCTTTTCAAACCTGTCCGCGGTTTTCGGGAACGAGATTTCTACATTCCCAGACTATCCGGCAGAAGTACGTGCTCCACAAGGAACACTAAGTGGTGTATCTGGATTCCAAGTGCACTTGGGATCGCGCAAGATCTTCACACCCGGTGATAAGGCCGACGTATTGGTGGCCATGAATCCCGCCGCGCTGAAGGTGAACGTAAAACACCTAAAACCCAATGCGATTGTTTTAATCGACACGGACTCTTTCAAGAAAAGTGATTTGGATAAGGCCTTGTTTACGACCGATGATCCGTTTACTGAGCTGGGATTGACTGGCGTGCAGGTTGTTGCCGCTCCGATCTCTACGATGGTAAAAGACGGATTGGTTGAGTTTGGTTTGGACAATAAATCGGCTCTTCGCTGTAAGAATATGTTCGCCTTAGGACTTGTTTGCTGGTTGTTCGAGCGTCCACTGGAGGAGGCTATGCACATGTTGCAGAATAAGTTCGCTAAGAAACCGGTTATCGCCCAAGCTAATATCAAGGCTTTGACGGACGGTTATAATTATGGTAATAACATCCATGCCTCAGTTTCTACGTATCGTATCGAGAGTAAGAAAGCCGAGCCTGGATTCTATACGGACGTGAATGGTAATAAGGCTACTTCCTATGGTTTGATAGCCGCTGCCGAGAAGGCTGGTTTGCAGTTGTTCTTGGGTAGTTACCCGATCACTCCGGCTACTGATATTTTACATGAATTATCTAAACGTAAGGATTTAGGCGTTATCACGGTTCAGGCCGAGGATGAGATCGCCGGTATCTGTACTTCTATCGGAGCTAGTTTCGCCGGTTGCTTGGCGGCTACATCTACTTCCGGACCGGGGCTTGCCTTGAAGAGCGAGGCGATCGGTTTGGCTGTAATCGCCGAGTTGCCTTTGGTGATTATCGATGTTCAGCGTGGCGGTCCTTCTACGGGCTTGCCGACGAAGAGCGAGCAAACGGACTTGATGCAGGCTCTGTATGGCCGTAATGGTGAGAGCCCTGCCGTGGTAATAGCGGCCTCTACGCCGACTGATTGTTTTGATGCCGCATTTTGGGCGGGTAAGTTGGCCGTGGAGCATATGACTCCGGTTATCTTGTTGACCGATGCCTTTATCGCTAACGGTTCTTCCGCTTGGAGAATTCCGGAAATGGATAAATATCCGGAGATTAAGCCGAATTACGTAGCTAATTATCAAGACGAGAAAGTCTGGAAGGCGTATCGTCGTAACAAGGAAAGCTTGGTTCGTTACTGGGCGATTCCGGGAACGGAAGGTTTCGCTCATCGTCTGGGCGGTCTGGAGAAAGACTACGAGACGAGTGCGATCTCTACCGATCCGGCTAACCACCAGAAGATGGTGACGACCCGTCAGGCTAAGATCGATAAGATCGCCGACTATATCCCCGAACTGGAAGTGATCGGAGATGAGGACGCTGATTTATTGATCGTTGGTTGGGGTGGAACCTACGGACACCTTTACGAGACGATGGAGACGATGCAAGAGAATGGCAAGAAGGTGGCTTTCGCTCACTTCAAGTTTATCAACCCGCTGCCTAAGAATACGGCTGAGGTTCTTTCTAAGTATAAGAAAGTGGTGGTGGCTGAGCAAAATAACGGCCAGTTCGCTAACTATTTACGTGGAAAGGTACCCGGATTTAACCCGTATCGCTTCAATCGTGTAAAGGGACAACCTTTTGTCGTTGCGAGATTAGTTGAGGAATTCACTAAAATATTGGAGGCTTAAAAGATGACAACAGAAGAAACTAAATTTCAACCGAAAGATTATAAAAGCGACCAGTACGTACGTTGGTGCCCGGGTTGTGGCGACCATGCGGTACTGAATTGCCTGCATAAGGCTATGGCCGAGGTAGGAGTGGCTCCTCACAATATGGCAGTTATCTCAGGTATCGGCTGTTCTTCCCGCTTACCTTATTATATGAATACGTATGGCTTCCATACGATCCATGGTCGTGGAGCGGCTATCGCTACCGGCGTAAAGACGGCTCGCCCGGACTTGAGCGTATGGTTGATTACGGGTGATGGCGACTGCTTGGCTATCGGTGGTAATCATTTTATCCACGCTGTCCGTCGTAATATCGATTTGAATATCGTTCTTTTCAACAATAAGATCTATGGTTTGACGAAGGGACAGTACTCCCCGACATCTGACCGTGGTTTCGTATCCAAGAGCTCTCCTTATGGGACGGTGGAAGATCCGTTTATCCCGGCCGAGTTGGCGTTGGGTGCCCGTGGTAATTTCTTCGCCCGTACGATTGACGTGGATTTGAAGAATACGACCGAGGTATTGACGGCTTCCGCCCGTCATAAAGGCGCTTCCGTTACGGAAGTGCTAGTAAACTGCGTGATCTTTAATGATGGTATCCATAAGGGGATCGTTGATAAGGCATACCGTGCGGATCGTACGATTTTCCTTCGCCATGGCGAGAAAATGGTTTACGGCGCTAACATGGATAAAGGCCTTGTGCTAGACGGCCTAAAACTGAAATCCGTAACGATCGGACAAGATGGTTATACGATGGATGACGTATTGGTACACGACGCCCATGAGAAGGATAACACCTTGCATATGATGCTTGCCATGATGAGCGGTGATATGCCAATTGCGTTAGGCGTAATACGAGATGTGGAGGGACCGACCTATGATGAGGCTGTCCACCAGCAAATCGAGGAGGTACAAGCGAAGAATCCTACACGTAAATTACACGACCTTTTGATGAAAGGTGAGATTTGGGAGGTAAAGTAATATATTTCTGATTGGATATAAGAGAAGGCGCAAGATATTTATCCTGCGCCTTTCTTATATTTATACGCTGGATTTGTTTGTGCGGAAAAAAGTATATATCTTTGTTTCAGTCACAATAAAAGCGAATACCTATGATGACAACTTCGGAAATAGTTGAGATGCTAGCTAAAAGTATATGATTTGTAAACTCCATATTACAAATAGACTAAGGGTTTTGTTAATTGCATGGAAAAGAGTAATTATTACTGAAAAATTTCCTTAATAAGCTGTGTACGATAAAAAAAATATTACTTTTGTACCGCGGTTAACAAGGTGGAGTCGCAGCAAGCTCCAAAAGGTCGGAAAGCCTCACCGTATCGAACTAGAGTAGAGAGAAAAGTTATATAAAGTCAATCATTTAAATTAAATTCAAGATGGCTAATTTAGATTTAAGCAAGTACGGAATTGTTGATGTGAAAGAAATCGTTCACAATCCGTCTTATGATGTTCTGTTCGCAGAAGAAACTAAACCGAGTTTGGAAGGCTTCGAGAAAGGCCAAGTAACTGAGCTAGGTGCTGTAAACGTGATGACTGGTATTTATACAGGTCGTTCTCCTAAAGATAAATTTTTCGTAAAGAATGAAGCCAGCGAAGATTCTGTATGGTGGACTTCTGATGAATATAAGAATGATAACAAGCCTTGTTCTGAGGCCGCTTGGGCAGACTTGAAGGCTAAAGCCGTAAAAGAATTGTCTGGCAAACGTTTGTTCGTTGTCGATACATTCTGTGGCGCTAACGAGGCTACTCGTTTGAAAGTACGTTTCATCATGGAGGTTGCTTGGCAAGCTCACTTCGTAACTAATATGTTCATCCGTCCGACAGCTGAGGAATTGGCTAACTACGGCGAACCTGATTTCGTTTCTTTCAACGCTGCTAAGGCTAAAGTTGACAACTACAAAGAATTAGGCTTGAACTCTGAGACTGCTACTGTTTTCAACTTGAAGACTAAAGAACAAGTTATCCTGAATACTTGGTACGGTGGTGAGATGAAGAAGGGTATCTTCTCTATCATGAACTACTTGAACCCGTTGCGTGGTATCGCTTCTATGCACTGCTCCGCTAACACGGATAAAGAGGGCAAGAGCTCAGCTATCTTCTTCGGTTTGTCTGGTACTGGTAAGACTACTTTGTCTACGGACCCGAAACGTTTGTTGATCGGTGACGATGAGCACGGATGGGATAACGAGGGTGTATTCAACTACGAGGGTGGTTGCTACGCTAAGGTTATCAACTTGGATAAAGAGAGCGAGCCGGATATCTACAACGCTATCAAACGTGACGCTCTTCTTGAGAACGTAACAGTTGCCGCTGATGGTAAGATCGATTTCGCTGATAAGTCAGTTACAGAGAACACTCGTGTTTCTTATCCGATCTATCACATCGAGAACATCGTTAAGCCGGTTTCTAAAGGCCCGCACGCAAAACAAGTTATCTTCTTGTCTGCTGACGCATTTGGTGTATTGCCTCCAGTATCTATCTTGACTCCGGAGCAAACTCAATACTACTTCTTGTCTGGATTTACCGCTAAATTAGCAGGTACAGAGCGTGGTATCACGGAACCGACTCCTACATTCTCCGCTTGTTTCGGTGCTGCTTTCTTGTCATTGCACCCGACAAAATACGGCGAAGAGTTGGTTAAGAAGATGGAAATGACTGGCGCTAAGGCTTACTTGGTGAACACAGGTTGGAACGGTAGCGGCAAACGTATCTCTATCAAAGATACAAGAGGTATCATCGACGCTATCCTTGATGGTTCTATCAATGAGGCTCCGACAAAGAAGATCCCGTATTTCGACTTCGAGGTTCCGACTGCATTACCGGGCGTAGATCCGAAGATCTTAGATCCTCGCGATACCTATGCTGATCCTGCTCAATGGGATGAGAAAGCGAAGGATTTGGCTGCTCGCTTCCAGAAGAACTTTGCTAAGTTCACGGGCAACGAAGCTGGTAAGGCATTGGTTGCTGCTGGTCCTCAGTTATAATTGCTTAAAAAACCTTGATCAAAAAAGGTCAAGGTCTAAAAATATCTTTATAAAAAAGCGTGGAATTACTAATTCTGCGCTTTTTTTATGATAACTACGTTAATTTTATTATAAATGTAAAGTAGTTAAAAAAAATATTCCTACCTTTAGACCGGATTATCTGTTATAAGAAGAGCTTAAAAAGGAGTAATGATAAAAAAACTGGCACTTATTATTGGCTTTATAATTTGTTTGTCATCTTGTGGCAAGGATTATGTCTATCGGATTGAAGGGGGAACTTTCTAATCTGGAAGATCAAACCGTATATGCTGTATTTGAGAAGGATTAATTATAAAGTGGTTGATACGGTGGTTTGTACGAAACCCGGGCAGTTCCAGATCGATCAAAATGAAGCGGGTTTCCATTGTGTGACTATCTTCTTTGCGGATAAAGAGCATTGGGTTACGGCTTATCTGGAACCGGGAGAAACCGTAAAAATCACGGGCGACGCTAACTCTCCATTGCTATTGCAGGTAAAGGGGGGACGGACAAATGATAAGTTGACCGCTTTTAAGAAAAAATCGCTCCTTTATTGACGGAATTGACAAATTTATCAAATTCTTTAAATAGCAAGGATTTGAACGATACGATCGAGGAGACGGATATCGCCGCTCGTTTGGCGAATGTTAATATGCAATTGAGCGAGGAAGCGATCCGGTACGTAAAAGAGAACCCGGATGAAGAGGTATCCGTTGTCTTGATTCAATCTTTTTTCTCAGATCCCGATGATACTCGTAAAATTGATGAGTTGTTGGCGTTATTGAATCCAAGGTTGAAAGACTTTTATCTGGTGAAGGAGCTGGAGCAATATAGCGCCCGTGCGAAACGTACGGCTTTGGGTGCGGAAGCCCCAGATTTCTCCGTAAGGAATATTTATGGGAATACGGTAAGTTTGGATTCTTTCCCGCAGAAATATTTATTGCTGACATTTACTGCTCCTTGGTGTGATATGTGCCAGACAGAGGATCTATATCTGGATAAGGTAGCGATGAAATATCCGAAAGATCAGTTGGATATTCTTTTGGTTAGCTTGGACGATAATCCGGATAATGTCCGGGATGTACTGAAGAAGGATAGTATAGCGTGGAATCTGGTAACAGATTCGGCCGGACAAGCGGCTATGTTGATAGATCTGTATAACGTAAGCGTATTGCCACGCTGTTTCTTGATAGATGAGGATCATAAGATCTTGATGAAAACAGAGAATGGAATCGAGATCAAGCAAACACTGGAAAACTTGTTCGAAGACTGAGCGATTGAAAACAGGAGGTTCCGGTTTTAATTTGTAATTAGTAACTCAAAATTCTTAACTATGTTAGTAAAATCTTATGCCGCTGCCGTGCAGGGGATTTCCGCTACGGTCGTTACCGTAGAAGTGAACTGTTCCAAAGGTATCCAATTCTTTTTAGTCGGTCTTCCGGACGTGGCCGTTCGTGAGAGCCATGAACGCATTATCTCGGCTCTTCAAGTATGTGGTTATAAATTCCCCCGCAATCGTATCGTTATTAATATGGCCCCCGCAGATATCCGTAAGGAAGGGTCTTCTTATGATCTGCCTTTGGCGATCGGTATTCTGGCGGCGGCAGAGCAGATAGATTCATCCAACTTATCCAAATTCGTATTGATGGGCGAGCTTTCTATGGACGGGAGCCTCCAACCGATAAAAGGGGCATTGCCTATCGCTATCAAGGCTAGGGAAGAAGGCTTTAAGGGCTTTATCTTACCCAAGCAAAACGCTTGTGAGGCTGCGGTAGTGAACGATCTGGAAGTGTATGGAGCTTCGAATATCAAAGAGGTGCTGGAGTTTATGGAGGGGAAACCGACATTGCGGCCTACGGTCATTGATACCCGTAAGGAGTTTTACGACCGCCAGCAATTGTTTGATTGCGATTTCTCCGATGTCCGGGGACAAGAGAACGTGAAGCGTGCGATGGAGGTGGCCGCCGCCGGCGGACATAATCTGATCATGGTAGGCCCTCCCGGAAGTGGCAAGTCCATGTTGGCGAAACGTCTCCCCACGATCTTGCCCCCTTTTACCTTGCATGAGTCCTTGGAAACAACTAAAATCCATTCCGTAGCCGGTAAGATAGGAGGTGGCACCTCCTTGATGGTACAACGTCCTTTTCGCTCTCCCCATCATACGATCTCTAATGTCGCCATGGTAGGAGGGGGCACTTTCCCGCAGCCGGGAGAGATCAGCTTGGCTCATAATGGTGTCCTTTTTTGGATGAGTTGCCGGAATTTAACAGGAGTGTCTTGGAAGTCATGCGGCAGCCATTGGAAGATCGAGTGATCAATATCTCCCGTGCCCGTTTCACGGTGGAATATCCAGCCGGCTTTATGCTTGTGGCCTCCATGAATCCTTGTCCCTGCGGCTACTACAACCATCCGGACCGTCCTTGTCTCTGTTCTCCCGGAGCCGTCCAGAAATATATGAACCGCATTTCCGGCCCATTACTCGATCGTATCGATATCCAGATAGAGATTGTCCCTGTCCCTTTCGAGAAGATTTCCGAGCAACAGCCCTCAGAGCCTAGTATCGCTATCCGTGAGCGGGTCATAAAAGCCCGTGCGATCCAGGAAAGGCGTTTTGCCGCTTATGAGGGTATTTTTTGTAATGCCCAGATGAACTCCAAGCTACTCCATCAGTACGCCGTTCCCGACGCCGCAGGTCTTTCCATCCTCAAAACCGCTATGCAACGCCTTTGCCTCTCCGCCCGTGCCTATGACCGTATCCTGAAAGTCTCCCGCACGATAGCCGACTTGGATAATTCGGAACATATCGAAGTCCGGCATTTGGCGGAGGCTATACAGTATAGGAGTTTGGATAGGGAGAATTGGGGAATGTGAGTATCGACTAACTATTCCGATATTCCTGCGGGCTCATACCCACGTGGCGCTTGAAGTATTTCCCGAAAAAAGACATATTCGTGAAATTAAGCGCATAGGCTATGTCGTGTATGGAAAGGTTTGTTGATTTCAGCTGAGCCTTTGCGTCCATGATTACCATGGAGGTGATGATCTCTACGCAAGTTTTTCCGGTGGTTTGTTTGATAATGCTGCTTAGATGCGCTTGTGTGATGCCAAGCCGCTTGGCATACCATGCAACGGATCGTTGCATGGTGTAGTTTTGCATTACTAGTTGTGTGAAGTTCTTGCTGATTTGCTCTGCTTTAGAGAGATTTGCCTTATCTGTCATTTGATCTTTATACATGGAGCTAACCCCCATTAATATACCGCCAAACAGATGATTGATAACATTCCTGTTCAATTGGGAGCCACAAATATCGTACGTCTTGATCAACAACTCGAAATAATCTTTCAACAGAGGTAGTGCTTTTTCTTTCGGTTGATAGATCGGATTTTCTTTCACGATATAGTGCATATCTATGACCGATTTACTTGCATTTGCCTTACTAAGGAAATCGGACGAGAATCCCATGAAATAGATTTGCAGATCTCCATCTACCTTATGAATCTGGAAAATGCTACCCGGTAAGATTGTGATAAAACTTCCTGGTTCTACCTTGAACTGCGTCAAGTTGATAGAAGCCTCCACCTCCCCGCCCAAGCAAAGCACGAAGATCCCCGCTTTCAGCCGGCAGGGATAATTGGCGTAGAGGCTCAGCAATCCGATATCCTCGGCCGTGAGCTTTCCGATTACCCAATCTTGGGGCAGGTCTATTTTGGGGATGTCTTTTTCCATGTCTGTCCGATCGTTCTTTCTGCGTGAATATTGGGCAAAAATAGATATTTTCGAAGACTTGCCGTGTCTCGCGGGAGGAAAAATGCTTGGGGTATCGGGGCTTGGTCTCTTGTCGGGAAGCGTATTTGTCATTGGAATCGTTTCTTCGGTGACGTTTTGTTCAAAAGAAGTCCTGTTTCGTGACAAGGCCGTTCCCCAAGCTTGTCGAAATAGCGGGAGCATACAGGCGAAAAGCGGCCTTTTTCGTGAAAAAACCCTGTTTGGGATGCCTTTTAGGCACCGAAAGCGCATGCGATAGGTCACGTTGGGCAACGCCGATACTGCCGTTGGGCAACGTAAGTAGCCGCGGACTGGATCGTAAGTAGTCGTGAATGGGCATTCTTATACCGTTATAACCCCTATTGTAACACGGTTTTTCCTCCCTTTGCCCCCTCTTATTATGAATTACGATGAATTATTTTCGCTAGAATGAGAGGCCGTTTTTCGCTATAAGACTATCATTCAAAAGATTGCCGTTTTTTTCTTGCGAATTTGGGAGCAAGCGGTACTTAGGCTCGAAATAATCGATTCTCCGGGAGTTTGGATTACAAATTGTCAGAATGTCAAAAAGCGTCTCTTGGCCATCAAACCCCCCGTCCGGTACGCTTGCCTCCCCGATATACGATTTCTATTTGAACCTATCGGGCTTAGATCTGGTTTCTAATAAAAAGAACAGCTGTGTATAAAAATAGGACATATCCGTACCCTTAAGGCTCTCTGTATGTGTAATGGCAAGAAGTGAAATCTAAAAAAGGGAATAGGTAATAAGATAAATAGACCTTGTGGAATTTTCGTGAAATATGTTCTTTTGCATCCGAATTTAGATCGGATGGATCTATACGAGTTGAAGTAATCGAAAAAAAGCATTTATATGAGGAAAAAGAATTTTACGTCTTGGGGAATGGCCTGTTTGCTGGGCTGTTGTTTGATGTTGAGTGGCTGCTCGTCTAGCGAGGAGGACTTGCCGGGCGAGACGGGCGAAGGTGCGGTGTGGTTGAGCCTGACTGCTGACATGGGCTTCGAGGCGAAGACGAAGGCGGCGGTGAACGAGGATACATACCTGACGAGCCACCCCATCGATGATTACACCGTGAAGATCTTGAACAGCGAAGGGCAGACCGTATCGGGATGCGAGTGGAAGTATAGCGCGATTCCCGAGGGGCTGATCGAACTGAAGAATGGATCGTACAAGGTGGTGGCTTACGATGGTGAGGAATTCAACAATACGGCCTTCACGCGCGACGGTATCTATATGTATGGCGAGAAGGGATTTGAAGTGAACAGTAAACAGACGGCCAAGCAAACGGTGACCTGCAAGCCGGCCTGCGGAAAGCTGGTGGTGAAGTTCGGTGAGAAGATGGCCGAGCATTTTAGCGATTATGCCGTGCATTTCACGACGAAGGCCGCCGGCGATGGCGGGCAGTTCATCTGGTTGAAGACGGACACCGACCCGCTGTACGTGAAGCTGGACAAGGCGGGCGAGACGGTGACGGCTACTTTCCATATTACTTCCAAGGCCGGGAAGACGGTTAAAGATCGACCCTTTGAGCCGCACGATGAAGTGGGGCACGATGTGGACCCTCAGCGTCAATCCGAAGGTTAACTCCACGACCGGCAAAGGTAGGCATCACGATCAAATTCGATGATAGCACGAATGATAAGCCTATTGATATCGAGATTCCTTCCGAATGGCTTTAATCGTTGAGCCGGATGTATATAAACCAATAGTAACGCATAGAATACAATGAAGATAAGACATACAATTATGGCGGGTTGCCTCCTGATGATGGGTTTGGCCTCCTGCGAGATGAAAGAGGAGATTCTGGGGAATAAGAACAACTCCGACGAGATGGGCGTATTGAACCTCAGCGTGATGGTCGACGCCAAGAATAATGATATCGTGACCAAGGCCGGTGATACCGCAGATGACGGTACCCAGGATGGCGGCGAGATAACCGTCCCGGCGGTGAGCGCGAAGGGTTACGAGGTGGAGATCAGCGATAGTGAGGGTCTTTACAAGACGGTCACTTACGACCCGGAGAATACCGCCGTGGAGCTTCCGGTGGGCGATTATACGATTTATGCTCATGCGCCGGGTGAGCCGAAGGAGACGGAGGCTTATTATGGCGGACGTACCGCGCTGAAGGTGGTGAAGGATAAGCCTACCGATGCCGATGTGACCTGCAAGATGATGAACACGAAGATACAGCTGACCTTCACGACGGAGATGCAGGCCTCTTTCAAGAGCTGGGAGATTACGGTGACGGCCGGAAATAAGAATAAGTCTATTAAGTACGACGGCAAGAACTTTGTAGAGCAGCCGGATGCCTTCTTCTGGATGCTGGATGAGGGTACCAAGGAGATCCGCATCGCTTTCGTGGGAACCAATATGGAGGGTGAGACGGCGCGCGACACGCGCGTGATCACGAAGCCGGCCGCTGCCGAGGATTCTGATTGGCTGGGCGGCGACGTGTTACGGATCGACTTGAAACCGGGCGTATCTGATCCGGAAAACCCAAGCGGCGTATTGGGTATCGAGATCAGTGCGGAGGTGAAATGGGATAGCGTTGAGGATCCCGTGGGTGCGCCGGTGGAGGAGGATCCGACGGAGCCGGAGCCGCCTGTTGATCCGGACCCGGATGATGGAGCACCGACTATTACAGGCGATTGCATCGGGAAGGAGTTGACTCATGTTAAAGGCTCGGGGAATGTTATACCTGTGGATGTAAAGATGAATGTACCGGGCAAAATCAAGGATGTACGTGTGAGGATAAGTACGGATGATCTTCTTTTTAAAAGTATGTTGGAAGATTTGAACGGAAACAACTTAGTTACGGGAGGGACTTTGATTGATAATG
>ENA-OQJN01000431-OQJN01000431.1-human-gut-metagenome-genome-assembly--contig:-NODE-431-length-17597-cov-3.928506_pt1 | contig 17597 bp, 18 predicted proteins | sample MGYA00242610_ERZ504777 | MGnify/ENA primary metagenome ERZ504777 (study PRJEB26092, sample SAMD00036350) | human gut metagenome | host: Homo sapiens | study: EMG produced TPA metagenomics assembly of... | reverse complement strand
CACCATCTGACAAAAGCCTCTCCCCTTGGGAGAGGTGGCATTGCGAAGCAATGACGGAGAGGGCAAGGATGCTGACAAAGAGCCTGCTTATCGCTGCATAGCTGCTCCATCTCACCGGCCTTGCCCTCTCAGGCGCTTCGCGCCAGCTCTCCCAGGGGGAGAGCCTTCAGCTGCTACAAAAGAAAGGCAAACTACTATGAGCATGATGAACACCGGCGACATCCTCGAGACCATCGAGATGTTCACGCAGGACAATCTGGACGTGCGCACCGTCACCATGGGCATCAGTCTGCTGGACTGCATCGACCCGGACCCCAGGAAAGCCTGCGAAAAAATCTATCACAAGATCACCACCCGCGCCGCCCGGCTCGTTCCGGCTGTGGAGCACATCAGCGCCGAGTACGGCATCCCCATCATCAACAAGCGCATCAGCGTCACCCCCATTGCCATGCTGCTGGGCGCCTGCCCGGACGCCGACCCGGTGGACTTTGCCAAGACCCTCGACGCCGCCGGCAAGAAGGTGGGCGTCAACTTCGTGGGCGGCTACACCGCCCTCGTCCACAAGGGCTTCTCGGCGGGCGACCTGCGCCTCATCGAGTCCATCCCCCGCGCACTGGCCGAGACGGACATCGTCTGCAGCTCGGTGAACATCGGCGCCACCAAGGCGGGCCTGAACATGGACGCCATCAAGCTGATGGGCGAGGCCGTCAAGAAGGCCAGCGAGCTCACCGCCGACCGTCAGTGCATCGGCGCAGCAAAGCTGGTGGTCTTCTGCAACGCACCCGAGGACAATCCCTTTATGGCGGGTGCCTTCCACGGCCCCGGTGAGCCCGACTGCGAGATCCACGTCGGCGTCTCCGGCCCCGGCGCGGTCCGCGCCGCACTGGCCCGGCTGCCCAAGGACGCCCCCATCGACCAGGTGGCCGAGCTGGTGAAGCGCACCGCCTTCAAGATCACCCGCGTGGGTCAGCTGGTGGCAAACCTCGCCTCCAAAGAGCTGGGCGTACCCGCCGGCATCATCGACCTGTCGCTGGCCCCCACCCCCGCTGTGGGCGACAGTGTGGCCAACATCCTCGAGGAAATGGGCCTTGAGACCTGCGGCTGCTGCGGCACCACCGCCTGCCTCGCCCTGCTCAACGACGCCGTCAAGAAGGGCGGCGTCATGGCCTCCAACCACGTCGGCGGCCTGTCGGGCGCTTTCATCCCCGTCAGCGAGGACGACGGCATGATCCACGCCGCCGAGTGCGGCTGCCTCACCATTGAAAAGCTGGAGGCCATGACGGCTGTCTGCTCTGTGGGCATCGACATGGTCATCATCCCCGGCGACACCACCCCTGCCGTCATCAGCGCCCTCATCGCCGACGAAGCCGCCATCGGCATGGTCAACAGCAAGACCACCGCCGTCCGCGTCATCCCGGCCATCGGCCGCAAGGCGGGCGAAGTGCTGGACTTCGGCGGCCTGCTGGGCTACGGCCCCATCATGCCGGTCAACCAGCGTGACCCCTCCGTCTTCATCAACCGCGGCGGCAGACTCCCCGCCCCGATGCAGTCGCTGAAGAATTAAAGAATAATTTTCTAAAAACAGGCCCATCCTCTGGATAAACTTTCCATGAGGAGGTCTGTTTTTATGTTATCCCGCCGCGAAATGGGGGCGCTGTGCGCCTCGCTGCTGTTCTGTCTTCTGCTGTCGCTGGGGGCAGGCTGGGCGCAGAGCCAGCTCATCACCGCCGACCAGCTTTCCGCCGACACCCTGCGGCTCCACATCCGGGCCGACACCGACTCCGTGCGCGACCAGAGCGCGAAGCTGGCTGTCCGGGACGCCGTGCTGGCCCTCACCGACGAAGCCTGCCCGGCGGACAGCCGGGCCGATGCCCGGGCGTGGGCGGCGGAAAACCTCGTCCGCTTCGAGCTGACGGCCCGCCAGACACTGGCCTCTCTCGGCATCCGCGCACCGGTGAAAGCCTGCCTCGTGAAGATGTACTTTCCCACCCGGCGCTATGACGGCGGGGCTCTGCCCGCCGGGCGGTACGACGCGGTGCGGCTGGACATCGGGACGCGGCGGGCAGGCCGGAACTGGTGGTGTGTGCTCTACCCGGGGCTCTGCCGGTCAGCCTGCGGCGGGTACGACACGCCTGCCGAAAATGACCTTGTCTGCGGGGAATATATCGTCCGGTTCCGGTTCGTGGAGTGGTGGGGCGGCCTCACCGCGCCCCGGGAGGACGTGGTGCTGGCCGGGTGAACAGGCCATCGGCACGCCGCATAGGATGAGCGCGGAAGGAGTGTGACAACACTATGGCAATTCCTGCTTACTACTCGCTCATCCAGCGCGGCAGCTCCGGCCCGGACGTGGCCCTCGTGCAGACCTGGCTCAACGGCATCCGGGACAGCTGCACCTGGTACGCCGCCCTCACCGTGGACGGAACGTTCGGCGCAAACGCCGAGAAGGCTGTCCGGGAGTTCCAGCTCCGGTACGGCCTCAAAGAGGACGGCAAAGTGGGCGCGAACACCTGGAACGTGCTCTACGCCCGCTACACGGCCAGGCACGGCCTCATCGTCCCCTACCCCGGCATCGTGCTGCGGAGCGGCAGCGTGGGCGGCTGCGTCCGGCTGGTGCAGCAGAAGCTCAACGCCGATGGCGAGCGGCTCACCACCGACGGCAAGTTCGGTGCCAGCACCGTCGCCGCCGTCAAGCGCTACCAGACCCGCCACAGCCTGACCTCCGACGGCTCCGTGGGCAAGGACACCTGGGAAAAGATGTTCCCTGCCGCGTGACGTGAAGACGGAAGAGCCTCCCGAAAGGGGAGGCTCTTTTCGATTTGATATATCTTTTTGTCAGAATTTATGTTATACTTGCTTTGCGGTTCACCCCGTAATCCACGGGAGAGGGGGTTGAAGCAATGGAGTATATATTCACATTCTTGGTGTCTGTCGCAGCAGATGTGAGGATAAACTTTCAATGCAAAAACGACTGCAACAATAACAAAAAGGAAAGGTGAAAAATCATGGGATTGTTTGGAAACATTTTTAAGCCGCTGCAAGGAAAGCTGACCGCTAAACAAGAAGAAAATATGAAAAAGGTAGCGGAAGTATTTAAGGAAAAGACAGGGAAAGATTATCAGACCGCCGTTGTCTGGAAAATGACAACAAAGAAAAAACTAACAAAAACTGTTCATACATATTACAACTGGCTTATGGGCTATGGCATAGACGATAATAACATTCCTGAAATCGTACTTATTCCCGTAGATCCTAAATGGAATTGGATTGATGAACCTATTTATTGCAAAAAGACTAATTCCGAAATGACGCAGGACAAGAAAACAAGCCTGTTCATCTTAAAGAATGACCAGCTTGAAGATGGCAAAATAGATTTACAGCTTATTAGTTCCGTGGCGATGATGGAAAATTATCTCATGGACGTTAATTATATGTTTGACTATGAAAAATTGAGTGAGTATTGTTTGAAATATTGGATGGGTAAGTAATGGAGTTTATAGAAAAGTTTTTAAGTGAGTATTGGCAATATGTAACGCTTGTGATTGGTGCAGGTTTTGTGATATTCGGTTTTATCTGCAACAAAATAAAATTACCAAAATTCTTAACGAGAAATCCAGACGCAAAATATTCGTTCGGGTTGAGAATAGTGTATATATTACTTGGCATCGGCACCGTATTATATTCTCTTTTCTGTATTTTTTCTTGAGGTTAATAGTTGTTTGGGGGCCGCCAACGGAAACGACATATAAAAAACCGTTGGATTGGCGGCTGTGTTGTTATGCGCCTCAAATAGGGGCAGAAGTCAAACGGCGGTTTTGAAACTAATCATTTCAAGGCCGCCGCTTTTTTATACCCACGGCGGCAAAGGAGGTACGCCGTGTTTCTGTGCCTTGTCCATGCCCTTAATTTATCAAAAAAAAGCCCAGGCACCGGACAAGGATATTCTGATATTGGTTGACAGATACGATGAGAACCGCAAAGCCTAATTAAAAGGAAAGCCCCCTGGGAGTTCGCGGCTCCTTGGGGGCTTTTCCATTGGGGTGAAACCAATGGAGTATTCACATTCCTGAGTTTATTATATGCCATCCCGCGCAAAAGTCAAGCGGTGCGCGGAAAGTTTACAAAGACACTTTCCCTCTGTGGCAGGGCACTACTGTTTCCGAAATCAAAAAACTTTCAGCGTCCAGCGTGGGCCTGCCCGGCTCGCCAGTGGTGCTTCGCACCCGGGTTGCGGCTCCCAGCGTCTGCTTCGGCCCTTGGTGCGGGCCTCGCATCCTGCTGGCCGCGGCCCCAACAGCTCCTCCCTGTTTCCGCCACTGGCGGCGGTCGTCGCCGTTGCCCCCTCGACAAACGCCCCCAACTCTCCTATAATAAAATCATCCCAACGAAAGGCGGTGTCCCCATGCGTTTCCTTCACCTCTCCGACCTGCATCTGGGCAAGCGGGTCTGCGAATTCTCCATGCTGGACGACCAGCGCTACATTTTAGAACAGGTCCTCTCCCTGCTGGACGCCCGGCCCGTAGACGGCGTTCTGCTGGCAGGCGACCTCTACGACAAGCCCGTGCCGCCCGCCGAGGCGGTGCGGCTGCTGGACTGGTTCCTCACCGAGCTTGCGGCGCGGGGACTGCCCGTTTTTGCCGTCAGCGGCAACCACGACTCGGCAGACCGCATCGCCTTCGGCGCACGGCTGCTGGCGGGGAGCCGGGTGTACGTCAGCCCGGTCTTTGCCGCGCCGCCCGTGCCCATCACCCTGACGGACGAATACGGCCCGGTGGACATCTGGCTCCTGCCCTTTTTGAAGCCCGCCGCCGTGCGGCACGTCTTCCCGGACGAGAAGATCGAGAGCTACAACGATGCCATCGGCTGCGTGCTGAACGCCTGTACACCCGACCCCGCCCGCCGGAACGTGCTGGTGGCCCACCAGTTCGTGGCCGGGGCGGCGGTCTGCGAGAGCGAAGAGCCCAGCGTGGGCGGGGTGGACAGCATCGACGTCTCCCTCTTCGAGGGCTTCGACTATGTGGCTCTGGGCCACCTCCACAGTCCCCAGAAGGTGGGGCGGGACACCGTCCGGTACGCAGGCAGTCCCCTCAAATATTCCTTCTCCGAGGCCCATCAGCACAAAGCCGCCCTCTTCGTCACCCTGGGCGAAAAGGGCAGCGTCCGCTTCGAGGCTGCGCCTCTCACCCCCCGGCACGACCTGCGGGAGCTGCGGGGCAGTTACATGGAGCTCACCGACCGCCGGGCCTACGACGGCACGCCGACAGACGACTACCTCCACATCACCCTCACCGACGAGCAGGACGTTCCCGACGCGCTGGCCCGGCTGCGGGTCATCTACCCGAACCTCATGCGGCTGGACTACGACAACCGCCGCACCCGGGCCGCCGAGACGCCCGACGCCGCCGCCCGGGCCGAGAGCAAGACGCCCCTCGAGCATTTTGCGGCCTTTTACGAAGCCCAGAACGGCCAGCCTCTCTCCGACGAACAGGCGGCGTTCTGCCAATCGCTCATCGAGGACATCTGGAAGGAGGACGAAGCATGAGGCCCCTGAAACTGACCTTATCGGCCTTCGGGCCTTATGCCGCCGAGACCGTTCTGGACCTCGCCCAGCTGGGCAGAGGCGGGCTCTACCTCGTCACCGGCGACACCGGCGCGGGCAAGACCACCCTCTTCGACGCCATCACCTACGCCCTCTACGACCATTCCAGCGGCGGCGTCCGGGAGGGGGCCATGCTCCGCAGCAAATACGCCGAGCCCGGCACCCCCACCTTCGTGGAGCTGGAATTTGAGGTGCGGGGACAGCGCTGCACCGTCCGCCGCAATCCCGAATACCTCCGCCCGAAAGCCCGGGGCGAGGGCTTTACCACCGAAAAGGCCGACGCCTGCCTCACCTACGCCGATGGCCGCCCGCCCGTCACCCGGGCCAAGGACGTCACCGCCGCCGTGGTGGACATCATCGGGCTGGATTACAACCAGTTCTCCCAGATCGCCATGATCGCCCAGGGGCAGTTCACCCGGCTGCTCAACGCCTCCACCGAGGAGCGGAGCAAGATCTTCCGCAAGCTGTTCCGCACCCAGCCCTACCAGCGTCTCCAAGAGCGGCTGCAGGCCGAGAACGCCGCCCTCACCCGCCAGCGGGAGGAGCAGAGCGTCCGCATCGGGCAGCTGCTCTCCGGCCTGAGCTGGGCCGAGGGGGACGCCGACGAAGCCGTTCTGGACGGGCTGGCCCCCCTCTGCGAGGCGGGCGGGCAGGCGTCGCCGGAGACGTTGCTTCCCCTTCTGGACGCCCTGCTGGCCGGGCAGGAGCAGGCGCTGAGCGCCGCCACCACCGCCCGGACTGAGGCCGAGGCAGAGCTGGACAAGCTTCAGCAGACGCTGGGCCGGGCCGAACAGGCCGAGAAGCTTCGCCTCGAGCTGACCGCCGCGCAGGCCTGGCAGGACGCTCTGCGGCCCGTTCTGGACGCCGCCGAGGCCGAAGCGGCCCGCCACGCCGGGGATTCCGCCGCGCTGGACGCGCTGGCCGGAAAGCTCGAGCGGGCGAAAGCCGACCTCGCGGCCTTCGACGGGCTGGACAGCCTCGAAAAGAAGCTTTCTGCCGCCCGGGACGCCGCCGCCCTCGAGAACGCCAGAGCCGAAAAGCGCCGCGCCGCCCTCGGGCAGCTGGACGGAGAACTGACCGCTTTGGAGCAGAGCCTCGCCGCCCTTGGGGGCGCGGAGGCCGAGAACGTGAGCCTTGAGGCCCGGGCCGAACAGCTGGCCCGGCGGGAAACGGCCCTCGCGCAGCTGGCCCGGAGCCTCGCCGAGGGGCAGCGCCGGGGGCAGGCCGCACGGCAGGCGCAGGAGCGCTATCTTCTCGCCGACGGCGCAAAGGAGCGCGCCCATGCCCTCCGCGACCACCTCGAGCGGGCCTTTCTCAACGCGCAGGCGGGCCTGCTGGCCGAGGGTCTGACGGACGGCACCCCCTGCCCCGTCTGCGGCAGCACCCATCACCCGAGGCGGGCCGTTCTGCCCGCCGAAGCCCCCACGCAGGCCCGGGTGGACGCGGCCAGACAGTCCGCCGACGAGGCCGACCGCGCCGCACAGGAAGCCAGTGCGGCCGCCGCCAAGGCCGTGGCCGCAGACCGGGAGGCCAAAGCCACCCTCCGCCGGGACGCCGAGGCCCTGCTGCCCGAGCGGTTCACCTCGCCGAAGGGGCCGGTGAAGCTGACCGTCTCGCTCTTAAAGACGGCTCTGGCCGAAGAAAGCGAGGCCCTGCACGCCGCACAGGAAGCCCTCGACAAGGCTCTGAAGCAGAATGCCGCCGCCCTCGCCGCCAAGGCCCGGCAGGAGGACGAGCGGCAGAAAAAGACCGCTCAGCGCTCTGCCCTCGAGGCCGAGGCACGGGCTTCCGCTGAGGAAGCCGCCCGGCAGTCTGCCGCCGCCAAGGCGCTGGAGGCCCAGTGTGCCGAGGCCCGGGCCGCTCTGCCCGCCGCCGGCCGGGAAGAAGCCCGCCGGGCGCTGGCCGGGCTGGAAAACGAGCGCCGCGCCCTCCGGGCCGGAATGGACGCCGCCGCGTCGGCTCTGGCCAAGGCCCGGCAGGACTACGCCGCCGCCGAGGCCGCAGTCACGGCCCTGACGGCCCAGCAGACGGAGGCGGGCAAAGCCGCCGACCTGCCCGCCCTCGAATCCCAGCGGGACGCTCTGACGGCCCGGCGCGCCGCTCTCGCGGCTCAGGAAAAGGCCCTGACGGCCCGCCTCCTGCCCAACCGGAAGGCCGCCGACCTCTACCGTCAGCACGCCGCCGCCCGGGCGGAGCTGGAACGCCGCTGGCAGTGGGTGAACGCCCTCGCCTCTACGGCGGGCGGCACCCTCAGCAGCAAACAGAAGATCCGCCTCGAGGCTTACATCCAGATGAACTACCTCGACGCCATCCTCGTCCACGCCAACACCCGCCTCATGCAGATGACCGCCGGGCAGTACGAGCTGGAGCGGGTGGGCGCCGAGAACCAGCGCAGCCAGTCCGGCCTCGACCTCGGCGTCATCGACCACTACAACGGCACCCGCCGCAGCGTCAAGACCCTCTCGGGCGGCGAGAGCTTCAAAGCCTCACTGGCGCTGGCGCTTGGCCTCTCGGACGAGGTCCAGAGCGCGGCGGGCGGCATCCGGCTGGACACCCTCTTCCTCGATGAAGGCTTCGGCTCCCTGGACGACGAGAGCCTTGAGCAGGCCATCCGGGTCCTCGCCGGCCTCACCGAGGGCGACCGCCTCGTGGGCATCATCTCCCACGTCGCCGCGCTCAAGGAGCGCATCGACAAGCAGGTGGTCGTAAAAAAGGCCCGCAGCGGGGGGAGCACGGTGGAGGTCCTTGTGTGACCGCTTTCCTTCTCTTCCTCATCGTCTGCCTTCTCAGGGCCGCGTCTTTCAGAAAGTCTTTTGCCTGCCCAGTCCCTTTTCCACACCCCGAGGCCCCTCTGGCCCCGGGGTGTTTTTGTATATTTTGCATAAAAAAGAAAACTTCGTTCTTTTGACGTTTTTTCCATTTTTCTTGACATCAACTAGTAATATCTCTTATTATGGTATTACCAACTCCCCACGGGGGCTGGAGAATACTACCGATCTGCTTTGAAGGAGGAACTGTAATGAAATTAACAAAAAGCTGCTGGCCATGGCCCTTGCCGGAGTGATGCTGCTCACCATCCTCACCGGCTGCGGCGGTGGGAAAACCGGCGACCGGCTGGTGGAGGAGTATATGGCTACTTTCTTCAGCGAGAACCTTGGTTATAAGGACGTTCCCATCACCCACGATGTCCCTGAGATAAAGACCGTTGCTGATATGTTTAAGGCCTCCTGGCTGAATGAGCACGGCGATTGGGCTATTTCTCCGAATTCCTCTACATACACAACCCTGCGGAACGTTTTTAGCAACTACGAAAACGGTTATACCGTGAATCTTTACGCCTGCGAGGTAGACAGCAAGCAGAGCGAGCTGCACCAGACCATGCGTGTTATGCCCCTTATATTATGGGGCGGACTGCCACTTCATAGCTCTAGAGGAAGACTGACCGCTGTCAAGTGCGCCACCCGGCTTGTAACAAGAGGGGAAAAGAGCTACCGCATCGCCGTGATCATCTATGATCGTACCGCAGGTTAACAGCCTGCATGAACACAGGGAGGAACAACTATGAACGCTATGAAAAAGATCCTTGCCTTCGCCCTTGCCGGGGTGATGGCACTGGCCCTGCTTACGGGCTGCGGCACCGGAAGCTCGGCCTCCCACAAGAGCATTGCAAAAGCTATGGCGGATTATGCCAATGGCCATGAGCGTAAGACGACCATTACCTGTACCTCCTCTGCCGAGCTGGATGCCAAGCTGCAAAGTCTGGCAGCGAACTCCGGATTTGAAGCCGTTGTCAAGGCGGTTTATACCGACGACAGAGCCTCTCTCCCGGCAATTCGCTCCTACTTCTCAAGTAACCTCGCCCTCTCTGGTAACCCCGCCCTCTCTAACAAGGTCGTCTGCCTCTACTGCGGCAAGTACGACAAGGATGCCGGAAAGCAGGCCATCAACCTGAATGCACACTACGCCTACATTAACACATCAAATACCGATCTGGCCGGTGAACGCCAGATCGGCCTGATCACCACCAGCTTTACGGACACCAACGGCAAAAAGGTCAAGGTCCGGTTTGCCGTGGTGGTGTCGGAAATCCCCACCCCGTAACACAGCGCAGCACCTCTCCCCCCCGGAGCCCCCCGGGGGGATTTTTTGTGCATGATTGCCCCTGCCGCCGGGCATCCTAGGTGCGGAGGTGTTTTTTATGGAATCTCTGACGCCCTTCATCCGCCATGAGCTTGAGGATGCGCCCGGGCCGAGCGGCCCGCCGGAGGAGACGAGCAGCGTGGTCAGCCCGCCTTTGGGCGCGGAACCCGATCAGCCGCCCGTCACGGAACCGCCAAAGCCGGGCTGCGGCTCCCAGCAGCCGCCGTCGCAGCCGGACGGCCCGGATGTGCAGCTCCCGCCGCCGGAAGTCCCGCAGCCCCGTCCGGACTGCGGCATCCCCATGACCGACGGCACCCCTGCGGCCTGTCGGCAGAAGAACGCCGCCGAGTTTCTGGCGGGCCGCTCCCCCGGGGTGATGACCCAGTACGGCGGCGGGCTTTTCGGGGCCGAGCAGCATCTTCACAGCCGCGAACCTGCGCCCGACGAAGACCAGAGCGGCGTTTTACAGCTGGTAGAGTGGCGCGAAGAAGCGCCTTACGGTTGAAAGAGATGTAAAATTCAGAAATTATTTTCCAATTACCTGTTGAAATCTTCGCGCGCTTCTTTTATTATGGTAGCAAACAAAGCAAAGGCAGGTAATGCACTATGGCAGAAATCAAATACGAGATCGTTGAGCGCATCGCAGTCCTCGGAGAGCGTCCCCGCGGCTGGGAGCGCCAGCTCAACCTCATCAGCTGGAACGAAGGCGAACCCAAGTACGACATCCGCGACTGGTCCCCGGACGGCACCCGCATGGGCAAGGGCATCTCCCTGAGCCACGACGAGCTGGCCATCCTGAAGGGCATCCTCGAGGATATGGAGCTGTAAGATGACGGACCGCGAGGAATTTCTGGAGATATTCCGCACCCACGTCACCCGGCCCGGCAGCGAGAAGCTGCTGGACTGGATGGACAGCAAGACGGACTTCTTCTCCGCGCCGGCGTCCACCCGCTTCCACGGGGCCTGCGAGGGCGGACTGTGTGCGCACAGCCTGAACGTCTACCGCGTGCTCCACGGCACCTTCTTCACGCCGGACGAGGACAGCGAGGAGACCTTCGCCATCTGCGCACTGCTCCACGACCTGTGCAAGGCCAACTTCTACAAAAAAGGCACCCGCAACGTAAAAAACGAGGCGACGGGCCAGTGGGAGAAAGTCCCCAGCTACAGCGTGGAGGACATGTTCCCCTACGGCCATGGCGAGAAAAGCGTCTTCCTCATCGAGCGGTTCATGAAGCTGAAGGTGGAAGAAGCCGTGGCCATCCGCTGGCACATGGGCGGCTTCGACGACGCCGTCCGGGGCGGCAGCTTTGCCCTGTCGGGGGCCTTCGAGAAGTACCCTCTCGCCGTCAAGCTCCACATCGCCGACCTCGAGGCGACCTATCTGCTGGAACAGCGGGGCGAATGATACAAAAAAGACCACCTGTCTTTCGACAGGTGGTCTTTTTAACTCTTACTTTTCCTACGGCATCAGCTTCGCAAGCTCGGCCAGGACCTCGTCGCCGAGTCGTTCCAGCTTTGTTTTCGACTGACGGTCCGCAGCAGGCGGTGTCTGTGCAGCCGTCTCCGGGAACGGGACCGCGGGCTGTGCGGACGGAACATCCAGCTGCAGCGGGGCGGTGGATATTTTGTCCAGCTCGCTCCGCAGCTCCTCACACCGGGCGGTCAGCTCGGCGTTCTCCTTCCGCAGGGCCAGCATGGTGCGCTCGTAGGCGAACATCCGTGTCTCATAGCGGCGAAGCTCGGCGTTGGCCGCGTTGAGCTTCCGGCTCAGCTGCTCGAGCTGAGTCGGCCCGGACGCAGCGGGCAGAGCCTCGGAGCATGACTTCTCCTGTTCGGATGCCATCGCCTCTTCCACCTCCTGCAGTCTGCGCTGGGCGCAGCGATGCTCCCGGGCTGTCTCCCGGCAAAGCTGTTCCAGCCGATGCAGCTCCGGCGTCCGGCGGCTGCTCAGCCACTCCAGCGGCAGCTTTGTCTGTTGCTGCTCCACGGTACGGCCTCCTTCCGCTTTTTCTGCACAAGGGGTTCTCTATTCTTGCGCTTATCTACGCTTGTTCAGGATCGCCAGCAGGTCATCGTAGTAGCTGGTGTCGCTGTTCTCCTCCTCCACGGGCTTGGCGGCAGAAGCACTGCCGGAAGCGGCGGAGGGAGTGTTGACCTCGGCACTGAAGACAGCGGACGGAGCAGAAGCCGTCACGCCGGGAGCAGTACCGGCGGCAGCAGTACCCAGCGTGCTGCGCAGGCCGTCAGCGGCCTTATTGTCAAAGCCGGTAGCCACGACGGTAACGCGCATCTCATCGGAGAGGTTCTCGTCGAAGGCAGTACCCCAGATGATGTTCGCATCGGGATGTGCGCTCTGGGTGATGAGGCCGGCGGCAGTCTCGACATCCTCCAGACCGATGTCGGGGCTGGAAGTGATGTTGATGATGACGCCGTGTGCGCCGGCGATGCTGGTCTCCAGCAGCGGAGAGGAGATAGCGGCCTTGGCGGCGTTCTCAGCCTTGCCGGCACCCTTGGCGCTGCCGACGCCCATGTGAGCGTAGCCGGCGTCCTTCATGATGGAGCGCACGTCGGCGAAGTCCAGATTGATAAAGGCCGGCACATTGATCAGGGCGGAGATGGACTCGACGCCCTGACGCAGCACGTTATCAGCGGCCTGGAAGGCGTTCATCAGAGTGATCTTCTCCTGACTGATCATCTTCAGGCGCTCGTTGGGGATGACGATGAGGCTGTCCACGTGCATCAGCAGATTTGCGATGCCCTGCTCAGCCAGACCCATCTTCCGCTTGCCCTCAAAAGAGAAGGGCTTTGTGACGATGCCCACGGTCAGGATGCCCAGGTCGTGTGCCACCTCAGCCACCACAGGAGCCGCACCGGTGCCGGTGCCGCCGCCCATGCCGGCGGTGATGAAGACCATCTGGGAGCCCTTCAGAGCGTTTGCGATCTCGTCCTTGCTCTCCTCGGCAGCGCGCTGGCCGATCTCGGGGTCGGCACCTGCGCCGCGGCCCTTGGTGAGCTTGGAGCCCAGCTGCACCTTGGTGGCGGCATGGTTCTTCGCCAGTGCCTGCTGGTCGGTGTTCATTGCGATAAATTCAACGCCCTGCAGGCCGTCGCTGACCATGCGGTTGACGGCGTTGCCGCCGCCGCCGCCCACGCCGATGACCTTTATCGTCGTTACGTTTTCGTCCATTTCTTCGTCGAGCATGAGTGCCATATCATTGTCCTCCATCGGATTTTATCGTAGACCGCGCCTTGGCGCAGGATAGAACTCAACATTACTGCTACTATATAACAGTATCGTATCATCTTTTGGCCCCGAATGCAAGACAAATTTGTTTTTTCGATGGTATTTTTTCACAGCGGCGTCAAGGGGCGGCATTTCTCTGCCAATTCGTCCCCCTAAAGAGGCCAGAACTTCCCACAGACCGGCATAGCCTCGGTCGATATGACGAGTCTCTTCCACAAAGCTCTTTCCCTGTGCCGACAAAGCCGCCACCACCAGTGCCGCGCCGCCCCGCAGGTCGGGCGCAGTGAGGGCGGCTCCGTGGAGGCCGCTTTCCGGCAGCGGGCCGACGGAGAGCACCCGGCCCGACCGTTTTACCCGCCCGCCCAGCCGCTCGAAGCCCTCCGCGCAGCCGAACCGCCGCTCGAAGATGACGTCCTCGATGCTGCTCTCTCCCTCGGCGCAGAGCATGGCGGCGGCCAGCAGGGGCGCAGCGTCGGTGGCGAGACCCGGGTACACCCCCGGTGAAGACCCGGCCCGCCCCGTACAGCCGCCCGAAACGGGCCACCTCGGCCCGGTCTGCGCCCCGCTCCACAGTGCAGCCCATTTGTTCCAGAATTTCCAGCACCGGCGCATAGAGCGCGGGCGGGCATCCGGTGAGTTCCACCCGCCCTCCGGCAGCAGCGGCGGCACAGGCCAGTGTGGAGGCAAAGATGCGGTCCGGCAGGGGCGAAAAATCGCAGCCGGAAAGCCCCCGCCGCCCCTCGATGCGCAGTGTGGAAGTCCCCGCACCCTCGATACGCCCGCCGCAGCGGTTCAGAAATTCGGCAAGGTCGGAGATCTCCGGCTCCCGGGCCGCGCCCCGCAGGACGGTGGTGCCTCGGGCGCAGACAGCGGCCAGCAGCAATGTCTCCGTCGCTCCCACGCTGGGGAAGCGGAGGGTGATGTCGGCCCCGTGGAGGCCCCCCGGCGCGGCCAGCACCAGCTTTCCCGCCCCGGCGTCCAGCTCCTTTGCCCCCATCCGGGCCAGACCTTCCAGATGTAAGTCGATGGGACGGGCGCCGATATTGCACCCGCCGGGCAGCGAAGTCTCGGCCCGGCCCAGCCGCGCCAGCAGCGGTGCGCAGAAGAGGATGGAGGCCCGCATTTGTGCCGCAGTTTCTCCCGGAAGGGTGCTGTTTGAGGGCATCCCGGCCACCACGATGTCTGCCCCCTGCCAGTAGGCAGCACACCCTGCGCCCCGCAGCAGCCCGAGGCTGCATTCCACGTCCGACAGCCTCGGCACGGCCCGCAGCCGCACCGGTCCCCGGCAGAGCAGTGCCGCCGCAAGGAGCGGAAGTACGCTGTTTTTCGCCGCCGGTATCGCCGCCGCGCCGTTCAGCGGCCGTCCGCCCATCACCCAAATCCGCCCGCTCTGCTGTGTCATATCCGCTGCCCCCATTCCGCAAAAGATACCCCACGATATGCAAAAGCAGGGACGGATGTCACGCCGGACGATGATTTCAGTTTGTTGGGAGATTTGTTATGCTTCCCCGCGTGATACCCCCAGCACCACCCCCATCTCCCCCAGCAGCATCATGAGGCTGGTGCCGCCGGAGGAGAAAAAGGGCAGCGAGATGCCGGTGTTGGGGATGGTGTTGGTGACGACAGCCACGTTCAGCACCGCCTGCAGGGCCACCTGCACCACGAATCCCACCACCAGCAGCGCCCCGAACCGGTCGGGCGCGTGGGCTGCGATGGTGATGCCCCGGCAGAGCAGCAGCACGAACAGCCCCACCACTGCGCAGGCCCCCAGGAAGCCCAGTTCCTCGCAGACGATGGAGAAGATGAAGTCGTTCTGAGGCTCGGGGACGAAAAGATGCTTTTGGCGGCTTTCCCCCAGACCGAGGCCGGTGGCCCCGCCGGAGCCGATGGCATAGAGGCTCTGGATGGTCTGGTGGCCGTCGCCCAGCGGGTCGGCGAAGGGATCGAGCCAGGAGCGGAGCCGGTCGGCGGCGTAGGGGACGAGGTCGGGCATGACGGCCACCGCCGCACCAATGGCCCCGACGCCTCCCGCGCCCGCCAGCAAAAACCACCGCAGCCCCGTACCGCCCACGAACATCAGCACCGCGCCGATGCCGAGGATGAGGACGGTGCCGGACAGGTGCGGCTCCAGCAGCATCAGGGCCGCCACCACCCCCAGCACCAGCGCAAAGGGCAGGACACCCACGCTGAAGTCCTTCATTCGGTCGTGGTTCAGCGCGATGATGTGGGAAAACACCAGAACCACCGCAAACTTTGCGATCTCGCTGGGCTGCAGGGTGCCGAACCCCCGGGATGACCAGCCACCGCCTGCAGCCGTTGTACTCGGGCATGAAGAGCACCGCCGCCAGCAATATCAGTGACAGCCCCAGCAGCGGCCACGCCAGCTTATGGAAGATATGGTAATCTACCCGGCTGGCCAGCCACATCCCGCAGAGCCCCAGCGCCGCGTAGAGCAGCTGAGGCCGCAGATAGGCCCAGGCGTCGCCCCGCCGGTAGAGCGCCACGGCACTGGACGCGCTGGCCAGCATCACCAGCCCGAAGCCCACCAGCGTGAGCACCAGGATCAGAAACGGCAGGTCCATGCCGGGCAGCGGGCGCAAAAGCTTCTTCATCCTCTCCCCCCTTCCCTTTAGTGTACGCACCGGGGCGGACGGCTAGTCACGGGGGCTCGCGCATATAATTGCAGGAAGGGAGGTGCTGTCTCATGTCCGAATCGCCAAAACCCGCCGACGCCCTGCGCACCCTGCCGGAACGGGCGTTCCGCGCCCGGGCAAGGCTGGTGGCGGGGGTGTTCTGTCTGGTCTGCTGCGGGCTGGCGGTGCGGCTTTTATTTTTGCAGGTGCTGGGCGGCGGCTGGTACACCGACCGCGCTCTGGGCCAGCAGCTGCGGGACACCGTCGTCCCCGCCGACCGGGGTCGCATTTATAGCGCCGACGGCATCCTTCTGGCGGCCAACAGCAGCTGCTGGACCCTCCGTGCCTCGCCCCGGGAGATGCCGGAAGATAAACTCGCCCTCGCGGCCAAGGGGCTGGCCGAGATATTGGAGCTGGACGAAGGGAAGCTTCTCGAGAAATTCAGCGACCGTCACTCCAACGACTGCCTCCTGCGCTACCGGGTAGACCGGGTCATGGCCGACGCCGTGCGAGACTTCTGCGAGGCAAACGGCATCACCGGCATCCGCATCAATCAGGACTCGAAGCGCTGGTACCCGCAGGGGAGTTCTGGCCTCGGTGCTGGGGTTCACCAATGTGGACAACGCGGGCGTCTCGGGCCTCGAACTGAAGTATGACGACCTGCTCACCGGCGAAAACGGCGTCGTCCTCACGGCGGTGAACGCCTGGGGCTACACCCTCGAGCAGAGCTATGAGACCGAGCGCTTCCCCACCGAGGGGGACGGTCTGCGGCTCACCATCGACGCCAACATCCAGCACTACCTTGAGAACGCGCTGGGCTACGCGGTAAAGGAGCACCACGTCGCAGCCCGTGCCGTGGGCATCGTCATGGACGTGAACACCGGGGCTGTGCTGGCCATGTCCACCACCCCCGCCTACGACCCCAACCAGCCCCGCGTGCTGGCCGACAAGGCCGCCCGGGAGGCCGTGGAGGGGCTTTCCGGCGACGAGCGGGCGGCGGCATTGCAGCTGGCCCAGCAGACCCAGTGGCGGAACAAGGCCGTCAGCGACCTCTACGAGCCGGGCAGCGTCTTCAAGCTCATCACCTGCGCGGCAGCGCTGAACACCGGGGCTGTGAGCAAAAGCTCCAGCTTCTACTGCGGCGAGAGCATCTCGGTGGCCGGCACCCGCTTCCACTGCGCCAACCACAAGCGCCACGGGGCGCAGACCGTCACTCAGGCCCTCGAGAACTCCTGCAACCAGAGCTTCATCCAAATCGGTGCAAGGCTGGGCAAAGAGGCGTTCTGCGACTACTTTGCGGCCTTCGGCCTCCGCGCGCCCACCGGCATCGACCTGCCCGCCGAGCCGAAAAAGAGCCTCTACTACACCGCCGACCGGATGGGGCCGGTGGAGCTGGCGTCCTGCGCCTTCGGGCAGAGCAGCAAGATCTCTTACCTCGAGATGGCGTCGGCGGTCTGCGCCGTGGTCAACGGCGGGCGGCTGATGCAGCCCTACGTCGTCTCGGACATCCTCGGCCCGGAGGGCGAGGTCATCGACCACCTCTCCCCCGTCTGCAAGCGTCAGGTGCTGAAAGAGGAGACCTCCCGCACCATGCGGGAGATGATGGAGGCCGTCGTCCTCTACGGCGGCGGCCGGAACGCCCGGATCGCGGGCTACCGGGTAGGCGGCAAGAGCGGCACCAGCCAGAAGCTGGACAGCGCCGACGAGAAGGCCCGCATCGCCAGCTTTGTGGCCGTGGCTCCCATCGACGACCCCCAGTTTTTGTGCCTCGTCTGCCTCGACGAGCCCCACCAGCTGGACGACAGCGGGCGGGCAGCCTCTCGGCCCCGGTCCTGCGCCGAGGTCCTCGAGCAGACGCTGGTCTATAAAGGTGTCCCCGCGCCGCTGTCCCGGACTACGCCTGCTTCCGACGCTGAGACTTCCGCCGACCTTCCCGAGGACGGCGACAGCTTCGACGGGGCGTAAAAATAGGGCAAAAGAAAAG
>ENA-OQJN01000430-OQJN01000430.1-human-gut-metagenome-genome-assembly--contig:-NODE-430-length-17661-cov-2.982605_pt1 | contig 17661 bp, 24 predicted proteins | sample MGYA00242610_ERZ504777 | MGnify/ENA primary metagenome ERZ504777 (study PRJEB26092, sample SAMD00036350) | human gut metagenome | host: Homo sapiens | study: EMG produced TPA metagenomics assembly of... | reverse complement strand
AAAAATATCTAAAAAAGCCTATTTACTTTTTTTCTATTTTTGTCCTAGTTGGTCTATATGACCAAATAAGATATGTGAAGACTAATAGTTATGCAGATTATTATTTATTTTATAGTCCACAAGTTCCATATATTTTTGTTTTCTTAGCTTCTTTCTTTGAATATTTCTTCTATTTCTATATGGCAACAATGCCATCAAAAAAAGATTCAAAATATGTCATAATTTTATATCTTGTAGTTAATTTGTTGTCATTAAGCTCAGGACAAAGAGGAGGAGCTGTATTGGCTATAATATTTTTAGTCACTTATTTCTTTATTAGGAATAGAGTTAATCCTGGCGAAAAGCCTTGGATTACAAAGCGAGGTATAATAATCCTCTCTACTTTGATCCCTATATTTGTTAGCATTTTATTTATGATAGCTTTTATTAGGTCAGATAAGGATGTTGACTATAAAGGTTCTTCAAACCTTGTTGTGAGTTTTTTTTATCAGCAGGGCGTTAGTGCTAATGTTATAGGATATGTAAATTATTTTGACGAAAAACTACCAAAGGGTAAGGTCTATAGCATAGGTAAGATTATTGACTTCATGAATCATAATATTATTTCACAGAAATTGTTTGGAACAGGGCCGGTAAAACCTCAGACAGTCGAGCATGCTATGAAAGATCATACGTTACATGCAACTTTAACGTATATGGGTTCACCTAATTTATATCTTGCAGGTGGTGGATACGGAGGTTCTTTCATTGCAGATTTGTGGGCTGACATGGGATTTTTTGGAATTATTTTAGGTGGCTTAATCTATGGGATTTGTTTGGCGATAATTATAAAATGGTGTTCATTGTCTTTTTGGAAAGCTTCTGTTGGATTAATGATGTATAGTAATATTATTTATGCTCCTCGCTCTAATTATATTGATTTTATATATTATGTTTTTGTTTCTTTTACAGCAATCATAGTATTTGCATTTATATATTGTGTCAAGAATAATGGAAGAAGTTAATATAAGTAAAAATAGAAGGTATTTGTGTGTTAAATCGAAACAAAAATACCATTACAAATTGATAATTAATATATTAATTATGGAACTTGACGATTTTATTCAGAATTTTGCAGAACAGTTTGACGAAACTGATGCTAGTGTTTTTACTCCTGAAACAGTATTCCATGAACTTGAAGAATATTCTTCCCTAATAGCTCTTTCTATCATAGCTATGATAGATGAGGAACTTGGAGTAACAATAGGAGCTAATGAAATGAGATCTTCTGTTACAATCAAGGATTTGTATGATCAAGTAATGGCTAAGGTGTAATGATGAGTTCAAATCTTTTTTCTCTAAAAGGAAAGACTATCTTGATTACTGGTAGTGCTGGTGGCATTGGAAATGCTACCGCACACTTGTGCGTTAATTTAGGTGCTAGAGTTATACTGACAGATATTCGGCAGGAGGCTCTTAAAGATACCTTTAATTCTCTCCCTGATTTTCAAGAAAGAGAACCCTTATATTTCGCTGCCGATTTAACTAATTCTGATGAATTAGCAGCGTTGGTTGATTTTTGTCCTCAAATTGATGGTTTAGTGTGCAATGCCGGCGTTATGAAATTAACGTTGACACAGTTCATTAAAGAAGAGGAACTGATTCGAATACAAAAGATTAATTTGAATGCACCAATTCTTTTGACAAAATCTCTTCTCAAAAAAAAGAAGATTAATAAAGGTGGCTCTATTGTATATACTGCATCAGCTGCTGGAGTTTTCAGAGTTTCAATAGGCAATGGGATATATGCATCAACAAAATGCGGTATAGACGCATTTATGCGTACAATTGCTTTGGAATTAGGTTCTAAGGGAATTAGGTGTAATAGCGTAAATCCAGGAATGGTCGAAACCGCACTTATAGGCTCTTTTACAGAAGAAGAGAAAGCAAATGAAATCAAAAATTATCCGCTAGGTAGGTTCGCTAAACCAGAAGACATTGCTTATGGAATAGCATATCTCCTTTCTGAAGCTGCCGCTTTTGTAACTGGTACTGCACTTAAGATTGACGGTGGTATGACGTTAAGTTAAGTATAAAAATAGTAAATGAAACTACTCGAAAACAAAGTCTGCATCATCACTGGTGCAGCACAAGGTATAGGTAAGGCTATTGCTACACGGTTTGCGCAAGACGGTGCAATTGTCTATGCTTGCGACCTTCAGGAAGGCAAGATAGATGAGTGGGCTATGGAGTGCAGCAAGGAGTGTGGCACAAAAGTGCAGCCTGTATATTTTGATGTGACTGACGCTGCTGCTGTTAAAGCTGCATTCATGAACATCTTCAAGACGGAAGGTAAGATTAATGTGCTGGTCAATAATGCAGGCGTGGTGTTCAATAAGAAGATTGGTATGATAGTAAGGCCAGAGACAGAGTTAATGTTCCGCATCAACGTGATAGCAATCATTGAGATGATTCAGCTTGTGTCTCGTTTTATGTCTCGCTGCGGTGGTGGTTCTATTGTGAACATTGCTTCGGTTACTGCTATTTGGGTTCTGTTGGCCAAAGTGCTTATTCAGCAACTAAGGGAGCAATTATGTCTTTCACCAAATCTGCTGCCAAGGAGCTAGCTGCTCAGGGAATCAGAGTTAATGCTGTTGCTCCTGGTATTGTAAAGACAGAACGCTTTGCCGAGTTGTATGAAGCTAATGGCGATAAGATAGATGACAGAATCTCTCGAATTGCTCTTGGCAGGTTGGGAACACCGGAAGATATAGCTAATGCTTGTTCATTCCTCGCTTCAGACCGTTCATCTTATATCTCTGGTCAAATACTTGGAGTGGATGGGTGTGCTTCAATATAATTAATCAGTATGTTTTTAAATTTAGATAAGAAAGACAGAAGTAAGATTGCTGTTATAGACGATAGCAAACAGTCTGTGACATACGGATACTTATGCGACTTTGCAACAGAGTTTAAAAATCATTTGCCAGAGCGTACTCTCACCTTTATTCTTGCAGAAAATACTATAGGTAGTCTGCTGGGTTATTTTGCAATGCTTAGTAACAGGATTGTTCCGTTAATACTGAGTAGAAACACAGATAGAACATTGCTTGATAATCTGTATGAGATGTACCAGCCTAAGTTCCTTTGGGTTCCTAAAGAAATAGTTGAAAATTTTGATGGAGAGGTGACGTATGAGTCTCATGGCTATGTTCTTATGAACACAGGCAATGTTGCTCCAAAGTTACATGAAGATCTTTCTCTGCTGCTGCCAACATCTGGTTCGACAGGCAGTCCAAAGTTGGTAAGGCATTGTTACAATAACATTGAAGCTAATGCAAGGAACGTTGCTCAGATGTTCAAGATGACAGGTGAAGAAAAAACAATGGCTTCACTGCCAATGCACTACACAATGGGGCTTTCTGTCATAGCAAGTCACCTCTATGCTGGTTGTACAATCTATCTCTGTGGTCTTTCACTTGCCGACCGTGAATTCTGGAAAACCATGAAAGAAGGTGGTGTGACAAGCTTTACGGGTGTTCCGTTCAGTTATGAGATTCTGAGCAAACTACGTTTCTTCAGAATGAATCTACCAGACCTTCAGATTATAACTCAGGGAGGTGGCAAGCTGAGCAAAGAGTTGTTCAAAGAGTGCTGCGACTATGCCGAGAGAACAGGAAAGAAATTCATCCCAACTTACGGCCAGACAGAATGCACTGCACGTATGGCTTATCTTGAAGCTGACATGGCAAGCAAGAAGCAGGGGAGCATTGGCAAGGCAGAACCAAACGGACAGCTCTCAATCATTGACAACAATGGTGTTGAGACCTTTGCTGGTGAAGCGACTGGAGAGCTGGTATATCGTGGCGAGAATGTCACAATGGGTTATGCTGTCTGCAAGGAAGACCTTGTGAAGGGAGATGAGAATCATGGCATAATGCACACAGGAGACATTGCTTACCGTGATGCTGATGGTTATTATTTCATTGTAGGAAGAATGAAACGCTTCCTGAAAATTTTTGGTCTGAGAATTGGTCTTGATGAAATGGAGCACCTTATCAAGTCTAACTTCACAACAGACTGTGTCTGCTCTGGAACTGACGAAATTCTGAAAGTGTATATCACAACAGAGTCTCTAAAAGAAGCAGTTGCAGATTTTGTGGCAGAGAAGACTCACCTCTTCCACAAGAACATTAAAGTTGAATATATTCCTGAAATCAAACGTAACGAAGCAGGAAAGGTGATTTTGCATTAACAAATGAAAAATATATAAAGATATGGCAAACTTGGAAAAATACAAGAGCTTACTCGCCGAAGTGTTTGACACTGACGTAGCAAACGTAAAGGAAGATTTTTCAAAAGAAACAGTTGACAACTGGGATTCTATCCACCAGCTCAATATCATAGCTGTGTTGGAAGAGACTTTCGATGTCATGCTTGACCCAGAGGACATTGTTGAGCTGACTTCATACGAGAAAGGTATCGAGATTCTTAAGAAATACGACGTGGAAATCTAAGTTATGGCAAGGTGGACAATTAAGAATGTGGCAATGAGAGGTGTTACCGGGACTGTCCCGGATAACCCTAAGACCACAATAGAGCTTGGACTGTTTACACAGGAAGAGGCTGAGATCTTCGATAATACCGTTGGTATAAAAACGTTATTTAGCCACTGATGACATTTGCGCAAGTGATCTTTGCTTTGATGCAGCAGAACGCCTCCTGACAAGTTTAGGCTGGGAAAAAGATAGTATTGATGTGTTGCTATTTGAATCAGTTACAGGTGACTATTATCCAACTCCTCCGACATCAGGTATTCTACAGGCTAGGTTGGGTCTGCCTAATTCTATATTTGTCATGGACATTCCTATGGGATGTTGCGGATGTTTGTACGCCATCAATGTCGCAGGAAATTTACTCTCTAATGGAAGTGTTAAACGAGCACTTGTTCTGGTCGGTGATACTGCATCTCGTATGGGTTCGCCTAAAGACAAGAGCCGTATCTCTTTGTTTGGTGATTGTGGTACTGCTATTGCATTGGAATATGATGAAAACGCAGAAGACATTATCCTTGATTTTAATACATTAGGTTCAGGTTATGAAGCGTTGATGACACCGAATGGTGGTTTCCGACATCCAATTACTATGGACTCATTTGAATATAAGGACTTTGGTAAGGGTATAATTCGCAGACCAAAGGATACTCTTATAAATGGCATGGATGTATTCTCGTTTGCTATATCTAAACCTCCTATTAGTATTAAGAAAATTATGGAGGAGTATGAGCTGACAGCAGAAAACGTGGATTATTTTTGATTCATCAAGCTAATAAACTTATTGTAGACCGTATTGTGAAAAAACTAAAGTTACCTTTAGAAAAGACACCATATGACCTACAAGAATTTGGTAATCTTGGTGGCTGCTCTATTCCTATGCTTATGACTTATAATCTTAAGGATGAACTTGCAGAAAAACCGCTCACACTTTTTATGCTCTGCATTCGGTTTAGGTCTTACTTGGGGTACTATGGTATTAAGAACAAAAAAGATGATTGTAGAACCTATTAATTATATGAAAATACAATGAGCGAAATAAGGTTTAGGCTGGCGAAACCTAGCGATGCTAAAGAAATTGCAAATATACATTGGCACGTTCGTGAAAGATATACACAAGGTATTTTCTTGTCATTAGGAGAGTCTTTTTTGAGAGCCTTTTATAAAATCATCCTTGATGATCCATGGGAAGTCACGGTATGTGCAGTTAATGAGAAAAGGGAAAAAATCTTAGGGGTTTTGCAAATACTACTATGGATGCTAAGAAACAAGCTGAGAACGTAAAACATAAATTCTCACTTGGAGTAGCTGCATTAGGTGCTATTATAAAACACCCATCTCTATTTAAAGAGGTATGGATAAGATATAAGTCCCTCTCAAATAGCAAGAACGCACCTTCTTTAGTACATACGGAAGGTGTTAGAGGTGAATATTGGTGTTGGCTAAAAGATGACGATAGCCTAAAATCGGTAGAGATGAGCAATATAAAAATGAAATATTGTACGATTTAGGTGTTAGAGAAATGTTTTTTGAGGTAGATAAAGCAAATACTTCGGTTTATAAATATCACCTAAAAGTTAATAGAGCAATGCCTGTAGAAGAAATTACACTTCCCAATGGCAGAGTTCGTGTTATGATGAAAAAAGAACTAAAAAGAAAAATTAATGACAATAGGAAGGTTTAGACGAATTCTTTGAGAAAATTTTTCAGAGGTTCTTAGATTATATTATCCGTTTATAGAATAGACTTAGGTACTAGAGTGCTAATCTTGCCTTAGGCCTGTTTAGAGAAACAGTGTAGGTTATCAATTTATGTAGGTGATGATACTCGAATTTTAGCCTATTCTATTGTGCTTAGCCATGATTTTTGCAGAAAACAGCCTGTTGACACTTATAAAATATGACTACTCATACGTTAAAAACTATAGAATTGTCTGACTGTGACATAAGTTCATATTTGAATATTTATAATAAAATATTTGAGACAGAAAAGTCTGTTGGTGTGTTTAAGAACGAGTATATGAACACACCTTTAGGTTTTTCATATCACACTTTTTTGTACAATGATTCAAATGATATTTGCGGAGGTTACACTTTGGTCCCTTTCGCATATAAAGCAAATGATTTAGATATATATGTTGTTGTTGGGACTGATTTGTTTATCATAGAAGAACATAGAACCGATGTGGGTAATATTATTCAACTTCTCAATGCTTCTGTAAAACATGCTAAAGAAAATGGAATAACAGCCTGTATTGGTTTCCCTAATGATAATTCTAATAATGTAAGTAGAGCTTTCCTGAAAGAAAAGCGTATTGGTTTGCTTGATACCTATATCCTACCTTACAAAGTTGGAGACTATAAGGCGTCTTTTAAGATATTAAATCCGTTTTCAATTCTATTTTCAAAGTGCTTACTTGGTCTTTCGCATTTATCTTCTTCAACCAAGCAGTCATGTGCTATTATAAAGAAAGCAAGACCACAATTCCATCAAACACGTTTCAATTGGTTTAACCCAGAAGATTATCATAAATATAATGATAGTGAAATGCGGTGTGTATGGAAAGTTTCTGCATTTGAAGGAATAAAAGCATGTTTTTTAATGGATGTTCACCCATTGATTAAAAAGAATTTTGATAAGGCTGTGAGGCTGATGGTGGAAGATAAAAAATCAGAATGTGGACTATTCCTTTATGTCGGTCATTTGCATTTTACGCCAATATCGATGATTAAAATTCCAAGAAAATTTGAGCCTAAGTCTTTCAGATTTGATTGCAGAATATTAGACAAAGAAAAATTATCAAAAGAAGATGTGCTCAATCTTGATAACTGGGAGGTTGATCTATCTTCATACGATTTATTATAAATAATAAGGTAAAAATATATGGAACAGAAAGTATTATCTATCATTAACGAAATCCGCAAGGCAAAGAACCTTGCAATATTAGAAAAACTGAATGTTGAGGACAACCTCCGTAACAACCTTGAATTCACTTCTTTCGACCTCGCTGAACTGACAGTGAAGATTGAGGATGAGTTTGATGTTGACATCTTCGAGGATGGCCTTGTGAATACAATCGGTGAAATCTACGCTAAATTGGGTTAATGGCTGTATTTCTGATTAACGATAAGCAGGTGCATAGTTATGAGCAGCTGTTGGCAGAGATCAATGGCTCTCAGAGCTATTATCCTCTCTACAAGCAGCCAGACTTGTTCCTCTATTTCTCCAACCTAATCAAGGCTTTGTCTTCAAACGTTCCGCTGATTCTGCTGGATGCGGACTTGAATGCCAACGAGATTGGCGGTGTGGATGAGAGCAGGATGAACGTGGCAGAAACTCTGCCTGTAAAGGGTGAAATAACTATAGAAGAGGTGATTGCTGCCGTGCAAAACTCTTCTTCACAAATTACCATCTTCACTAGTGGAACAACAGGACAGCCCAAAAAGGTTGTACACAATGTGCAGAATCTGACTCGCTCAGTTCGCCAAGGAGAGAAGTATAACGGACAGATTTGGGCATATGCCTATAATCCAACCCATATGGCAGGTTTGCAGGTTTTTTTCCAGACATTTATGAATCAGAATACTTTGGTTAATGTCTTTAATAAGTCTCGTTCAGAAGTATATGAGCTGATTGAGTGTCAGAAGGTGACTCACATTTCTGCAACACCGACCTTCTATCGTCTGTTGCTTCCGTTTGAGAAAGAATATCCTCTTGTGCAGCGTGTTACGCTTGGTGGAGAGAAGTCGGATAGCAAGCTCTATGACAATATCACAAAAATCTTCCCTTCTGCAAAAATCAACAACGTGTATGCTTCGACCGAAGCAGGTTCACTGTTCGCTGCAAAAGGTGATGCTTTCCAGTTGCCAGAGAAATTGCGCAACAAGTTCAAGATTGTAGATGACGAGCTGCTGATTCATCGCTCATTGCTTGGTCAGTCAGACAACTTTAGGTTTGAGGACGACTATTATCATTCTGGCGACTTGATTGAGTGGGTTGATGAAGAGAAAGGTTTGTTCCGTTTCAAAAGCCGCAAAAACGAACTCATCAACGTGGGTGGCTATAAAGTCAATCCAGAAGAGACGGAACGTGCAATACTCAATATCGAGGGAGTACTACAAGCATTGGTCTATGGCAAGGCAAACTCAATCCTTGGCAACGTGCTTTGTGCTGAGGTTAAGATTGAAGAAGGTTCAGAGTTGACAGAACTTGGTATCCGCAACATACTGAAAGAGCAGTTGCAGGACTTCAAGATTCCTCGCCGAATTAAGTTCGTGAACACATTCTCATTGACAAGAACAGGAAAAATTAAACGCTCATGAATATATTAGTTACAGGTTGCTCTCGCGGTGTTGGTCTTGAAATCTGCCGTGTGTTGTTGGAGCAAGGAAATACAGTCTATGGTGTGGCTCGCAGCTATACCGATGAATTTAAGGAACTTGAAGTCGAATACGCAGGTCGTCTCTTCTTCAAGTGTGTTGACCTTTCTGATAGCAAAGGTGTACGCAAGACAATCTTTAAGGAGTTTGTAGGCAATAGTGTCCAGCTTGATAGCTATGTCAATAATGCAGCTATGGCTTACGACGATATTGTGACAAACCTCAATCTTGACCGATTGAAGGCAATGTACGATGTCAATGTCTTCACTCCGATGATGATGACCAAGTATGCCATCCGAAACATGTTACTTCATCATACAAAGGGAAGTATTGTGCATATTTCAAGTATATCGGCACACACTGGCTACAAAGGCTTGGCAATGTATGCTTCATCAAAGGGCGCTCTAGAAGCATTCTCAAAAGACACAGCTCGCGAGTGGGGACAACTCGGAGTCCGCAGCAATGTAGTTGTGCCAGGCTTCATGGAAACCAAGATGAGCAGCGCTTTGACAGAAGACCAGAAAGACCGAATTTACAAGCGCACTTCACTGAAGGCAGCCACCTCAGTTCGTTCAGTAGCCGAGACTGTAGCTTTCCTTGTAAGCGATAAAGCTTGCAGTATCACTGGTCAGAATGTTCATGTTGATAATGGGACGATATAAGATATGAATATATTAACATTTGACATTGAGGACTGGTATAATCATGATGATTATTCAGAAGATTTTGAATGGGATAAGTTTGAAGTTCGGTTATATGAAGGTGTAGATAAGATACTTCAAGCTTTATCTGACAGTAAAACTAAAGGTACTTTCATGTGTCTTGGATGGGTTGCGGAAAAGCATCCTTCTATTATTAAGCAAATCGTTGCCGAAGATCATCATATAGGTTGTCATTCGTATCAACATCAATTAGCAACCAAGTTTACAAGAGAAGAATTCAAGCAAGATACATACAAGGCAAAATGTTTGATAGAAGATGTAGCCGGTTGTGAGGTTAATGCTTATAGAGTTCCTTCGTTTTCTATAACTAAAGAAAATAAGTGGACATTTGATGTGTTAATTGAACTGGGCTTTAAATATGATAGTTCTGTTTTTCCTTTGACTCATGAGTTTGGTGGTATTCCAGGGTTCAAGGCTACTCCTTCACTAATTAAGACATCTAACGGAGTTTTAAAGGAGTTCCCCATAAGTCTCGGTAAAATATTAGGTCGTGACATAGTATTTTCTGGAGGTGGTTATTTTAGAATTATGCCATATGGTATAATATCTAATCTAACAAGAAAGTCTGACTATTTAATGTCATATTTTCATCCTAGTGACTTTGACCCTCTCCAACCTCAAATGCCTCAACTATCAAGAATGCGACAATTTAAAAATAGAGTTGCACTAAAAGGAGCTTATACTAAATTTGTAAAATACATAAAAGATTTTAATTTCATAAATTTATGTGAGACTGATAATCTCGTTGATTGGTCTTCCTCTCAAACAGTTACTTTAGACGATATTTAACTTTAAGTACAATTCTCAAAAAATAAGACAAAGCAACAAAAAAATATTCCTTCATTTGTTGAAGGTTGATCTTGGAGGTCAGGTTGATGAAAGCTTTCCTAAGCTTGATGATGCGACTTTGAGAAAATTGTACAGACTTGCTTCTAAGCAAGCAGTAAGGGGGATTGCATTTGAAGGATTAACAACAAATGAATGCCAATAGGAATGGTGGTATTGAAACTATTCTTAATTGGTCTGCTTCTGTCATGTAAATTGAAAAGAGAAACGAGTTAGCCAACAACGTTGCTCCTGAAGTTTTTGAACTTTTTTCGTAAGAAAGGCTTTCAATCCGTCATGATGAAGGGACAAGTGGTTGCTACAGAGTACGCTTTTCCTTTGAGAAGTGAAAGTGGTGATATAGACTTATATTTTACCGAAGAAGAAGGTAAACGGCTGCGGAAATTGTAAAAAGCAGGGCTGTAGGTATAAAGAGCGAAGTTCCTTATAACATCTTTCAAAAGTGGTATAAGGATACTCGTAAAAAACAGTTGAAGTCAAAGTAGATGGTATTCCACCAGCAGAGGAAGAGCGGGAATCTATACTGGTTTCAATGTCTCATAAAGCATTGGTCATCCCGATAATTCTGTTCGCATCTGGATCGAAATTTGTATAAGCAATAGTCTGCATTTGTTCCCAAAGAATTTAAGCTACCGTGACCTTACCGTATGGTAGAGATATTATGGATTTTTCTTGATGTGGAATTGAAGAGTATTATGTCCGACGGATATAACGTTTATGTTTTTATTGGTGATGAATTGAAATCAGCCCGATTCAAAGATACTGTTCACCCGATTTGTATGTTTCATGCCAACAACAAGTTTGTTAAGGCGGCTAATCAAGGCAACGAACCGAATGCGGAGATTATGCTAATATAGCCTCTGGCAAAATCATATTGGCGGTAGACTAATGTTGAATTCAAACGTATTATTTAATAAAACTTGGTTTAGTATACTGTAAAGTGCCCTTTCAAAGGGGGATACCCTGAATTGAGCTGACATTTAGAAATGAATTAATACAAATGCATTTTATATGATAACAAAAAAATCCCTTTTTCACCTCCTGATATGACTTATGCAGAAGTTGAGGAGGTTAAAGAATCCATCCTTTCCGGATGGATTACTACAGGTCCGAGAACCAAGGAGTTTGAAAATATGATTGCTATGTGCTGCGGAACGAACAAAGTGGTTTGTTTGAATTCGGCTACAGCATGTATGGAGATGATTCTGCGTGTGCTGGGAGTTGGACCGGACGATGAGGTGATCACTTCTGCTTATACGTATACGGCTACAGCAAGCGTGACGTGCCACGTAGGGGCGAAGGTGGTAATGGTTGATACTGCTCCGGACTCCTTTGAAATTGATTATTCAAAACTGGCTGATGCGATTACTCCAAGAACTAAAGCCATTCTTCCTGTAGATTTGGCTGGGGTTGTTTGTGACTACGATAAGATTTTTGCAGCTGTGAAAAGTAAGAAAGATATATTTGTTCCTGCAAATGACATTCAGAAAGCGTTTGGGCGTGTGGTAGTTTTGGCTGATGCTGCTCATGCATTTGGCGCTAAATGGCATGGTAAGATGTGTGGTGAGATTGCAGATTTTACCTCTTTTTCATTCCATGCTGTGAAAAATCTTACTACAGCAGAAGGTGGGGCACTGACTTGGAGACCAGTTGAAGGAATGGATGATGAATGGATTTACAAACAGTTTCAGTTGCTTTCTCTTCATGGTCAGAATAAGGATGCTCTTACAAAAACTCAGCTTGGAGCTTGGGAGTATGACATCGTTGCACCTAATTATAAATGTAATATGACGGATATTATGGCTGCAATAGGTCTCGCTCAATTGAAGCGTTATCCCGAGATGCTTTATCGCCGCCGCCAGATTATTGAACGTTATGATGCTGCGCTCGAAGCAAGTGAGATACCTGTACGGGTGCTGAATCATTATGGAGATGAACATTCTTCAAGTGGCCATTTGTATCTTGTCCGTCTTCTTGGCAAGACATTGGAGCAGAGAAACGAAGTTATTAATCGGATGGCTGAGCGTGGTATCGCTTGCAATGTTCACTATAAACCGCTTCCAATGATGACGGCATATAAGAATTTGGGGATTTGATATTAATGATTATCCTAACGCATATAACCAATTCGTGAATGAGATTACACTTCCTCTTCACACCAAACTTACAGACGAAGACATTGATTACGTCATTTCTAACTTCGTTGATATTATCTCTAAATAATAGCTCTATTGAAACGTATTTTTGATATTGTTGCAAGTGGTTTTGGACTGCTTGTGATGAGTCCTGTATTCCTTATACTTGCAATTTGGATAAAGTTGGATTCGAAAGGTCCTGTATTTTATCGTCAAGTGAGAGTAGGGCGAAAGAATCGGGACTTCAGAATCTTTAAATTTCGCTCAATGCGTGTAGGGGCAGATAAGATGGGATTGATTACTGTTGGTGGTCATGATCCAAGGGTGACCCGTTCGGGTTACTTTATTCGTAAGTATAAGTTGGATGAGTTTCCGCAACTTATCAACGTCTTTATTGGCGATATGAGTTTGGTGGGACCTCGTCCGGAGGTACGTAAGTATGTGGATTTGTATACTTCAGAACAGATGCAAGTGTTAGATGTGCGTCCGGGGGTTACCTCTTTGGCTTCTATCCGCTATAGGAATGAGAATGAATTGTTGGAAAAAGTGGAGGATTCGGATCAATATTATATCAATGTAGTTATGCAAGATAAGCTTGCGATTGATTTGGAGTATATTCGTAATGTTTCGTTTGGGTATGATATTCGTTTGGTCTTTCAAACGTTTTGGGAGATTATTCGTAGATAGTACTTACGTCTTTATTATTCCTTAAAAACCTTTTGAGAGATATGCAGACGATACAATCTGCCGTTGTCAATCAGAGGCAAGAAGTCTGAAGGTTGTGATTATAGAGTGCTTTTCAAGTTGCAGACTAGCGTTACACCAAGAAAAGACGAAAATTGTTTTTTGCAAGAGCGTTATCGCAAGCCTGTGGCGTGAAGCCGGGGGATGGAGGTGCTGGTACAAAGTTTTACTTTCTGTGCTTCCTCGCATCCGATCACTTATTTGGGGGCTACGCCTGTGTTTGTGGATTCGGAGGTGGATACTTGGAATATGAATCCTGTGTTATTGGAAAAGGCTATTAAGGATCGTACCGAAAAGACGGGAAAAACACCGAAAGCGATTGTTCCCGTTGCCTTATATGGGATGCCTTATAAGGTGGATGAGATTATGGCTGTCGCTGATCGGGTATAATTACCGGATGTCGAATATTTGTGCGGGTATCGGGCGTGGTCAGATGACGGTGGCTGATGCTCATGTAGCTCATCATAAGCATACGTGTGATTTATACCGGGAACTGTTGAAGGATGTGAAAGGGATCACCTTGCATGAGAATCCTTCCGGTCGTTTTGATAGTAATTATTGGTTGAATACGATTGTCTTGGATCCTTTATTGAGGGTGAAAGGGCAGGAGAATGCTTATCAAGCAACGGTACAAGGTGCTGTTGGTGGTGCGGGTGGCGTGACTCACGCAGCGGCTAACGCACATACGGATTGCGAGCCGAATGCCAATGTTGAGGCGATGCGTGTGGGACTTGACGCGATGGATATAGAATCCCGTCCTTTGTGGAAACCGATGCATAAGCAACCTGTTTATAAGGATTGTCCGGCTTACGTGAATGGGGTGAGCGAATCTTTGTTTAAGGTTGGGTTGTGCCTGCCTTCCGGCCCGTATGTGACGGATCGGGATATTGAGTATATCGTTGGAGGTATAAGGGGCTTGATTGAGCGTTGATTTTAACAGCTATTCCATGAGTTAAATTCGTTTTACTGTGTAGGCCTAAGTAGAGGCTAATCATAAAGATTTTATTTTTGTTACGAGGAGGGTGTGTCATTTTGATGCACCTTTTTTTGTGTTTGGTAGAAAGTTGCAAGTTGAACAATGTGGACGCTTTGTTCTTGCCATGTGACTATGTTCGTCGTTATGGGGACGGCAAGGATGCTGAGATAACAAAGCCGTCTCAAACAGCCGCTTAATTGTTAAAGAATAAGAAATCTGAATTTTGTTCAGAAAAACTGGTATGGTTAACCTGTTGATAAATACTGGGTACGCTGTATTGGTGGTTCACGCTTGCAAAAAAAGTAGACTAAATACTGTATTATAATCAATAATGATTATATTTGTTTCTGTAAAAGAAAAAGATTATGGATACAACGGTGAAAATAGCGGATAGTTATATAAATTTATTGTCTTCGTTTAGCGATGAGATAAAGTTGCGTGTCATTCGTAAGCTTTCAGAGAGCCTTTTGAGGGGTAAAAAGAAAGAGACATCCATACAAGATTCGTTTGGCGCTTGGGATGATGACAAAAGTGCAGAAGAGATTATTGCTGAAATTAATAAAGCACGTGTTTTGGGAACGCGATCTATTGAATCTTTTGACGAATGAGGCGTTATCTTTTAGATACCAACATATGTATCTTCTATATGAAAGGGAAATTTCATTTAAATGAGAAGATTGATGATAAAATGAAGCGATATTGCTTTATTTCTGAAATTACTATTGCCGAACTTCTATATGGAGCTACTTGCTCAAATCGAAAGGATAAAATGTTGAAAGAGGTAGAATCTTTTATCTCGCAGTTTACAGTTTTACCAATTTACGGTTCTTTGCTTATGTTCGCTGAACTAAAAAGCACATTGAGATCTCAAGGACTTTTAATAGATGATTTTGATTTGTTGATTGGAGCTTCTGCCGTAGCAAATGATTTGATTTTAGTTACAGAAAATGTAAAGCACCTAGAACGTATTCCTCATCTTAAAATAGAGAATTGGATTGATAGAGCGAAGATTTAATTGATAATCTATTCATTTAATTAAAGTTACTTCATGATAGGAAAGATATAATGGAGCAAGTAGCTATTGCCGCTCGAGAAAGTTCACTTAGAGCGGAGATGGAACTGAAACGAAGAATGCAGGAAGTGAGAGAAAAACTGAAGATATATAGATCGAACGAATCTAAATAGTGATTTGTAATGAAAGAGAAACGCCCTACACTTTGTATTGTTGCTGGTCCTAATGGATCAGGAAAAACTTCTACTACTGAACAATTATAATTATGCCCCCGTCTTTCTTTCCCTTAGGGAGGATGAGAGAGACGGAGGCTTTTTTATGCTTCTAAACATGGAATGATAATTGGCTGGGATTTGGATAATCGCTAACTTGTCGGCGCTGAATCCGTGAAATTCCTTGCAGATTGTAAGCACCTACTAAATCATTCACGTTATGGAAATACATCTTGATAACTATTTGCCGGAATATCCTTCCTTCGTTTCCGGTATTCGCCGTGCTCCCGATCGCGGCTATTCGCTTACGCCCGCTCAAACAGAAACGGCATTGATGAACGCGCTTCGTTACATCCCTGTTGAATTACATGAGAAGCTAGCTCCTGAGTTCATGGAGGAATTATTGACCCGGGGACGGATCTATGGTTATCGTTACCGTCCGCAGGGAGACCTGAAAGCGAAGCCTATCTCTGAATATAAAGGTAAATGTATCGAGGGAAAGGCCTTTCAAGTAATGATCGATAATAACCTTTGCTTTGATATCGCTTTGTATCCTTACGAGTTGGTTACGTATGGCGAGACTGGGCAGGTCTGCCAGAATTGGATGCAATATCGTTTGATTAAGAAGTATTTGGAGGAGCTGACCGAGGAGCAGACCTTGGTGATCGAATCCGGGCATCCTCTGGGATTGTTTCATTCCAAGCCGGATGCCCCACGGGTAATTATCACGAACTCCATGATGGTGGGAATGTTCGATAACCAAAAGGATTGGCATGTCGCCGCCCAGATGGGAGTCGCTAATTATGGACAGATGACGGCCGGAGGTTGGATGTATATCGGCCCGCAAGGTATCGTACACGGTACGTTTAATACATTATTGAATGCCGGACGTAAGAAATTAGGGATTCCACAAGATAAGGATTTGCGAGGCTATCTGTTTGTATCTTCCGGTTTAGGAGGAATGAGTGGGGCTCAACCTAAAGCCGCCGTGATTGCCGGTGCTGCCAGTATAATCGCCGAGGTAGACGCTTCCCGTATCGAGACACGCCGATGCCAAGGATGGGTCCAGCATGTGACGGATGATATGGGGAAAGCTTTCTCCTTAGCCGACGAGGCGATTCGTAAGAAAGAACCGATCTCTATCGCTTTTCATGGCAATATCGTGGATTTATTGGAATATGCCGATAAACAGGGGCTTTCCATCGACCTTTTGAGTGATCAGACCTCGTGTCATGCGGTCTATGAAGGTGGTTATTGTCCGGTAGGCGTGACGTTTGAGGAACGTACGGAATTATTGGCTCATCACCGGGAAGACTTTTGTGCTTTGGTCGATAAAACGTTGAAGAGACATTTCGAGGTGATCAAACGTCTGGTTGCCCGGGGTACCTATTTCTTTGACTATGGGAACTCCTTCATGAAAGCGATCTATGATGCCGGTGTACATGAGATTTCCCGTAACGGTGTGGACGAGAAAGATGGTTTTATATGGCCTTCTTATGTGGAAGATATCATGGGGCCGGAATTATTTGATTATGGGTACGGTCCTTTCCGCTGGGTATGTTTAAGCGGTAAGCCGGAAGATTTGATTCGCACGGATCATGCGGCTATGGCGTGTATCGATCCGACTCGAAGAGGGCAGGATATGGATAATTATAATTGGATACGTGACGCGGAGAAGAACCGTTTGGTGGTGGGTACGCAAGCCCGGATCTTATATCAAGACGCTGAGGGGCGCTTGAAGATCGCCCTTGAGTTTAACCGAATGGTACGTGATGGGGAGGTAGGCCCGATTATGTTGGGACGAGACCATCATGACGTGAGCGGTACGGATTCTCCATTCCGTGAGACCTCTAATATACGGGACGGAAGCAATGTGATGGCTGATATGGCGGTGCAGTGCTTTGCTGGAAATGCCGCCCGGGGTATGAGCTTGGTCGCTCTTCATAATGGTGGAGGGGTTGGTATCGGTAAGGCGATAAACGGAGGTTTTGGTATGGTTCTCGATGGTAGTGAGCGGGTGGATGAGATACTTCGTTCCGCTATGATATGGGACGTGATGGGGGGTGTCGCCCGTCGCTCATGGGCTCGTAACCCGAATGCGAT
>ENA-OQJN01000429-OQJN01000429.1-human-gut-metagenome-genome-assembly--contig:-NODE-429-length-17747-cov-3.770375_pt1 | contig 17747 bp, 18 predicted proteins | sample MGYA00242610_ERZ504777 | MGnify/ENA primary metagenome ERZ504777 (study PRJEB26092, sample SAMD00036350) | human gut metagenome | host: Homo sapiens | study: EMG produced TPA metagenomics assembly of... | reverse complement strand
GGAAAGCTTTTTTGTCGGTATCTTATGTAACAGTTCCTGAAGCCATCCGAACGGACACAAAAAACCGCAGATAAAACGCCCGAGCAGAACTCCTATCAATATGAGGAATCCTGTGATATAATATGAAAAACTGAATTTTGACGATCCCACCACAGCCTGAAACGAGCCGATTGGGCATGCACCCGATGCCGCAGGGCAGGAATAGCAATTCAGTCCCGGAACGCAAACAGCCTTTCCTTTGCCTTGATAAATTCTGCCCTTCAATAAATTCGGCAGATGAATATTACTCAGCAAAGTTGCTCCTGCTTGAATAAGCCATCGAAAGCGTGAGAGAAACTGCGATACACCGCCTCTTTTTTTCTTCGGTTCTTTGTTATCCAATTCCCACACACTCCAAACACAGCCGGATTGCCTTGCTTAACACGGTTTCTGCCTCTCCACGCAGAGCTCCGTAACACAGCATCATAATTCCGCAGATAATCAGTATGATCTGAAATACGGCTTTTTTCTTTCGAGTCAATTCGGTCACCCCTTTCTTTTGTGCTCTCATTGTAGCACAGAGGATGTAAAATCCCTGTTAAGAACGAAAACTTAACAAAAACTTTATGTATGAGCGATATAATGATATAATTAAATTATCAAAGAAATATGAAAACACAACAAGGAGAGTTTCTATGCGTATTTTAGTAATTGAAGACGAGCGTGCGCTGTGCGAGACAATTGTTCGCAGCCTTAAAAGATTGGCATACAGCGTTGATTTTTGTTATGACGGAAACAAAGCAAATGAGTTGCTCGGAATAGAAAAGTACGATCTTGTTTTACTTGATCTGAATTTACCCGGTGCAGACGGGATGACGGTACTGCGAACTCTGCGACAAACCGACAGAGATACCGGAGTGTTAATTCTTTCGGCACGCTGTGAGGTTGCCGACAAGGTGGAGGGGCTGGATGCCGGAGCAAACGATTACCTGACAAAGCCTTTTCATTTGGAGGAGCTTGAGGCAAGAATACGCAGTCTGACTCGCCGGCGGTTTACACAAAACAATGTTGTTTTGAACTGTGGAAAGGTTGCTTTTGACACCAAAAGCCCGTGTTGCCGTTGCTGACGGTCAGGAGCTGTCACTTACCCGAAAAGAAATCGGAATACTTGAATATTTACTTCTTAATCAAGGTCGCCCCGTCAGTCAGGAAGAACTGCTCGACCATGTTTGGGATAACAGTGTTGACAATTTCAGCAATTCAATAAGAGTACATATTTCTGCATTACGAAAGAAACTGCGTGCGGCACTCGGCTATGACCCGATTCGCAATCGCATTGGTGAAGGATATGTTATGGAGGAAGAAAAAGTATGAAAAAGCTATCCTTGCAATGGCGCATAACTCTGATGACTGCACTTCTTATCGGGGCCACCTGTATTTTTATGAATGTTCTTATCGGCTATTCCGGCAGCCATTATATGGATTCCATAGGCTCTTATGTTACAGGTTACGGTGATACGGACAAAGGAGAACCTGACTTTTTCGATCCCGAACACGAAAAGCTTGATCGTGAATTGACTATTGTAATTAACGGAGCACAGGAATCCTTTATCGCTACCAATTGGTATATTACGGCGGCGGCAACATTGTTAGGCGGTGTGCTTGCGTATTTTTTAAGCGGGCATGCACTGAAGCCTCTGCGTACTTTTACCGCTCGGGTTGAGAAGGTTCAACCTAACAATTTGACGGATATGAAGATAACCGAAGAAGTTCCGCCTGAACTGAGACAGTTTGTCAAGTCGTTCAATCGGATGCTTGACCGTCTTGATGAGGGATTTACCGCTCAACGACAGTTCACGGGAAACGCCGCACACGAGTTGCGTACGCCGCTTTCGCTTATGCAGGCACAGCTTGAACTTTTTTCGGCAGAGCATCCCGAGGTATCGCCTGAAACGGCGGAGTTTCTCCGATTGTTGCGTGAGCAGACCGAACGAATGACACAAATGACAAAAACCCTGTTGGAAATGAGCGAGCTTCGCACAGTATCGTGTGCCGACCGCATAGAGATAGGACCTATGGTAGAAGAGATTTTCACTGACCTTGCACCCCTTGCAGAGAAGAACAATGTTACACTTGAAAGCACGGGCGATGCTGTTATGACAGGCAGTGACACGCTGATTTATCGTTTGTTATACAATCTGACCGAAAACGCTATACGCTACAACCGTTTTGACGGTACAGTGAATATTACCGTAATGCACAAAGACAATCAGCTTGTTATTACGGTTGCGGATACCGGCTACGGCATCCCCGAACAATACAGAGAAAGTATTTTTCAGCCCTTCTTTCGTGTGGATAAATCCCGAAGCAGAGAATACGGCGGAGTTGGATTGGGACTTTCTTTGGTGTGGGAAATCGTTGCACTGCACAATGGTAAAGTTCGTGTGGAAGAAAGTTCGGAAAAGGGTACTGTTATAGCAGTAAAGTTTCCGACAGATGTGATAAAAATTTAATATTTTGCGATTTTTCTTAATTAATTGTTGAAATTGCCGTAGCTCTGTGCTATACTATAATTAATTAATCGATTAGTTATCAAAAGGAAGCGAATATTATGAGAACAACAGAGGAACAGCACAACGAGCGTAAGAGGGAAATAATGGAAAAATGCTTTGAATGCTATGCTGAAAACGGATTGACCGGTACGGGCATCAAGGCTTTGGCGGCAGCGTGTGGCTGTACAACGGGAAATCTGTATTCCTATTTCAACAGTGTTGATGAACTGATTATTGAATCAACTGCATACTGTATGGAAAAGGTCGAGGATGATTTTATGGAAAAAGCTCCCACCGACCCGAAGGATGTTGTTCGATTTGTGAAAGAGGTTCCGTATTGGACCGCAAAGAAGCACGGCAAGAAATATCGGCTGATGTATCAGGTCTATACCCATCCGAAATATATTGAGCACGGCAAGAAATTCTTTGAGGGGGTAAATGAGCGCTATACCGAGTATGCCAAGCGGCTTGAGCCGAAAATCGGCATTCCGTACACGGTGATTACACCGCTCATTTTTATATTTGTCCGTGCCTGTGTACACTATGCTATGTTTGAGGATGAATATTATTTAAAAACCCAAATGGAGGTCTTAAAACAGGGTGTTGCCCTGTTTACTGATAAATACCGTTCACAATATTTGAGAGGAGGCAATGATAAATGAAAAAACGAATATACTGTATTACTACCGCACTCTGTCTTGTGCTTTGCATCGTACTTTGCATTGCATTTGCTGCCGTATGCAGCAAGGCGGAAAACAGCAAAACCCTGTTGCCGGAGGTGCGAAACAATGGCACAGCAATCCAATGGAGAGATACCGCCGAAGAGGAATGGCACGATCTTGTAGCTCTTGACACGCTCAGAGGTGCTGTCGGAGAAAACGGCACTGACGGAAAGAACGGTCTTGACGGTAAAAACGGCATTGACGGCAAAGACGGTACTAATGGAAAAGACGGTACTGACGGTAAAGACGGCATTGACGGAAAGAATGGTCTTGACGGAAAAGATGGTGCTGACGGTAAAGACGGTACTGACGGCAAAAACATAGAGGTACAAAGAACAACAGAATATATACAGTGGCGCTATGAGGGAGAAGACTGGCAAAACCTTGTTGCAATTTCCGATATAAAAGGACCTACAGGGCAGAACGGTAAGGACGGAGCAAACGGAAAAACACCTGAGTTCCGTGTAAATGAAAATAATCTGCAGTGGCGTTATGTCGGCGATGAAACATGGCTTAACCTTTACGATCTTTCAATTTTGAAAGGGCTTGACGGCGCAGACGGTAAGGATGGTATAAACGGCAAAGACGGTGCCGATGGCAAGGACGGTAAGGACGGAACAAACGGACAAAACGGCGCTGATGGCAAAGACGGTAACACCCCGTTCATCGGCGAAAACGGCAACTGGTGGATTGGAACGACCGATACAGGAGTGAAAGCCACAGGAGTTGACGGTGAAAAAGGAGACAAAGGAGACACCGGTGAAAAAGGCGAAAAGGGTGACAAGGGAGATAAAGGCGACAAGGGTGATGCAGGTCAGAACGGCAGCTGTTCGGGATATTTTTACGGAGAGGCAAACGCTCCGAGGACAGTACTGAATAACAGTCGTGTCAATATTTCTGTCTACCAAAAAATAAACAAGGGCGGCTTGATTTCATCCTACATGAATAATATTACCCTCAAAAAAGGACATATTTACAATGTCTGCTTAAGCGGTTCTCTCGAAGTTGGTTCAAACGAATTTAACAACAGCGGCAATTACTCTATTCAGATGACGGACGGTTATGATAACGATCTGTGCAGGGAGCTTACACGAATAAAAAGGGACGGGGCAAAAATACCGTATACCAATGATCAACATTCCTTTAATTTCAACAGAATGTATGATGCGTCAAATAAAGACATTACATTGCAGTTGTGGTTTGAAAATTCGGCATACAATACTTATCTCGGTGGCTTTAGAGGTACTATTACAATAACCGCTCTTGATTAAATTTATATAACGGAGGTGGCGAAAAATGAAAAAACGAATACTTAGTATCCTGCTGACTTTATGCATGATGCTCTGCCTTACGCCGATAAGCGTATTCGCCGAGGAGGTTGGGGCAGAGGGCTCTGCTGCGATACAGCTTGGTGCAGATCCACTAAGTGTGTTAAGTAAAAATGTAAACACAGCGACCGCACCGACTGTGTATTTCGGGCAAAACCATGAAAATAATCCCGCTGCATGGCGAGTTATCGGCTATGACGGAAGCGGTGTTACAAGCTCAAAGGGGGATATTACCCTGCTTGCGGCAGGCGCTATGGGGGTTATACCATTTGTCGATACCATATTAAACAACGAATACGCACCGAGTAATTTGAAAGCCACAATAGATGCGCTTGCGGAAAAGCTGACGACAGAAGAAAATGCTGCCGTAAAGAAACGGACGCTGACAAGCGGAAGTTACGACGGAGAGAATACCGACTGTGTAGCGGGAGGGCAGGTGGATAACGCTGTATTCTGGCCACTTTCCGCAAAAGAGGCTATTGCTGTAAACAACGATCTGCGTGCCTTGAATCCTGCACATCCGAATTGGGTGGATAGCGGTTGGTGGCTGCGCTCCCCCGGCTCCGATAAATATCGTCTCGCCGTCGTGCGTAGTGAGGGTTCTGTCCAATACTCTGGGTTCTCTGTCCTCATTTTCAATAATCATCGGACTGTTCGTCCCGCTTTTAACTTAAATCTGAACTCTGTCCTTTTTGCATCTGCCGCCGTGGGCGGAAAGCCTGACGGAGGATTGGCAGAAGTTTCCAAATACAGCGGAAACGAGTGGAAATTGACGCTTTTAGATAGTAGACGCAATTTTGCTGTAACGGAAAAAACTGTCAGCGCCGCCCCCGACGATACCGTTACGCTGAATTACAAAGGGGCGACCACAGGGAAAAATGAATATATCTCTGTCATCCTGGCGGATAACAACGGCGCACAGTATTACGGCAGAGTAGCACAACCTACTGCCAAAAGCGGAACGGTTGAAATCAAAATCCCGTCTGACATTGCACCGGGCGACTATACCATGAAGGTATTCAGCGAGCAGTATAACGGTGACTGCAAGACCGACCTTGCAAGTGCTTTTGCGGATGTCACGCTGACGGTGGAAAGTCAGCCTGACGAGCAGTTTACCCTCGCCCCTGGTGGCAGATACTATTTTGACCTTTCGGCGATGAACATCCCCGGAACGGTAAACAGCAATCTGCCGGACAGCACCCTGCATTATGTGCCTTTTACCTATGCAGGCACGGTCAACGCTTATAAGCTCACATCGGAAATGGCAACCACCGAGGAGTATGCTCAGAAGAATAAATATCCCCACAGCCTATTCATTGCGGACTATGCCGTAACGCATACGGTAAGCTGGGATGACTTAAATACGAAAAGTCTGATTTTCGGCAAAGATTATGCCAGCGGCGGCGTGGACTATACCCTGCGCGCACCGTCTGTGGGAAGTAACTTTATAGGTTTGGGCAATTCCGAACGCGGCGTGCCCCAAAGCAACGAATGGGACACGATGCTGAATAAGAACAGCGGATATATCCAAAACTGGAATGATATGTATTTGTATTTGTGGGGACAGGATACTGTTTCTCGCAACGCGTCGCGCCGTGCGGTTCGCGGGTGCGCTTCGCCCCGCTTCTGGATCAACTGCGATGCTACGTACTCCGACCCGAGCGTCGGTTTCCGCCCTGTCCTTGAAGTCCTGAACCCTGACACACTGGGTTCTGACGGACTGAAGGTCGTTACCCTTGACCTGAACGGCGGCAAGCTGGGTGGTAGCTCCGATGCTATTCAGATCATCGTGAAAAAAGGCGAGAGCTTCACTGCACCCTCTGCCGAGGGACTGCCCCGCCCGGACGGCATTTCGGAAGACGCGCAGCTGTATTGGACGGATGAAAATGGGAACTGCTATAAACCCGGCGATACCGTACCTGCCGATGTTTCCATGCTTTCGATCACTGGCGACTATGAGGTGATTTACCTCCCCGGCACATACGGCACCGGCAGTGCAGTGACGGATATGAAACCCCACAACAATATTCTTACCCTGCGCGGCGCTTTGTTCACCCGCGCGGGCTACACGCAAGTAGGCTGGTCAACCGTTGACGGCGGCGAAAAGGTGTATGGCTTTGAAGACGTTTATACCAAAAACGAGGCGCTGACGCTCTATCCCGTGTGGAATACGAATAAATACACAATAACCTTTGATACCAACGGCGGAAGTGAGATTGCACCAATTACACAGGACTACGGTACAAAAATTACCGTCCCCTGACAATCCGACAAGAAAAGGTTACACCTTTAAGGGTTGGGATAAGGAAATCCCCGAAACCATGCCTGCCGAAAACATTACAATCACGGCACGGTGGAGAGATACCGAAAAGCCGACGGGCGAAATTATCATAGGCACGAATAAATGGAATGAATTCTTAAACGAGCGTACCTTTGGCATATTCTTTTAAGGGATACACAGGAGGTAACTATAAATGCCGTTGATAACAGCGGAGTTGTGTTTGTATCCTATTTGGTAACAGATAAGGAGCTCTCCGAGGCTGAACTGAACTCTCTTGTATTCCGTGCATATGAAGAACCGTTTTGCATAGACCCCAACGGAGAATATATTGTTTATGTAATGCTTGTTGATGAAAATATTAACATAACATACCTTCGCTCCGACCGTATAACGCTTGATAATATTCAGCCTGTAATCAGCGGTATTGAGAACGGCAAGACCTATTGTGAGGCACAAACCGTTATTGTTGATGAGAAGTATGTTGATACCGTTACCGTAAACGGTACGGTGGTTACGCTTGATGCAGACGGAGGTTTTGTTCTCCCACCGACAAACGGCGAGCAGAAGATAGTTGTCACCGACAAAGCGGGCAATAGTGCAGAGATGACCGTAACAGTCAACAACGGTCATACCTTTGGTGAATGGGTATCTGACAATGACGGTAAGCATACCCGAAAATGTACCGTGGACGGATGCGATGCTTTTGAAACCGAAAATTGCTCAGGCGGCAATGCCACCTGTACCGAAAAGGCGGTATGTGATGTCTGCGGTAAAGCCTACGGAGAATTTGACGGAACAAACCACAAGGGCGGTGTACAGGAGTGGACGACAAGAACCGCTTTTAATCACGAACAAAAATGGAACTGCTGTGGTGCTGTGATTGTGGCAAGTGAAGCACATGAGTGGAAAGACGGTGTGTGCCGAGAATGTGGATATGTATGTCTGCATAATGACGCAGATAAAAACCATATCTGCGACTACTGCGAAAAGACAATCTCTGAGCATGTAGATAAGGATAAAAACCATATCTGCGACTACTGCGAAAAGACAATCTCTGCTCATGAAGATGCGCCAACCGAAGAAATCAAAAAGGCTGACACCGTAACGGCTAAATTGCCTGATAATTCAAAGTCCCCTCAGACAGGCGACAACAGCAACTTTATTTTGTGGATTGCATTGCTGATTATCAGCGGCGGCGTTATGAAAGGAGTAACGGCATTCGGTAAGAATAAAAAACATTCTGCCAAAATTAAAGACAAGTAATATTTTACGCTCTGTCATGGAAATATAGTGAATACGGCACAGTAGGTATAGAAACTGCTGTGCCGTATTTCTTTCAGAATGACTGCTTTTGAAAGGCAGGCACTTTCTCGGTCATCATACGATAAGCAAAGACAAAGAATAAATCCGCAATCCGGAATTTAATGTCAATACTTCGAAAAATCGGCAGACAAGTTTGTCAATAAATTCGTATAGTTGCATTTGTTTTATTTATGATACAATTAAAAGCAATAAACTTAACAGATTCTTATACAGATAAAATTGCGGTAAAATTCAGAAAATATGTCGATAGCCTTGTACGAAAAAGTAAAATTGTTTCAAATTGCTATTGCACTTTTGTGATTTTTTCTTATATCTCTTTTATAATAAATCAAAATGTGATACAATATGACTGATAATCTGAAAACGGAGTTGATTAAATGAATTTCATCAACAGAAATGAAATTGCAAACGGTGTTTACTTTACAAACATTAAGGACAGCCGTTTTAAAACTATGAAAATCAGCGTGAATATTGTTGTTCCGCTTTCTGTCGAAACAGCGTCGGAGAATGCGCTTGTGGGCGGATTGCTTGTTCGTTCATGCAAAAAATATCCCGATTTTACTGTTCTCAGCAAAAAACTCAGCTCACTTTACGGTGCAGACCTCACTTCATCGCTTTCAAAACACGGTGAAAGCCAGGTAATTAAAATTTCCGTATCAGGTCTTGATGACAGATATTCTCTTGATGATGTCAGCATTGCCAAAGAACTTTCGGAGCTTTTGTGCAGCGTAATTTTTGAGCCGAATGTCAAGAACAACGCTTTTATTGAAAGTGAACTTGAACAGGAACGCAGACAACTTCTTGATGTGATTGATTCGGAATTCAACGAAAAGCGAATCTATGCAATGGGACAGCTTATAAAGCATATGTGCAAGGATGAGGTTTTCGGAATCAAGCGTTACGGTACAGCCGAAAAAATCAAGGCCGCAACTGCCGAATCACTCTGCAAGGCATGGCAGAATCTTCTCAAAACCGCAAAATTTGAGATTCTCTATATAGGCGACAGCCCTGCCGATAAGGCGAAGGAGGTTTTTGCTAAAGCCTTTGCAAATATCGAAAGAAATGTTGTGACTTCATCTACTGATGTTGTTAAGAATGTTTCAAAAGAAAAACATATTACAGAGGAAATGGAGCTCTCACAGTCAAAACTTGTCATGGGATTCAGAACACAGATTTCCGCAGGTGATGAAGAGGCGGTTGCCGAAAGACTTATGTGCGCTGTTCTCGGCGGTACTGCAAGCTCAAAACTCTTTAACAATGTTCGTGAAAAGCAGAGCCTTTGCTATTACTGCTCGTCCTCCTATGATTCAATCAAGGGCATAATGTACATCAACAGCGGTGTTGAGGGCGAAAATCTTGAAAAAGCCGAAAAAGCTATTCTCAAAGAAATTGAGGATATGAAGAACGGCGAAATTACAGATTTTGAAATTGAGGCAACAAAGCTTGCTGTTGTTAATTCATTCAAGTCAAGCAGCGACAGCGTAAGCGGTATTGAAAACTGGTACACAGGGAGAATCTTTAACGGCGACCTTGAAACTGTTGAAGAAGTTTCCGCTGAGGTTAATGCCGTTACAAAAGAGCAGATTGTAAATGCCGCAAACAAGCTCTTGCTCGATACGGTTTATGTTCTCAAAAATAAGTAAGGGAGGCGGACAGAATGAATATTACAGAAATAAAATCGGAAATTGCAGGCGACAGCTATTATAAAGTTGAACATCCATCGGGACTTACAATTTTTGTTTATCCAAAAGAGGGTTACACTTCTTCATATGCAATTTTCGGCACACGCTACGGCAGTATCAACACAAAGTTTTCCGTTAACGGCGGCGATATAATTACAGTTCCCGACGGTATCGCCCATTACCTTGAACACAAACTTTTTGAAAGTGAAGAAGGCGATGCGTTTGTAAGATACGCAAAAACAGGCGCAAATGCAAATGCATATACAAGCTTTGAAAAAACCTGCTATCTTTTCTCATGTACGGACAAGTTTGACGAAAGTCTTGAAATTCTTCTCGATTTTGTTCAGGATCCCTACTTTACGGCTCAGACAGTTGCAAAGGAACAGGGCATTATCGGTCAGGAAATCAAAATGTACGACGACTCTCCCGATTGGCGAGTAATGTTCAATATGCTTGAGGGTATGTACCACAATCACCCTGTAAAAATTGATATTGCAGGTACGGTCGAAACAATTGCGGAAATTACAGCCGAAAAGCTTTATGAAGTTTACAATGTGTTCTACAACCTAAATAATATGATTCTCTGCGTTGCGGGTAATGTAACGGTTGACGGTGTACTTAAAGTTGCCGACAAAATGCTCAAGCCTTGTGAGAAAAAGGAAATCAAAAACTATTTTGAAACAGAGCCTTATGAAATCAAAGAACCTTATGTTGAGCAGACTTTCCCGGTTTCAATGCCTTTGTTCAATCTCGGCTTCAAAGAGAAAGCAGACAAGCCCCTTAACGAAAAGCAGCTTGCATGCACAGATATTCTTCTTTCGGCACTTGCATCAAACACGAGCATACTCTACAGAAATCTTATGGATTCAAACCTCATCAATTCAAGCTTTTCTTATGAACTCTTTGAAGGTCCGGGTTATTGCTCGGTAATCTTCGGCGGTGAATCAAGAGCGCCGAAACAGGCGGCTGAGATGATAAAACAGTATATCTCAGATATTAAGAAAAACGGTATTGATAAAGAGGACTTTGAAATTGCAAGAAAATCTGTTTACGGCGATTCGGTTTCATCGCTCAACTCAGTAAGCGCAATTTCAAATTCAATCATCGACTACGCAATGCAGGGTAACGAAATTTTTGCCTACATTGATGCGGTTGCAAATGCAAAGCTTGAGGATATCAACGCAAGGCTTGCCGAGATGCTCGATGTCAATAACTGTACTTTGTCTGTTGTAAAACAGCCTGATGAGGTGTAATTATGCCGTATCATGTACAGTTTCCCGGATTTGGCTGGGAATTTGATATTAACCCGATTGCATTTTCAATCGGTGATTACAAGGTCTATTGGTACGGAATAATCATCGCCTGCGGACTTTTGCTTGCCGTACTTTATGCGTGGAAAAGTGCCCCACGTTACAAGGTTGACGGTTCAAAGCTTGTCAACTGTGTTTTTGCAGGAATGATAACGGGAATTATCGGTGCAAGACTGTACTTCTGTTTCTTCAAATGGGATTATTACGGACAGAACCCGATTGAAATTCTCTATATCAATAACGGCGGACTTGCTATTTACGGCGGAATAATCGGTGCGTTGCTCGGCGGTCTGACTGTTGCCAAAATACAGAAAATGGAAATTATGCCTGTTCTTGACATCGCAATGGTCGGTTTCCTTATCGGACAGGGAATAGGCAGATGGGGCAATTTTATGAATCAGGAGGCATACGGCTCTCCTACGGATTTGCCCTGGAGAATGATGAGCGAGGGAACAGACAACATAGGAGTTCACCCGTGTTTCTTCTATGAATCAATGTGGTGTCTGCTCGGATTTGTACTTCTCCATTTCTACGGAAAATATAAGCAGAAATATTCGGGACAGATTTTCTTTATGTACCTTGTGTGGTACGGATTTGAAAGAACAGTTGTTGAGGGACTGAGAACAGACAGCCTTTATCTTCCGTTCCAAATTTTCGGAGCAGACATAAGGGTGTCACAGGTTCTTTCGGCAGTAATTTTTATAACAGGTATTGTATTCTTAATTATAAACAGAAAAAAGGAGGATTCTTTCTATGCAGATTATCGACGGAAAAAAGGTATCGGCACAGGTAAAGGAAGAGGTAAAGAGGCAGACGCTTGAGTTAAAGGAAACTCACAAAATAACCCCCGGTCTTGCGGTAGTAATCGTAGGTGACGATCCGGCGTCAAGAGTATATGTAAACAACAAGAAAAAGGCTTGTGAATTTGTAGGCTTTAAGTCTGAGGAGTACGCACTTCCTGCCGAAACAACACAGGAAGAACTTTTAAACCTTGTTGAAACTCTCAACAATAAGAAGGATATCAACGGTATTCTTGTTCAGCTTCCGTTGCCGAAACACCTTGATGATAAGGCTGTAATTGAGGCAATCAGCCCGCTTAAAGATGTTGACGCATTCCATGCCGTAAATGTCGGCAAAATTATGCTCGGCGAGTATGATTTTCTTCCATGCACGCCTGCAGGCGTAATGGAGATGCTCCATTCCTATAACATTGAAGTAAGCGGTAAAAACTGCGTTGTAATCGGCAGAAGTAATATCGTAGGCAAGCCCATGGCAATGCTTTTGCTCCACGAAAACGGCACGGTAACAATCTGTCACAGCAGAACAAAGAATCTTGCTGAAATCTGTTCACAGGCAGATATACTCGTAGCCGCAGTCGGCAGACCGAAGTTTGTTACTGCCGATATGGTAAAAGAGGGTGCGGTTGTGATTGATGTCGGTATGGACAGGGATGAAAACGGCAAACTCTGCGGTGATGTTGATTTTGAAAATGTCAAGGATAAATGCTCGTTTATCACACCCGTGCCGGGCGGTGTAGGTCCTATGACAATTTCAACTCTTATGAAAAATACTCTCAAGGCTTGCAGAATACAGAATAACATTTGATATACTCAAAAAATATCGGGAAAATTGTTGACAGAAAGTTTTCTTTGTGGTATAGTATATAAGCCGCATATTGTGGGTTTTAAGTGATTCGTTCCACCTGCATATAGCGAGCCCAATGTAAAGGATGGTACTAAAATGTACGCAGTTATTCAGACAGGCGGCAAGCAGTACAAGGTAACTAACGATGAGGTTATCTTCATCGAGAAGCTTGACGCAGAAGCAAACGACACAGTAACATTTGATGTTGTGGCAGTCGGCACAGACGACGGCATCAAGGTTGGCACACCGCTCGTTGAGGGTGCTAAGGTTACAGGTGAAGTTGTAAAGAACGGTAAAGGCAAAAAAATCAGAGTTTGCACTTACAAGCCTAAGAAGGGCGAAAAGAGAGCAAAAGGTCACAGACAGCCTTACACACAGGTTAAGATTACTTCAATCGAAGCCTAAAAATGACTACGGTAACATTTTTTAAATCAGATGATATAATTTGCGGTTTTGAAATATCGGGGCACTCCGACTTTGCCGAAGAGGGCAGCGATATTGTATGTGCGGCAATCAGTTCTGCCGCATATATGACTGCAAACACTGTCACCGAGATTTTGCATATTAATGCACAGGTTACCGAGGATGACGGTCTTATGAAAGTAAGAATGTCACCGAATGATGCTTTAAAGGCTTGTGATATACTCTCAGGCTTAAAGCTTCACTTAACTGCTCTTTCGGAGCAATACAAAAATTTTATTAAAGTTAAATTTTCGGAGGTGTAAGGTAATGCTTAAAATAAACATTCAGTTATTCGCTCATAAAAAAGGTATGGGTTCTACAAAGAACGGCCGTGACAGTGAATCAAAGCGTCTTGGCGTTAAGCGTGCAGACGGTCAGAAGGTTCTCGCAGGCAACATCCTTGTAAAGCAGAGAGGCACACATATTCACCCTGGTGAAAATGTAGGCAAAGGCTCTGACGATACACTGTTCGCAAAGATTGACGGTGTTGTAAGATTTGAGCGTGTCGGCAAAGACAGAAAGCGTGCAAGCGTTTATCCTGTTGAGCAGTAATCTCAAAATTTATGAGGGTGGATTTTATATCCACCCTTATTTTTTACATTTCTGTTTATACTAATAACAAACAGGTCTGAGATTCTTTACATTTGTACTGATAATTAAACAGCAAAACTGTTACGGAGAAAAATATGTTTGTAGATACAGCGAAAATTAAAATAAAAGCAGGAGACGGCGGTGACGGTGCCGTTTCGTTTCACCGTGAAAAATATGTAGCGGCAGGCGGTCCCGACGGCGGTGACGGCGGCAGAGGCGGTAACATTGTTTTTGTTGCCGATTCCAACCTTTCAACACTTGCCGATTTCCGTTATAAAAGAAAATATGCCGCAAAAAAAGGCGAAAACGGCAGAGGCGGCAGATGCCGTGGTAAAAATGCCGAAGACCTTGTTATCCGTGTTCCTGTTGGAACTGTTGTAAAAGAGGAGAACAGCGGAAGAATCCTTGCCGATGTTTCGGGTGATGAACCTTATATCGTTGCAAAAGGCGGTAAAGGCGGTTGGGGTAATCCACATTTTGCAACTCCTGTCCGTCAGGTTCCCCGTTTTGCAAAACCGGGACTTCCGGGTGAAGAGTTTGATGTTGTTCTTGAACTCAAGCTTCTTGCCGATGTAGGTCTTGTAGGTTTCCCGAATGTCGGAAAAAGTACCCTTGTTTCAGTAGTTTCACAGGCAAAGCCTGAGATTGCGAACTACCACTTCACAACAATCACTCCCGTTCTCGGAGTTGTGTCAATGGGTGAGGGCTCGTCGTTTGTTATGGCTGACATTCCCGGTCTTATCGAGGGTGCATGGCAGGGTACAGGTCTTGGGCATCAGTTCCTCCGCCATGTTGAGCGTTGCCGTATGCTCGTTCACATTGTCGATGTTTCGGGCAGTGAGGGCAGAGATCCGAAAGAGGATTTCATAACAATCAACAATGAGCTTGCAAAGTTCAATCCCGAGCTTGCAGAGCGTCCGATGGTTGTTGCAGGCAACAAGTGCGATATGGCAACCGATGAGCAAATTGCAGACTTCAAGAAGTTTGTCGAAGATCAAGGTTATGATTTCTTCCCGATTATGGCGGCAATCCGCTATGATGTTGATCCGCTACCTCAAAAAGATTCAGGAAATGCTTTCAAAACTTCCTCCAATCACTCACTATGAGGCAGAGCCTGCCCCGATTGTGACCGTTGATGATTTTGATGACCATTCTGTTATAATCAAGAATGTGAACGGAATCTATACCGTTGAGGCTGACTGGCTGTTGCAGGTCATGAAGGGTATCAATTTTGACGATTACGAAAGCCTTAACTATTTCCAAAAAGTTCTCATAAACGGCGGTGTAATTGACGCACTCCGAAAAAAAGGCTGTTCGGACGGTGACACGGTTTCAATTTATGAGCTTGAATTTGACTTTATGGATTAATATTGCGTGATACGGAGTTAATATGGAAAATACATCTGTTCATTCATTAGCCGATGAAATTTCTCCGCTTACACTTGCCTTTGTGGGTGACGGCGTCTATGACCTGCTTGTGCGTGAATACCTTGTTCGCAAGGCTAACCGCAGTGTCGGAGAACTCAATAAAATAAAGGTTTCGCTTGTAAACTGCAAAAGTCAGGCTGAATTTGCAAAAATTCTTATGCCGACTTTAACCGAAAAGGAGCTTGCCGTTTATAAGCGAGGCAGAAATGCCGCACCGAAATGTACTCCAAAAAACGGTTCTGTTGCCGATTATCACAGTGCAACGGGACTTGAAGCACTTTTCGGATACTTGCAGATTAATAAAGAATTTGACAGAATAAATCAGCTTTTTGAAATAATTATACATACTCGTTTCGGGGAGTGATTTTATGCAAATGAATTTAAAACCGAATTCCCGTCTTGCAAAGGCAGGAACACTATTTTTTGATTATCTTGTAATTTTCGCCGGAGCAGTTCTTTACGGCATATCGGTAGCAATGTTTACATCACCTAACAATGTTGCCCCGGGCGGACTTACGGGTGTTGCCACAATGCTCAACTATATGTTCTCGTTGCCGATAGGTATTATGATTTTTGTGATGAACATTCCGCTTTTCATCTGGGGATTTATCGAGAACGGAAAGGGCTTTCTTACAAGAACCCTTGTTGCAACGGCACTTGTTTCGGTTATGATTGATGTTCTTACACCGATTTTGCCTGCATATACGGGCGATACAATTCTTGCCGCAGGATTCGGCGGAGTGCTTAACGGTCTCGGACTCGGTCTTATCTTTTACCGAGGCGGTTCAACAGGCGGTACAGACATCATCGCACTGAATCTTCACAAGCATTTTCCGTTCATTTCAACGGGTACGATAATCCTTGTGTCCGATATTCTTGTGCTTTTAATGGTATTCTTTGTTTATCACAGCATTGAAAATGTACTCTATGCTTTGCTTGTAATTTTTATCAGCATAAAGGTAATTGATGCTGTAAGCTACGGTACTTCAAGAGGTAACGGCAAGCTTATGTTTGTAATTTCGGACAATTATGAAGAAGTAAGTGTCAATATTATGAAAACCTAAAGAGAGGTGTAACATACCTCAACGGCGAGGGTGCATACAGCGGTAATGATAAGAAAGTTATTATGTGCGCAGTCCGTCCTCAAGAGGTTTACAAAATTACATCGGGAATCAAAAATGTTGATCCCAATGCCTTTATTATCGTAACGACGGCAGGCGCAATAAAGGGCAGGAGGTTTTGTAAATATTGACAGCAACTGAAAATTATACAAAAATAACGGTGGCATTTTCGTGTCACCGTTTTCGTTTGTTTTATTTTCTTTTGCTTCCGGGAGTTCTTTTAATTCTGTTGCTGTCCTTGAAAACCCATATTCTCTGCATTTTGTAATTGACCGTCCACAACAAAAGATCGACAATCGCCTTTGTGAGTGTAACGGGAATCGGTAAAAACCAAAGTGCCGATACAATAAGTGAGCTTGCACACATTATGCAGAAAAACAGAATGAAAAACCTGAGTGCCTGTTTTGCTCCGTTATCCGTATTGCCGAAGATGACTTTTCTGTTGATGAGAAAATTAATTCCGCCCGAAACAACTCGTGCCATAAGCGTTGCCAGCATAATGTTAAAGAACATATGTGACGGCAGAATATACGCAAAAATCGTGAATAAAACAAGGTCGATTATCGTACAGCCGATTGATGCCGTCGCAAATCTCAACGGAGTTCTGTAGATAAGGTAGGTGTCCTTAATAAGCCGAAAATTGCTGCTGCAGTTTGAGCAATCGGCTATAATGTTCACAAAGTAAAACGGGACTCTCATGTCGGCACATTTTGTGAGAAAATTCATTTCAAAATCAAAACGACTGCCCTTTGTTTTCATCACCGTGTCATACAGAAATGCAGGAATACCTCGCAGTCCTGTTTGAGTGTCCCTGCAGCTTTTGCCCGTAATAACCTTGAAATATGCCGAGGACAGTCTGTTTCCGATTCGTATATTAATCGGCATTTTAGACTTTTTGTAATCTCTTTTGCCAAGAATCAGACTGCCGTTTCTAAGGTCAAGCATACGGCTGATTTTCATAACATCATTTGCAGTATGTTGTCCGTCAGCGTCACAGGTAATGTAGCCCGTGATATTATAAAGGTTATCGTGAGCGTATTTGATGCCTGCTTTAAGGCTTGCACCTTTGCCGTTGTTATTTTTCAGGTGAACAAGATGACAGCCAATACTTGTCAATTCGTTAAAATATTCCGATTTGGGATTAAGACCGTCATTGACAACAACAATATGCTCAGCTCCAAAATTCTGTAATTCATTGCAGAGGTTGATTGTGTTTCTGTTTTCACAATAAATAGGAATAATTATCGCGTGACTCATGCAGCTGTTCCTTTCATTTTTATATTTTTTAGTATACAACAATTTTTCTTTTTGTGACAATATTCAA
>ENA-OQJN01000427-OQJN01000427.1-human-gut-metagenome-genome-assembly--contig:-NODE-427-length-17789-cov-10.871645_pt1 | contig 17789 bp, 17 predicted proteins | sample MGYA00242610_ERZ504777 | MGnify/ENA primary metagenome ERZ504777 (study PRJEB26092, sample SAMD00036350) | human gut metagenome | host: Homo sapiens | study: EMG produced TPA metagenomics assembly of... | reverse complement strand
GCCAACGATCACGTTAGACAATATATTTGAACGCTTTAACATTGACCGACCGGAAGATTTCCGTGGTCATTCCTTATCGGTAAGTGATGTGATCGTGATAAACAGGGGTGCAGAGATTACAGCCTATTATGTAGATTCTTTTGGATTTCAGGAACTTCCGGAGTTTGTCCAGCAGAGAATGAACATGCTGGAACATAATTCCGTCAGGGCATATCCGCCAGTTTATAAAGGAACATTGGAACAGGCAATGAGAGAACGGGATGTGGATGCTTATCTGGATTCCAGAAAGTTAAACCTGGACTGTAAGAAAGCCATCGAAGAAACCATCCGGGAGAATTTTGACGGGCTACACTTAAAGCAGGATGCGGCAAAAGAAGTCGTGGAACGCTTCGGAGAAGAACGTATGACGTTTGTTATGGCAAATACGCTTCGGGAACTTTCTTATGATGGCAGATTTTCCAGACAGAACAAAGACTGGGCAGAACATATCGAAATCCCGGAAAATATCAATCAGGGGAAGAATCTGAATCAGGATTATGTGATAGAAAGCCACCCAGCAGTGTTAGATGGATTTATTGATATGGCAAGGGCAGAGATCCGGATGCAGAAGATTGAACAGGCATTAGATGAAGCGGAAGTCACCATTACAGCAGATACGAGAGGATTTGAAGCAGATGGACATGCAGGAACCTGGCATACAGTAGATGAAAGAGAGTATGCAGGGGAGAAGTTCTTCTTCATGGAACATGATGAGTATGGTTCAGATGTGGCAGGGATTATCGTATCGGAACATGGTCAGCTTGTCGCAGAAGATCTCTGGAATGGGTATGATACAGGGGCATTGGAAGCTATTTCAGAATATCTGCAGGAGAAAGGGATTTCTGTGGAAGGACTTATGTCGGAACTGGAACCGGATGAACTGGCATATAAGATTGACGATAGGTATTTTGCAATCCAGAGAACAGAGGAAGGCTATGATTATACCTTTTATGCTTTGGATTACGATGAGATCGACGGCGGTGCTTATGACAATCCTGATATTTCTATGCGGCAGGTAATGGAAGATATTTTGGAAGATGAAGAAATGTCCCTGGAAAATGCAGTTCCCGTTGACTATGAGGATTTGATGGCAGAAGTGGAAGAAGCAGGCGAACGGCAGATGCAGCTGGCACAGTTATTAAAGAATTGTCCTCCAAGTATTTTTGAGGACTATGACCGGGAAAGAGCAGTGGATACCTGTGAGGGAATTGCAATGCAGTTTACCAAGAGCAAAGGGTATCTGACCGTACAGGCAACGGAAGAAGGCTATTTTTATATTTTTTATGATTCTGACCTGCACGAAATCCATTCCAATGATTATGACGGTCCAAAAGTATCTGTTCAGAAAGCTACTTATGAAATCTTAAAAAGTGAAAGAATGGATGATATGGAATGTATCAAAGTGGATTATAAGGAATTTGAAGCAATGACCATCCAACATTCCAAAGACTTACTGCAGGCAGGTGAGCTTCGTGCGACTTCTGAGATTGGGAGAGATGAAGTAGCATTAAATGGTCTTAGCAGGGCAGAAGTGGAACGGGGTGTCTTGTATCACGCACAGGGTATTCTGGAAGAGATGGGACTGGAAAATGAAGTAGAGCTACTTGCAGCAAGGGTGCATGGTTCCAGAAGCAGAGAGGAACTTTACAGATATGATTCTGACCTTGATGTGGTGCTTTCTTATCGTGGCAATATCCGGGAGGACAGTTTCTTCAATGAATTAAATGCTCATGGCATCGCAATGGCAGGTATTAAGGTGGACATCAATCCTATCGCAGAAGAAAGAATCACTCTGGCAGAATATATGAAAGAGTCAGAAGCCTATCTTGACCAGAAAGAAATAGAAAAGCTGGCGGTGGATTTAGATAATTTCAGCTATGAATATGACACTTACGAATATAAAGATACCGTTGAGAACAGGGAAGAACAGGTGGAGAAAATCATAGAGGACATTCTGAATAAGAAAACAGAGTGTTTAAAGGATTGGCTGGTTGAAGTATCGGAAGAATCTGATATAGACAGTGATGTGATAACTGCCCGGTCACTGCTTTCCCGTTTAGAAAATGCAGAAACCTTTTCTATCTTTACCAGACAACCAGAACAGGAACAGCCAGAAGCTACGATCAGTTTCTATGTAGCAGAGTGCATGGAGTTCCCGGTCATGGGGGAGTACCATAATAATCTTACTCTGGAAGAAGCGATTAAGATTTATGAAAGTATTCCGGCAGATCGACTGCATGGAGGCAAAGGGATTGGATTTGACCTGCAGGACGGGGATAAGGATTATTCCGGTGAATATGAACTGATGTGTTGGGACAGAGTAGACAGGGAACTGATAGATATGATTCCTCATTATAAGGAAAGTCCATTGGTACAGAAAGCAATTAACGATATGGAAAAATATCTGAATGAGAAACATGGAAAAGTGCAGGAAGCAGAACAGACTGTGGAAGTGAAACAGGAAGTTCCAGAAGCACCAGTCAAGAAAGAATCCGTATCAGTAGAACCGAACCGGGAACAAAACAAAGAGCCTGCAAAGGGTGAAAAAGGAGAACTGAAAAAATCTGTACTGCAGTCGTTAAAAGAGTTCCAGGCAAGAGCAAAAGCACAGGAGCAGAAAGAAATGGTAACTGAAAAATCCAAATCACATAAGAAGGGGGATGTAGAATTATGATGGATCTGGCAATGAACTTTGATACAGACGAATGTTTAGTAACGGCAATGTTTGATAAAGGAAACAGAAATGATACGATGGAAGCTATCGACCATATCATTCCATTTCTGAAAGGGGATGCGGATATGATCGGACTTGTCTGCAATACCATAAGAAAGCTGTTCTGCATGAGTGATGAAGGCTATGAGATTTTTCTTATGGATCTGGAAGATTATAAAGCAGAACTGGAAGAGGAGGACGAGGAATGAGTACAAGTCAGTGTGCAGTATATCAGGTAAAAGAAACACCAGAGTATCGTGATGTCCGTTTCCGTTCTTATGAAAAGCTGAGAAGCGAAGGAAAGAGCATCAGCATTGAGAACTATCAGCAGGTGTACATTGGAAGAATCCAGCCAGGGGAAACTCCGGCGGATATAAAAATACGCCTGCAGAAACAGCGACCGAAGAACTTCAAAGGTCATTCCATCGGATGTAGCGATGTTCTGGTAATTACGGATGAGGGAAAAACCACAGCCTACTATATTAATAAAGATGGATTCATTATCGTTCCAGAATTTCTCACAATCAAAAGTTCCTCTGATACCAGACTTTTCATTGATACAACGGGATATGAAATTGAAGGAAAGAAAGGGACTTGGCTTGCCCAGGATTATATTTTGATGAATGAGAAGAAATGGTTTCTGATGGAACATGAAGAGTATGGGACAAGAGCCGCCTATGTGATTCTCAGTGAAGATGGTGCAGTAGTTATGAATGACTGTTACAATGGCTTTGACGAAGAAGCAAGACGGAACATTCAGAACTTTATGCAGCAACAGGCAGCAAAAGAACAGGAACAGCAAAGACAACAGCAGGTGCAATCGCAAATGCAGCCGAATCAGATACAGCAGTCACCAGAACAGCAGAAAAAGAAACCAGAGCTGGCAAACTGGCAGAAGGTCATGGACAATGGAGAATATCTTCGCAGTGCAGAGATGGCAGAAGAAGCCAACTACAACATGATTGATGGACTGATGAACAATACTCCGAAGAAAAAAGATAAAAATGCTCCCCGGAGATCAGTGCTGAAGCGGCTTCGTAAGCATCAGCAAAAGATAGCCAGTCAGGGAAAAGGACAACCACAGCAACAAAGGGGAGTGGAAGAAGAGATGGAAAGGAAAAAGAAGTAATTTTCAACGGAAGTGGTCTTGCTACTTATGTGGCAGGATCATTTTTGTTGAAAAAAAGAAACGAGGGATTGTATAATAGGTGTATGAATTTTGAGAAGTTTAAATATACAAGCTTTAAATGGGAGATATAAATATTATGACAGAAAATGAAGTAATAAATAAGATATACGGATATTTAAAAAATCAAAATGAGCATATTATAATGGAAAATATGACAAATGAGTCAGTTAGTCTTTTTTGGGAAAATATATCTGTATTATATAAAGCGGGAGTTCTTCAAAATAATAAAGCGGTAAAGAGATTTTGCGATAAATTACGAATTAGAACTGGCTATGACAGGGATCAATGCTTACAGGGGTTATCCGAGATGGTCTTTTGGCTTTATGCTATTAAAAATAGTTATACTTACGAAATGGATAAGAAATTAAAAAATCAAGAAAATACAGATGTTGATATACAGCTTTTAAAATATGGATATAAATTTAACATTGAAATAAAAACACCGAAACAAGTAAAAGAAGATGATGATAAAGTATTGGGAGTTAACATACCTTTTCGCAGTTTTAAAAATAAAGATACACAAAAAACATATATTGATAAGTTAGAAAAAGAAGTTTTTCCTCAAATAATCAATAAGCCAGACGGAATGTATACAGGTTATAATATATCCAAAATAAATGATAATAAAGTGATAGAATATTTAAGATCTTGTCAAACAAAATTTAATTATGAAGCAAATTCTATAAATGTATTGGTTATATCTGTTTCTTCGCAGCAAATGCAAGATTATTGGGGATATATATATAATCCATTTACAGGAATTTTTACAGAAGATTTTAAAAATAGTTTTTATGATAAAAGTGGAAAGGATGTAAAACACAATGACTTTGATACAGTTGATGTTATTTACTTAACGAATATAGTTGAAGGACATATACGAAAAATAGAAGGATTTGATCCATGGAAATTAGAAAATTATTGTGGCATATTTTGTATTAATCCCTTTAGTGTTAGGACAAAAGATAAAAAAGATATAGAGGTATATGAAAAATTGTTAAATATACTTCCGAATGATACAATTTTATTTGAAAAAGAACACGATCAAGCGAATCAAAGAGGAAAAGAAATGAATATATCGGTTGATCCAATATTTATGCAAGAATATATTTCGGAGCATTACCCTAAATTGATTTGAGAAGAGTGCTTGCGAATTAGTTATGGGTAGAGAGAAGCATAAAAAATACTACCCATAACTAATGAAGCTTATATAAAAAAATTCACAAATTAGGTTCTTTCTTTTGGAATTGTTCCTGCTCGTGACTCTTCCCAAGGATTATATCAATATTAGCGGAAACGGTATGAAGCTCCCGTTCATAATCCCGGTGGTTAGAAAAATTTTCCCGTTGTAAATCTTGCAATTCAATAAGCCGGTCTTTTTCAGCATATAGGGCTTTCATGGAAGGTAGCTTATTTCCGGCAGATTTTTCTTTCAGTGTCCGGAGAGCTGTATCATAAAGGGAAAGTTCTGCCCGGTGTTCTTCGTAGAATTTATTCTTATTGCGGCTCTTACGGTAGTCGGCATATATGTTTTTATATGCAAGGTACTGTCCGGTAAAATGTATTTGCTCATTCACATCTTTAAGCAGCTGTTCTGTATCCTTTAAAGATTTTCTGGCGGCACTGGCTTGATCGGATGCCTGGTCAAGTGCCGTATGGAAATCTTCAAGAGAGTCATATCCATGTTCCTGAATATAGGCAACCGTCTGAGCCATTTGTTTCAAATTGGAGAGTTTGACTTTTTGAGCATAGGCTTCACTCTGCTGTGCTTTGATACAGGTCTGTAAATCTATCACAAGCCGGAGATCTGATTTTATGAAAATGAACGGTACAGGAATATCGGAAGCATCAGGAGAAAGTGCTGTCTGTAAATCTTTTGTAGTAGCTGTAACTTGCGGTTCTTCGATTTCCATTTTCCTATCAGAGAGTGATTTTGCATTTTCCTTAAATGTCTGTAATAGAAAATCCTCTTCATATCGTGTTCCGAGATTTCGTCCAGTGATATATTTTTTTCTGCCTGGATGAAGATAGCTGTACCGGTTTCTGCTGATCTTGAAGATGATATAATATTTTTCATCAAGGATTTTGGCAAACTCTTCTGGTGACTTGGCGGTGCTTGCAGCATCGTCAATGGCATCCCGGAGAAACTGCTTCTCTGTCTGATAGCGAGTCGCTTTTGGTGTGATACCATCTTCAAGCATTTTCTGGTTGAGCTTATCAAGTTTTTCCTGTCCACGACGCTGTGCCCAGTATTCTTTTTCCGTGATTTTTCTTTCAGCAGGAGAGAGCAGATCAACTTGATGCAGGCCCTCTTTCTGACACATGTCTATAACATCTTGCTTTAAGTGAGCAAGGTAGGCTGTGCTTAGGTGGTGTTTATATCCGGCTTTTGATTCACAGTCAAATTCCATATAGGGTTCTTGAGGCACATCATATTTACGAAGGCTGTTGATCACAATATGTACATGGATATTGCCACTTTCGTTGTGACCATCTGTATGTGTGCAGACTAAAGCCTGATGACCGGGAAAGTTCTTCTTTGCAAAAGTTAGTCCCAGCTGCTGTGCCCGTTCACCAGTCAGTCCACATTCCTCTTTGTCTTTTGGGTCAAAGCTGATAATGTAATGATGAGACTTGATCTCATTGAAATTTTTATTTTTATGGTAATAGCTGTTTAGTTCCTGACATTCAGATGCAAAGGTAAATGGATCGCAGTTCAGACCATCCAGGTAATATTCATCTCGTAATATCATATGTCCCTCATCATCGAGGATTGGCTTTTGGGTGTATTCATTATGCTGAAAGATGAGATACCGTTCAGATTCTCCATAGTCAGCACTTTTGCTTGCGATATGTTTAATCACTGCCACGGAAATCACCTGCCATTCTCATCACTTCATATTTCATTTCATAAATATCCCGGAGAGATTTTTTTATTTCTGTTCTCATTTCTGAGGAGATAATTCCACCTTGATTAAAATATCGGGCAATCTGATTGAGATTGCTTCCTATCTTACCCAATTCACCAATCAGCTTTTTTATTTCTTTGACATCTGCAACAATCTCAAATTTAGTATTGACCTGTCCCTCCATAATTTGTTTTCTCATGTACTCGGAAATATTCATGTCTGCCTGTTCTGCCGTATTTTCTATAATAGAAAATTCTGTATCAGTCAGTCGGATTGTTACCCGGTGTTCTCGTTTCATATCAGATTCTTTTTGTGGTCTTGTCATTGGATACTCCTTTCTGCACATAGGTTCCACACAGGAAAGAAAAAAAATTACAGCTTGCTGTGAAAGCAAGTGATGAAGAATCATCACGCTGTGACCATGGCAATGGGAACCAACACGCATATCTTTGATTGCGGTCGAGGGTATGGGGAAACGAAATCCCCATCAAGTTGCAAGGTAGAAAAAATCCCGGAGGGGTTTTTGTCTGACATTGCGAAACTTGCTCTAAAAATGACTGCTTCATATATAAGCCGATTTACAGAAAAAATGGAAATAAGAAGTTTATATAAATGAAAAAACAAAAAGCAATAGTTAATTGCGAAAATGTAAAGTTGTATTGCTTGCCCAAATGGTATATCAACTGTATAATACAATCAAACAAAAGGAGGAGGGAGCTTATGAATAAAGTAAAAGATAGTAATCAAAACATTGCAAAGGCAGTTCTTAAGATAAGGCAAGATAACAAGCTTTCTCAGGAACAATTTGCTGAAATGGTAGGAGTAACAAGACAGGCGGTGTCTAGATGGGAAATGGGAGTCTCTGTTCCAAATATTAATACACTTATTCTAATAAGTGAGAAATTTGATATTCCAGTTGATGAAATGTTAAAGTCAGGAGACGTTGTTGAAAAAATTGATAACAATAAAACTCCTTTCAAAAAAGATAGAAATTATAGTATTGTATTTTTAACTATTGGTATTTTAGGGCTGATTAGTATACCTTTTGGGGCAGAGTGGCAACAGAAAAAAAATATGGAACTTTTTAAAACAGCCTATGAGCATTCATATGACTATATTTTTGAATATCCACTATCCATCATTTTAATATTAGCATTGATGTTCATAGGCTTAGGTATATGTTTCATTTCAAAGAAAAAAGGAGGCGATTTGATGAAAAAAATGATTAGTATTTTGACAGTGTTGGTACTTAGTGTTGTGACAATGTTGCCTGTAAAAGTAATGGCTGCAGAATATCCACATAAAAACAGTGAAGTAAAGCATGTAAATTTGCTATCTGATAAAACTGAGTATGGAATACAGCCACAAACGGATGGATACTATTATTGGAAAGTCGATAGTAAGACGAATCAGGGAACAACTTATGGTTCATGGAGATTGGGACCTCAGGGTGCCGGCCCAGGTACAGTTTCTGTAAATAAAACAGATACAGTGACTAACACAATTAGTGGATCATATACCAGTGTAGGAGATATATCCGCTTCTTTAGGAGCTACGATTGGGAAGAGTCAGTCCTATTCTGTACAGTACAGTTTGCCTGTCCCTAGCGGAAAAACTTATCAGATTAAGTATAGACCGCTGTATACAAAGTACAAAGTTGTGCAGAGGCAGTATTACAAAATAGATGGTTATTCTTCAGCAACCAATAATACAAAGACTTGCTATGTAAATGTTTTTTATGACTGGGGATTTAGCTATAATGTGCTTTAATGTAAATGAAGAGGTAATTTAGAATAATGATGGATAATTAGTGGAAAAGATGGGGCTGTCGCAAAGCGATAGCCCCCTTTCACGCTCTGAAATAGAATTGTTATGGGAGACTATTCTAGTTTTGCAAGGTAGTCATATTCTTTCGGAAAGGTAAGAGCATCCCAGTCGATTTTTTTTGCCATATAAACTAGTTCTTGATAAGAGGAATCTGTTCTCTTTCGACGATATGTAGCGATAACCTGTTGTGAAATTTTAGTAACTGTACGAATGTCCGTGTTCAGCACTGTATTTGGCACATATTCAGCACGATGAGTTTTTACAAAACCAAGGCAGGCTTTTACTCCTCCAGCTAATTTTTCTGTATATAATTTGGGGTTGTATCCGTTAAAATCACCGACCATTTTTGCTGAAATGTTTTTTTTCATAAGCTGTGGAAGAATTTCGAGTTTTAACTGAGTGGTACCATCAGATGCAAAGGAAAAATCTTCAGGACTTAATTTGTGGTTTAAACAGCGTTCATAAAAATCAGTAGCTGTAGTGCCGTCAACTAATTTAATGCCTGTCAGATGAAGAAAATTATAAGGATAAAAATTTACCTCCAAAAAAGAAATATGTTTATGCTTGTCTTTTAGAACAAACAAGAGTTGGTAGCCATTAAGGTTTTCTTCGTACTTGGCAGCACAATCTACAATAATAGAGACGGCTTGCTGTTTGGTGTATTTTGTCATATTATGACCTCTGCGATATGTATAAAATATTTAAAGGGAGATTACAATACCGTGGCATTGTGCATCTCCCTTATAGACTGATTTTTCTGTTGTCCGCCAACACTCCAGCCCATATGTCTGGCTTTGATTTCAGGTTTTTCTGTTGCCTGCCAACTCTCCGATTCATGTTCGGCTTTCGTTTCGGATTTTAGGTGTCAGCCACACCAACAGGATGTCGCCTGTTTTCCTACTCATAGTATATGCGATAAAATGAGTTTCGTCAACGGATAAAATGAAAAATAACTGATAATTTAATAACTCAAACTTCCTATTTTTAATGTGGGAAGTTTGAGTTTATTATTGGTTGGCGGTGTGTTATATCAATATTTTTTTGCTGCTGTATTACTTTTTCTTGTGATTGTGTAGCTCATTTATATGCTGTTATCGGTAATGGTATTAGATAGACATACTCAAACAGAGATATCTTATTGATAAAAATTTTATAAAACAGCGGACTATCGTGGATAATACTGTCAGTTTATACTAATAGACATTAAAGGTATCAATTAGATGACAAGAGGTCAATAAGATGGATCGCAAGAAAATTGGAAAAAAGATACGGCAGAAGAAACAAACGAAAGTATCAAACGGTAGACTGTCATGAATACACCCTCACGTTTATACTGAAAGATATAAACAGTATTAAATAGATAAGAGGTGTGACAAAAAAAGTTTGGGAAGAAAGTGAAAGAGAAGCGGCAGGAGTTGGGTCTGAGTAGGCAGGATGTTTCAGAAATATGTAATATGCATGAAGGCTATGTCAAACAGATAGAGACTGGTAGCAAGTTGCCTGCATTACCTTTGCTGCTTAAGATCTGTGAAACGCTTCATACCTCTCCAAACTATCTTTTCGAGTTTTCAGAAGATAAGGATGTGCAGGATGTTCTTGAATTATTGTACACTTTAACGCCAGAACAATTAAAAGCGGTGAAACATATGATTTCATCCTATCTTGAATTCAAAGAAAATATGGAAGAACAAAATGAGAGATTAAAAAGGGGGATATCCAATAAATGGATGTCCCCTTTCTGCTTTACATATCAGCAGTCAAAATTATGGAGTATTTGTTTATCATCTTAGCAGGTAAGAAAACCGTGAATGCCAACTGATATTGGGGTATTTGTTGAATGTTGCAAATTTGGATACATCTATGTGGAGAAGGATAGGACCTTACAAGTTCTATCTTTTTTGTTATGCAATTTACAATATAAAAAATTTTTAATCTTTAGAGAATCTTTATAGTTAATCAGTATACTAAAAAAATCAATTAAAAGGAGATGTATAATAATATGGAAACATTACTGAGAACAGAGAATTTAACAAAAAAATTCAAGAATCAGGTAGCAATACAAAATATTTCAATGAATGTACCTGAAAATTCTGTCTATGGCCTTTTAGGACCTAATGGTGCAGGAAAATCTACTACATTAAAAATGATAGCTGGAATCTTGAAACCTACCAAGGGAAGTATTATTTTTAATAAACATCCGTGGAAAAGGAGTGACTTATCAAACATTGGTGCATTGATTGAAACACCTCCTTTATATGGAAATCTAACTGCAAGAGAAAACCTTAAGGTAAGGACTGAACTGTTAAATATTTCGGATGGTCGTATTGACGAGGTCCTTGAAATATCAGGTTTGACTGGTACAGGAAAAAAGAGAGCAGGACAGTTTTCTATGGGAATGAAGCAAAGACTTGGCATTGCAATAGCATTATTGAATAACCCCAAATTACTAATATTAGACGAACCTACAAATGGCCTTGATCCTGTAGGTATTGAAGAGCTGCGAAATTTAATAAGGCAGTTTCCGAAGCAAGGTATGACAGTTATTCTATCTAGCCATATACTATCGGAAGTGGAACAGATTGCAGATTATATAGGGATAATATGTAATGGGAAATTGGAATACGAAGCACCAGAGAACAAAGAAGATAATCTTGAAGCTTTGTTTATGGACATTGTAAAAAGAAATAGAAGGGAGATTATTTAATGAGATATATAAGATCAGAAAATTTGAAATATAAACGGTCTTTCAGCAGAAAATTAATATTTGTGGTACCCATCATTACAGCTTTTGTAGCTGTTATATTTGGTGGAATTAGAAATTTTCAAGCACAAACTATATATTGGTGGTATACATTTCTCTTACCGGGGACGGTTGCCATATACTGTTCATTGTCTGAGAAGAAAGAAAAAAGTGTACGCTATCACACCTTTTATACCCTATCTATTGATTTAGAAAATGCTTGGTATGCTCGAGTGTTAGTTATAGCATGGTATATGCTTTTGACAGGTATTATATTAGTTCTTCCGGCAGTATCAATGAGAATATGGGCACCGGCCATTTGCCAAATATCTAACGGAAAATTATTACTTGGCAGTATATGTATTGTAGTTATGTCATTATGGCAAATTCCTATTTTGCTTTTTTTAATAAAAGAATAGGTATACTTTTGCCGCTTATAATTAATTGTATGTTGCCATTGGCTATTTCTCCGTTATCTAATACTAATCTATGGTTCTTGATACCTTATAGTTGGGTCTCAAAATCTATGAAAAGTATTATCGGATTAGACGTAAACGGAACAATGACGACCGTTTCCTCAAAAGATTCATTAGACTTTACTATTGGACTCTTATTATCTGTTTTACTATTTATTATAACTGTTATTATTACTGCAAAAAAATTCAGAGAGGTGGAAGGATGAAAAGTCTTTGGTGTGCAATTAAGTCAGAAGTTGTAAAATTACGACATACCCCTATTTTTTTGTTGCACATAATTGTACCGCTTCTAGGAGGGTTATTATTTGCAATGTATTTTCACTTATATTCAGGACAACAAAGTATAACACAAAGACTGAATCTAATTTTACAGGCAACATCAGCATTTTTCCCTCTTGCAATTTCTATTGCTGTTAGTCTAGGTATAAACTTAGAAGAAGAAGGGCATTTTCAGGCACTTTTTGTAGGTATGGAGAGTAAGAGTAAATTAATTATTGCAAAGTTAATTCTATTCTTAGGAATGGGTGCAGTAGCCATTGTAATTCTCTTTTTACCAATTTTATTTTCAGTAGCAGTTATGGATCAAGAGCTTAGTATTTCTGTTCTTAATACAGTATTGTATAGTTATGTTTATTTAATTTTAGGTAACATTGTAACTTATATAATCCATTTTTGGTTATCCCTGAAATCAGGGCTTGGAGCTTCAGTTATAACAGGGGTGTTGGAAAGCCTTATTGTTATTTTGTTTAGCAATCTTCCGTTGAAGTTAGTTATTAGTTGGGAATATATTCCTTGGGCGTGGGCAGTAAATATGTGTAGACAAGAAATTTTGCAATTTAACGCTCAACTCTCTACTCTTCAACCCAATATTATATTTAAAGTTATCATTATAACATTTGTGTTATTGTTGGTGTTTTGTATATGGTTTGAGAAATGGGAAGGAAGAAAAAATTATGAAGAATAGTATATTAATAAAAAGGGTGATTCTGGTATTTTGTATGATATCTATAATGATCATTGGTTCAGGTTGTGCTGCTAAAAAGGCAGTTTTAGAAAACCAAGGTAAAACAGAATGTTATTTAGACGAGAAAGATGCAACGAAATTTATATATAATGGACAACAATACACAATATTAAATAATACAGTGGATAAGAATTCATTAGGTGATTGGATTGGATTTATTCAAAAGTATGTTGCACTTGATGAAAATTATAACATACTAAAAAAATGTGATATGGGAGTCAACGTAGTAGGAGATTTAAGCGACTTAATAGATCATACAGATGGTACCGCATATTATGTGCCATATTTGAATGTATATAAGACAGAAAATGATGGGGATATGAATAATTTAGTTGTAGATGTAGATAACGATTTCCATAAAGCAATTCCATCAGAAAATGCGAAAGATGGTGATTTAAAGATAATTTTTAAAAATCAAAATGACACCAAAGATATAGAAAATGATTTACCACAAATTGATAAAGAAGATGTGAGGAATTTGACTTGGGAAGGTAAAACATATCAAATTACAGATCAAGTTGTACCAAATGAAAAAATAGGCGATTATCTATGTACTTTATCTGGAAATATTACTTTTGATGCAGAAACAGGCAGGGAACTTACACATGATGAGTTAAATGCTATTGATATAATTCCGGGCGAACTGTCAAACCAAAAAAGGGAGACTTGGATATATGATTCGGTATACACCGTTATTGGAAAGGATAAGGATAGTTTGGCAGTTGAAATTAATTATAAATGCGTATATGCTATATTAAAAGATTAGTATGGGTCAAACTTATGACTATAATATCTAACAAATAAAAATTTTAAAAGGAGAGGATATCTTGATTAAAATTCTAGTTATAGATGATGAAGAGGCAATACTTGAGCTTGTCAAACGTGGACTAGAAAAGGAGGGATTTGCTGTTGACACTTTGACTTCTGCAAAAAAGGTGGATGTTAGTAAACTGCGGCAATATAATTTGTTGATTTTGGATGTTATGATGCCGGATATTGATGGTTTCACATTTTGCAAAAAAATCCGTGACATATTCAATGCACCAATTTTATTTCTGACAGCTAAAACACTGGAAGACGAAGTATTATATGGTTTAGGTATTGGGGGAGACGATTATATTACAAAACCCTTCCGGATTAAGGAGTTAAGAGCTCGTGTAAAAGCACACTTAAGGCGAGAGTCCAGAGAAAATCATGATTATTTATTTTCAGAAGATGGAAATATTAAGTTTGATTTGTCAGCAAAAAAGCTATTGGTTTGTGAAAAGGAAATTCCTTTGACACATAGCGAATACAAAATATGTGAATTGCTGATACAGAATAGAGGACACGTTTTTTCCAGAGAGAAAATATATGAACGAGTTTTTGGATTTTATGGAGAATCAGCAGATAATACAATAGTTGTTCATGTTAAAAATATACGAGTGAAACTAAGTGAAGCTGGTGTGAATCCTATACAGACAGTGTGGGGGATAGGATATAAATGGGAGTAAAAATAAAAAAAGGCAGTATTCTCTAAAGTTTTTTTATAAAGTTTATATTGTCATTGATTATAGGAGCTGGAGTGAGTATTGCCTTACCGCTGGTCTTGGCAACACTTGCAAGTAATATGGGATATATAACTGTTGCAAATTATAATGAGATACAGGCTGAGAAAACGGCAAAAATTTTAGAAACAGAAAAAAATCCTGACTATAAGAATATTCCAGCAGGGATAAAATACTTAATAATTAGCAAAGAATTCGATATCTTAAATACTAATATGAGCAATGGGGAACAAAAAGACGCATTGAGATATGCAAATGGTAAGTTTGAGAAAACAGCATCAGGTAAACAATTTATTTTAGTTACAAGAGATAAAGAATTCTGTATTTTACAATATTATATTGGTTCTCATTTCACCAATATATGGTTAGATATACATATGCCATCTCCAGATATTTTGATTAATGCAGGAATGATTTTAAATTGTTTATTTGTATTTAGTATTATGGTCTTTTTGTTTGCAAAAGAACTAAGAAAAGAGTTGAAGCCAGTAATGGATGCGACTACAAAAATAGAAGAGCAGGAGCTGGAATTTAATATTTCATCATCGAGGATAATAGAATTTAATGATATATTAAAATCTATTTATAATATGAAAAATAGTTTAAAAAAGTCTTTGAAAACGCAATGGAATATAGAGTGTCAGCAGAAAGAACAAATTTCGGCATTAGCGCACGATTTGAAGACACCGTTGACGATCATAGGTGGTAATGCTGATTTATTATCTGAAACAAATATTAATCAGGAGCAAGAAGAGTATATTAACCATATTTTAGAGAGCTCTAAACGCATGGAAAATTACATTGCTATATTGATTGATCTATCCAAGAATACTGGTGAGATTCCGATAAATAGAGAAAGCATATCTATTGGAAAGTTTATTGATAGTATAAAAGGACAGATGCAGTCTGTAGTTGCAATGAAAAAAATGAATTTAATAATTGCAATTATGGATGAATCTTTTAGGATAGAGATTGATACAGTATTAATGGAAAGGGCGATTATAAATGTTTTATCAAATGCCGTAGATCATTCTCCTACACATGGGGAGATTATTTTTAACGTGACGAAGGATAAAGGAAAATGTAAGATTAGTATTATAGATTCAGGTCCTGGTTTTACGCCGGCAGCATTAAAATATGGTTTAGAAAGATTTTTTATGGATGATAAGAGTAGAAATTATCAACACCATTATGGAATGGGGTTATATATTACAAATTCTATTGTGACACAGCATGGTGGAAAAGTAGAATTAAAAAATAAAAGAGGAGCAGAAGTAGATATTATTATATAGGAAAAATTCATAGTTCAGGTTAGCTCTGGTGGAATACACCAGAGTTTTTTTACTTTATAGGAAACTGCTCCTACGGAGCACTATTGAATGAAAGATGCCCGCCGGTAGGCGGGCATACTAAAAGGACGGTTGTGGTCTAAAAGATATAAAAACCTTCTTCGCCAAAATCGTCATCATTGATATCATCAAATTCGTGAAAGAAGTAATCCATATAGAGGATTTCACCTTCTTAAAAGAATCGCCAAGTCTGGAGAGAAGTTCGTTTAAAAGAGCAGTCTGAAAAGAATCCCGAAGAAACCGGTAGTTGAAATGGCTGATATTCCGCCAGGGTATGGAAGAACCGGCTCCACCTTCGGAGAGAAGACAGTGAATATGAGGATTCCATTTAAGATCCCGTCCAAAAGTGTGAAGGACGCAGATAAAGCCAGGAGTAAAACTTTGAGATTTATTGATATTGAAAAACATACGGGAGATGACACTGTTTACTGCTGAAAAAAGACAGTTTAAAAGAGAGCGGTCTTTTAAGAAAAAAAGGACGCAGCTCTTTGGCAATGGTAAAGACGCAATGTCTGTGAGGAACTTTGATGATTTTAAAAGACATAGATACAGTGCGGTCAATGGAATACTTATTACCACAGGTAGGACAAAAACGGCTTTTGCAACGAAAAGGGACAAATTTAAGGTTGCCGCAGTGTCCGCAGCCATACATGGTGCCACCAAAAGAAGGATCACCGCAATTAAGCATTTTATCTACGTTTTCAATGACGTAATCACGAGGGTGTTGAAGATAAAGCATTTCTTCATAATGTTCTTTAAAAATCTTTTGTAATATATTCATAGAATCATTATGAAGCATTTAGAAGAAAAAAGAAAGACCTAATCCCCTCATGAGGAGGGCACTGAAAAACATACCATTTTTATTTTGACTTTAATAAAAAAGAAAAAATTCACCAGAGTTTTTATGATTCTGGTGGATTTTTTGTTAGACGAAATATAAATTGCTTGTCTTTTTCGGCCAAAGTTCTTATTTTTCATTCATTAATTTAATTATTCTCTTAAGATTTACTGCAAAGATCGTCATTGCTCCTTGCATTTCCATACAAATAAGACCAGATGATGACGCTACGTCATAACCATGCCGATGTTTTAGTTCGCTGTTCTTAGCTTCTATTTTATAGCGTTCCCGCATTTTTTCTTTGAAATGCTCAGTTTCCTGAAATTTAACCTGTTCACTGTGGGAATCGCAAATGATTGTTTCTGTGTATGTTTTCTTTTTGGCTTCTTCTTTGTAACAGCCATCACGATAAGGACAACATAAATCATAAATTGATTTTAAAAGAAGATATTTAAACATTCGAATAGGTGGAACTGCATTTCGTCCGTTATCCAGACAATAATTAGCAAGCAATTCATCATAAATATAGCTAAAATCAACCAATTCTTTTATCTGCCGGAGAAGATTATCTTTCGGGATTACTAATTCATATATTTCCATGTATGGACTTAGCACCAATTTCTGCTGTTGTTCGATTATAAAAACACCGCCTATATTTGATAGATACATTGTACCAAATATAGACGGTATAATCTACTTTTTCAGTGCCCTTCTCATGAGTGAGGGGTAGGGGAGCTGAATAGGCGAAGCCTATTTTTTATTTAGAGTATATTATTTTCTGCGTCCTCTGTTAATAAGACTTAGGAATATAGCTAGAAACGACATTGTAAAAAAATATATTAAATTTAGGAACGATTTTGATATTTTGCTGATTTTTATATTGTATAACTAATTTATCAAAAAGAAAGGAGGCACCAAATGGGAAAATTTGATGATTTCGATTTGGATGTAACAAAGACAGCAGCACAGGGCGGGATCGAGCCGAAGTATAAGAGCAAAATCAGCGTGTACCCCACGGATGCCCGACCAGGAATCCTTATGACATGCCCACCTTAAGACAGCAACATGCGGATGCCATATCACAGGTAAATAAATAAAGAATACGGAGGAAAAAAGAATGGCAAAAATTTAGATGATTTCG